>Ga0180432_10005160_pt1 | contig 17558 bp, 16 predicted proteins | sample SS_ome_10_FD_132414 | JGI IMG/M metagenome (GOLD analysis project Ga0180432, IMG submission 132414) | Hypersaline lake sediment archaeal communities from the Salton Sea, California, USA - SS_1_MS_2 metaG | ecosystem: Environmental > Aquatic > Non-marine Saline and Alkaline > Hypersaline >...
AGCGCTCCAGGTGCACCCGCACTTCCTTGTTCGAAATCGGAACCGAGGTGGAGGCCGCCGGGCGCTCCACCTCCAGCTTCATGTCCTTGACGAAGGTGGTCGAGACCATGAAGAAGATCAGCAGGATGAATACCATGTCGATCAGCGGGGTGATCTCCAGGCCGCCGGCGCCTTCCTTCTTTTTCAGATAGCGCAGGTTCATGCCGCGGCCCTCGCGCACAACAGGTTCTTCAGCTGGGAGAGCTCGGTCTCCAGCCGCTCCTGGCGCCTCTTGAGAATCCGGCCCACCAGCAGGCCGGGAATGGCCACCGCCAGGCCCATCTGGGTGGAGAACAGCGCCTCGGAGATCCCGCCGGCCACGCCGCCCGACTGTGAGAACAAGGCCATCTCCCCCAGCGAGTCGAAGGTCTCCACCATCCCGGAGACGGTGCCCAGAAGACCGGTCAGCGGGGCCACCACCACGATGGCGCTGACCAGCACCGCGTATTTGGAGATCTCCCGCTCCTGGTCGGAGAAGGCCACGTCCAGGTGCCTTCTGAGATTGGCGGGGCGCTTTCTGGACGCTTCCAGGCCGCTTTTGACCGCCGACTCGATGACGCCCTTGGGTTCGCGCCGGGCCTCGGTCTTTTCGGCCAGGTCCAAAAGCACCCGCACCGGCAACCGGCTGCCGCGCCGCAGCGCCAGCATGCGGTACCCCAGCGCGTACCAGAGCAGCAGAGCCCCTCCCACCAGCGGGGGCATGACGAACCCGCCCTGACGGAAAAACTCGCCGATCTGTTCGAACAACCCTTCGGGCATCAAGCCAATCCTCCCAAAGCATCTGCACCGGTACGCGCTGGGGCTGAAGCCGTTGCCGGCTTCTGCACCCCCGCCTGTCCGTTTTCTTTCTTCTCTTTTTCCACTCCGCTCTCCCGCGGCCCGGCGGCGTTTACCACCAAAAGCGCGTCGCGCTCCATCCCCGAGAGGATGGCGCCCGCCCGGCCGGAGAGCAGGGTTCCCAACAACAGGGTGGGAATGGCCACGATCAGGCCCAGCTCGGTGGTCACCAGCGCCTCGGAGATCCCGCCGGAGAGCAGCTTGGGATCGCCGGTGCCGAACTCGGTGATAACGTCGAAGGTTGAGATGATCCCGGTGACCGTGCCCAGAAGGCCCAACAGCGGGGCGATGGCGGCGAACACCAGGATGGTGGACCCGAAGCGCTCTATGCCCGGGGCCTCGTGCAGGATGGCCTCGGAGACCACATCCTCGATCTGCTGGCGGTCGCGGTACAGGCTGGAGACGGTGGCCTTCAAGACCCGCCCGGCAGGGGATCTGGCCTTCGCGCAGACCGCCTGGGCTTCACGGCGGCGCCCTTCTTTTACGAAGGGCATTAGCCGGGACAGGAGCGCTTTCGCTCCGGCTCCGGCCCGCAGCAGGATGACCGCTCGCAGGATGATCAAGATCACCGCCAGGCAGCCGATTACCACGATCACCCAGGCTATGATTCCGCCGCTCTGGATGATCGACAGTACGGTCTTTGAGGCCTTCTGGGTCACCGGCTTCTCCAGCGACTCGTACAGGAAAATTCCCAGCGTCTTTGGGGCGCGGCCCTCGCTGAGCGCCAGGGCGGTGGCGGCGGAGTCCTGCGGCCAGAGCTTGAGCCGCAGCGAGCCCGCCGGCGCCAGGGCGCCCTTGCCGTCATCGGCGATCCCGTAGGTGGCCACCTTGCCCACGCGCAACATGACGCCCTCGGTGCGCCGGCCGTCTGCTAAAAAGAACGTGCCGCGGGTTTTTTCCAGCGAGCCGTTCTTCTGCATCACCTGTGCGGCGTGGAAGAAGATGCGCTCGACGACCTCGATCTGCACCCGGGGATCCTCGGTAGGCTCGCGCACTTCGAAGCCCTCGCGGCGCAGGGTCTCCAGCGCCCGGCTGAGGGTCTCCTGCACCAGATCGGCGCTCTCCTCGGTGCGGGCCACCGCGCGCTCGGAGTCCATCAGCACCGATTCCAGCTCGTCGGCCTGCGCGCGCATGTTCAGCAGCCGGCGCTGCAGCTGCTCCAGCTCGCCGCGCGCCTCGCCGGTTTTCTTCCCGGCGGTCTTCTCGAACTCCCGGATGCGTTTTTGCAGCGAGCTCTTCTCCGCCTGGAGGAAGGCGTACTCCTTCTTGTATGCGGCAACCAGGCCGGCGGGTTCCTTGGCCGGCGTGGGTAGCGAGAAAAGCAGGGCCGCGACCGGTATGAGCACCTGGCTGGCGCGCAGCTTCATGGCGTTCCCCCTTCCGGGGGAAATGCGGCCGGCAGCTCGAAGTACCCCGTCCGGATGCGCTTGCGGAAGGCATCGAACAGGACAGCCACCCGCTCACGGTCGGTGTCCGACGTATAGAGCCGATAACTCCACCCCTGTCCGGTGCGAACGGCCCTGCCGAGTCGTCCGTCTCTGGTCTTGAAGAAAAGAATCACCATCCCGATCCGGGCCACATCGGCCAGGACCTCTTCGCCCTCGATTTCCACTACCTGGCGGTAGAGCCCGTTCTCCCGGGCCATGCGGAACTCGTCCTCGACCTTGCTCCACAGCCGGGCCAGCACGGTAGCCGAAGAGAGCATGCCGTCCTCCAGCTGGCGCTCCAGCCGATCGAGGTCGGCCACGCGCTCCTGCAACTGGAAGGGCAACCCCCGCCGGCAAGCGGTGCGCACCACCCCGATGGCCTTTTTGAGCGCCGGCTTGAGCGACTCCTTGCGCTCCTCCTCCGCGGCCACCTTGGCCTTCTGGCGCGCCTGGGTTTCGCGCAACTGCTTCAAGCGCAGCTCTTCGCGCTGAACTTCCATCTCCAGGTCGGCCTTCTGGGAGGACAGCGAGCGCAACCGCGCCCGCAGGTCCTCCTTGTCGGCCGAAAGAGTTGAGGTGAGGGCCTCCACCTCGGAGCGGAGGCGGGCCAGCTCGGCCGCGAGCTTGGAAGGATCCTCGGCGGCTACCGGCCAGGTAAGCAAGGTGAGTAGTGCTGCGGAAATGATCGTATTCGTTTTCATGTCGCCACCCACTGTAGGGGGGGCATGTGTCAGCAATGTGAACCGGCGGTGAATGTTGTGAAAGGAGCCGGCAACAACTATGTTCTGCCCGGGTGACCCCCGGGTGAACCCCGGGGAACTTCCGCCCTGAAACGCTGTCTCTTTCCCCAGAGCCCCTTTGGTGACAATCCGGTAAAGGAGTGACCCCCATGACCATGAGATGTCACATTACCGCCGCATTTCTGGGCGCTATCGCCCTGGTTTTACTGCCGGTTTCCCCGGCCGCCCGGGAAGGGCTGGCCCAAGACGACACCAAGACACTTTCGCCCTACTTCCTGGTCCTCTCCGACGACCCGGAAAGCGACCGCCTGCCGCTAAAATCCACCAGGGCGGACGTGGACATCGCCGGGACCATCGCCCGGGTGAAAGTCACCCAGGTCTACAAGAACGAGGGCCGGAGCACGCTGGAGGCCGTCTACATCTTCCCGGCCTCCACCCGCGCGGCCGTCTACGCCATGAAGATGACAATCGGCGAGCGCACCATCGAGGCCAAGATCAAAAAGAGAAAGGAAGCCCGCGAGGAATACGAAAAGGCCAAGAAGGAAGGCAAGACCGCATCGCTTTTGGAACAGCAACGGCCCAACGTGTTCCAGATGAACGTGGCCAACATACTTCCCAACGACGAGATCAAGGTCGAGCTGGAGTACACCGAGCTTTTGGTCCCCACCGACGGGCAGTACGAATTCGTCTACCCGACTGTCGTAGGACCACGCTACTCCAATATGAAAGAAGAGGAAGCTACAGACAACGACAGCTGGATCGAAAACCCGTATCTCCACGAAGGCGAAAAACCTACCTATACCTTCGGCCTCAAGGCCACCGTGCGCAGCGGCATACCCATCGCCAAGATGAAGAGTCCCACCCACGAAGTCCACGTCGAGTACGAAAGCAAGCAGGTCGCCAGCGTGTCATTGCCGGACGGTCCCGGCGGCAACCGCGACTTTATCTTGAGGTATGCACTATCGGGCGACGAAATCGAGCACGGGCTGCTGCTGTACGAAGGCGAGAAGGAGAATTTCTTCTTGATGATGATGGAACCACCCGAGCGGATCGAGCAGAAAGACATCGTGCGGCGCGAGTACATCTTCATCATGGACGTCTCCGGATCGATGCACGGGTTTCCGCTGGAGGTATCCAGGAGCCTGATGGGCGACCTGCTCAACGACCTCAGGGGCGACGACTACTTCAACCTGCTGCTGTTCGCAGGCGGCAACGCGGTGCTTTCCAAGAAGTCGCTGCGGGCCACTTCGCAGAACATCCAGAAGGCCCAGGAGGCCATCGACTGCCAGCGGGGCGGCGGGGGCACCGAGCTCTTGTCCGCGCTGAAACGGGCGTTGAACCTGCCGCGCACCGAGGGAACCTCGCGGATCGTGGTGATTCTGACCGACGGCTACGTCCACGTGGAGAAGCAGGCCTTCGAGCTGATCAGAAAGAACCTGGGCCGGGCTAACTTCTTCTCCTTCGGGATCGGCTCGGGGGTCAACCGGCACCTGATCGAGGGCATGGCCAGGGCAGGAATGGGCGAGCCCTTCGTGGTGACGGAGCCGGGCCAGGCGGAAAAGACCGCCGCCGGGTTCAAGCAGTACGTCTCCTCGCCGGTGTTGCAGGGAATCGATGTCGAGTATCGCGACTTCGACGCCTACGACGTCGAGCCGGCGACCGTACCGGATCTGTTCGCCGAGCGCCCGGTGATCCTCTTCGGCAAATACCGCGGAAATGCCGAAGGCTCGATCATCGTCCGCGGCCACGTCCCCGGTGACAAATTGGAAGGCGAGATCGATCTGCGCGACGCGGTACTGTCGGAAGACAACTCCGCGCTGAAGATCCTGTGGGCCCGCCACCGGATCGAAAGGCTGTCCGAGCAGGGGCACGAGAAGGCCGTGACCAAGCTGGGCCTGAAGTACAGCCTGCTGACCCGGCACACCTCCTTCGTGGCCGTCGACACGGTTGTGCGCGCCGACGGGAAGAAGATCGTCAAGGTAAAGCAGCCGCTGCCATTGCCCAAGGGGGTTTCGGATTACGCGGTCGGCAAGGGCGCCGGGATGCTGGGCTGCCTGGGGACCAAGGGCCGCGGCAGCCGCAGCGTGGCCTACGGGAGGGTGATGGGATCGATGAGCAGAACTTCGATCCAGAGCGTAATCAGAAAGAACATCTCCAAGGTCAACCGGGTCTACGAGCGGGCCCTGCTGAAAAATCCCAGCCTGCGCGGCAAGATCGTGGTCTCCTTCGTGGTGGGCCCCAAGGGCACGGTGACCAGCGCCAAGATCACCTACAGCACCATCAAGGACGCCAAGATGCAGGCCGAAATCCTGAAAGTCATCAAGCGCATGAAATTCCCCAAGCCCGCCGGCGGCGGCAGCATACAGGTGTCGTACCCGTTCATATTCCACTCGGCGGGATAATCCCGCCACCGTCCACCGTGTGGCTGACAGCCCGGGCAGGATCTGCCCGGGCTGTTTTCGGAGATCTGGCGGGGCTTAGACCCCGCCAGCCGAAGGCAGCCCATTCGCAGAGTAATGAGCCACGAAGTTCGCCGGGGTTTAAACCCCGGCGAATACCCGTGGTGGAGAAATGTATATCGCAGCCCGCCCAGATCCTGGGCGGGCTGACCGTTCGGGCGAATCGTTCGGATTGACACACGGATTTCACCCGCGCGCCTTGACGCCGGGCGATCTTTGCCGGAAACTGGTGTGGTTGAGACTTCTTCCGGCAGGCAGGCGGTTCTTTCTTTTCCCAATATTACTGGCGGGTTTGCTGTCGGCGTTTTTGGGCTGCGAGCGCGAGTCCCTGAAGCTGGAGTGCACCGAGTTGGGCTCCGGAGACCTGGTTTTTTCCGAGCTGCGCGGCGATCAGTCCGGGACGGACACCTGGGGGCAGTGGATCGAGCTGTACAACACCACCGCCGGGGAGATCTCGCTTCTGGGAGTGACGATCAACCTCCGCAAGCTGGACGGCAGCGGCGAGCGGGACATCGTGGTGCGCGACCGCACCGTCAGCGTGTACGGCCAGGACTATGTCGTCCTGGGGCGCCAGTCCGGCGAGTTGCCCGCGCACGTCGACTACGGCTACGAGGACGATTTCTCCTCCGACCTTTACGCCGACGCCATCCTCCAGATCTACGCCTGCGAAGAGCTGGTCGACCAGCTGGTCTACCACGACCTGCCCTCGGAGGGGACCCTGGCCTTCGACGGCTCGCTGACGCTTACCGCGGTCTCGAATGACGAGGAAGCCAACTGGTGCGTGGACGCCACCGAGCCGTCGGCCCAGGACGGGGGGACCACCCAGGTGGGGCTTCCGGGCACGCCCGGGGAGGTCAACCGCCCATGCAACTGAAGCGCATAGCAGTCATCCTGGCCGTCCTGGCCTTGCTGCTGCCCGCCTGCCGGGGCTCCAAGCGCGTCCGGCGGCTGCAGAAGGCCGAGGTTCAGAAGAGGCTGCGGCAGTTGGAGACCCCCGGGCTGGTTATCGGCGAGTTCCCCCTGGCCCGGGGCGCGGTGGTCGACGGCGACACCGTCAAGGTGGCCGGCCTGGACACCAGCCTGAGGCTTCTGGCCATCGACACCGAGGAGACCTTCAAGTCCGAGACCGACCGCCGGCTCTACGAACAGGGCTTCGATTACTACCTGAAAACCAAGCGCGGCGACTCGCCCAAACCGGTCAAGGTGGCCACCCCGCTGGGCGAGGACGCCAAGCACTTCGCCGAGGAGTTCTTCAAGGGGGTCAACATCGTCCGGCTGGAGCGGGACCACCCCAAGGAGATCCGCGGGCGCTACAACCGCTACCTGGCCTACGTACTCATAGAGCGCAACGGCGAGTGGGTCAACTACAACGTCGAGTGCGTCCGGGCGGGGATGAGCCCGTATTTCACCAAGTACGCCTACTCGCGCCGCTTCCACGACCAGTTCGTAGAAGCGCAGAAAGAGGCCCGACAGAAGGGCCTGGGCATCTGGGATCCGCAACGCGAGCACTACCGCGACTACGACGAAAGACTGAAATCGTGGAACGCGAGGGCCGACTTCATCAAGAAATTCGAAGAGGACGCCGAGGGCAAGAGCAACTACATAGTGCTGACCAACTGGGACTCTTTGCGCCGACTGGAGCAGCACGAAAACCAGGAGGTGGTGGTTCTGGCCACGGTGGGCAAGATCAAGATCGGCGATAAGGGCCCCACCCGGGTGATGCTGGGCCGGCGGCTTCTGGGCGACTTTCCGCTGATCTTCTTCGACCGGGACGTCTTCGGCACCTCCAACATCGCCCGCTGGGAGGGCGAGTTCGTCCGGGTGACCGGGACGGTCACCCGCTACCGCAACAAGCACACCAACAAGGACGAGCTGCAGATCGTCGTCTCGCTGCCCGGCCAGATCAGCGGATCGGAGCTGGTGCCCAACTACTCCGGCTGGGACGGCGAGACCGAGGCCGAGCAGGCCGAACTGGACGAGGAGCAGCGCCTGCGCGAGCACTTGTATGAGGAGGTAAAATAGATGCGGTATTCCAGATTCTTGGCGGCCACCTTGCTGATCGCGGGTTGCGGCGGCGGGGGCGACGGCGGCGATAAGTGCAAATCGGGCCTGATGGCCGGCGACCTGGTGATAACCGAGATCATGGCCAACCCCGAGGGCACCGACGAGGGCTTCGAGTGGTTCGAGATCTACAACCCCTCCACCTCGGGCGCGGACCTGACCGGGGTCAAGATCGAAGCGGCCCGCGCCGACGGCACCGGCGAGACCTCGCATGTAATCTCCGGGGCCACCGCCCGCCCGGGCGAGTACCTGGTTCTGGGCGGCATGCTCGACGAGGTCAAGCCGGCCTGGGTGGGCTACGCCTACGGCGCCGATCTGAGCGGGCTGCGCAACGCCGGCGGCACCCTGGCGCTATACTGCGACAAGGCGCTGATCGACAGCGTCTTGTACCTGGAGATGCACGACGGCTACTCCCACTGCTTCGACGGCACCAAGACCCCCGACTCCATCGCCAACGACAACACCGACGACTGGTGCGAATCGCGCACCGAGTTCGATACCGACTCCTTCGGCACCCCCGGCGCGGACAACGACCCCTGCGAATCGGACCTGCCCCCCACCTCCTGCAAGGAAAACGGCGTGGTCCGCGACGTGGTGGCCCCCCAGGCCGGCGACCTGGTAATCACCGAGTTCATGCCCAACCCCGACGCGGTCGACGACGGCGTGGGCGAGTGGTTCGAGGTCTACGTCGGGCGCAACATCGACCTCAACGGCCTGCAGCTGGGCCGGGTGGAGGGCGACTGGGAGGAGCAGGTGTATTCTCTGGATTGCATCACCGTAGCCTCCGGCACCTACCTGCTCTTCGCCCGCTCAGACCTGCCCGCCGAAAACGGGGGCCTGCCCACGGTCGACCGGGTCTTCGACTTCACCATCGCCAACACCACCGGCACCCTCCGCCTGGGCTACGGCGGCGAGCTGCTCGACGCCGTCGTCTGGACCGGCAGCCACACCGGCGCCTCCACCGCCCTGGACCCCGACCTGACCGACACGGACTTGAACGACAACGAAGACCACTGGTGCGCGGGCGAGTCCGCCTACGGCGGCGGCGACCTGGGCTCCCCGGGAACGGCCAACCCCACCTGCAACATCGCCCCCGAGGGCAAGTGCTACGACAACAACGTCCTGCGCGACGTGGTCAAGCCCCAGGCCGGCGACCTGGTGATCACCGAGTTCATGCCCGACCCCTCTGCTGTGGGCGACGCCGAGGGCGAGTGGTTCGAGATCTACGCGGGGATCGACGTCGATCTCAACGGCCTGCAGATGGGCCGCACCCCCGGCACGGTGCAGTTCGAGCTCAAGGCCCGCGACTGCCTGCGGGTGACCGCCGGGTCGCACGCGCTTTTGGCCAAGAGCGCCGACTCGGCGACAAACGGCGGGATGGACAACGTGACCGCGGTGTTTGACTTCGACCTGGTAAACTCCGACGCGGGTCTCTTCGTGGGCATGGACGACGCCCTGCTGGACGCGGTCACCTGGACCTCCTCTGGCAACGGCGCGGCCACCAGCCTGGATCCTTCAAGCCGCAACCCCACCGCCAACGACGACCCTTCAAACTGGTGCCCGGCCACCAGCGCCTACGGCGCGGGCGACCTGGGCACCCCCGGAGCGGACAACCCGAATTGCCAGTAGCCCTGACATCCTGCTTGTTGCTCATCACGCTGTTTTGCGGCTGCGGCGACGGCGGAAACCGCTGCGGCCCGTCCAGCGCCACGGTGACCCGGATCGTCGACGGCGACACCGTGGAGCTTCAAGACGGCACCAAGGTGCGCTACCTGATGATCGACACGCCGGAGTCAACCGGCGGGGCCGACGACTGCTACGGCCAGGAGGCCTCCGACTACAACCGCGACCTGGTCCTGGACCGCCGGGTCAAGCTGACTTACGACGTGGAATGCGCCGACTTCTACGACCGGCTGCTGGCCTATGTGGAAGTCGACGGGGTGGAGGTCAACCTGCGCCTGGTGGAGTACGGCTACGCCTGCGCCTATTACCTGCCTCCCAACGGCGAGGACCGCCGGGCGGAGTACGAAAACACCGAGGCAGCGGCCAGGGCCGCCGGCCGCGGAATGTGGGGAGCCTGCAGTGTGGTCACCTGTGACCAATAAGGTACCGATCATTGTCCTGGTCCTGGCGTTTTCGACCTTGGCCATGGCCAACGACTATGGATTGTTCCTCGAGGTGGAGTCCGACGAGGACCTCCTGGATCTCCTGGCCGCCCAGGAGATCGACGAGGAAGACTACGAAACTCTCCGCGAGCTATTGGAAGACGGCGTGGATCTCAACACCGCCACCCGCGACGAGATCTACTCCCTGCCCAACCTGACCTACGCCGACGTCGACGCCATCCTGGCCTACCGCCAGGAGGCCGGAACCATCCTCGACCCCCTGGTACTGTCGGGCGCCGGGGTGCTTTCCGCCGACAAGCTGGCCTCGATCGCCCCGTTTCTGTGGATCCGCGAGCCGGACCCGGCCCTGTTTCAGACCAAGGGCCGCTTCCGCTACATGACCACCATGGTATTCGGCGACACCGAAGTACCCTCCATGGTGCTCTCCGGCCGGGTTTCCACCCTGAAGAACCTGGACGTCGGCGTGGTGGGAGTGATGACCCGCAACCGGCTCTCCGACGTGGTCTACGATCCCAACCGCGACGCCCTGTCGGCCGAGACCCCCGCGCCAGAGGTGCACGTGCCCAAGTTCTACCTGCAGTGGGAGACCAGAAAGTGGCACCTGGCCGCCGGGACCTACCGCATCGGCTTCGGCCAGCGGCTGACCTTCGACAACACCACCTGGTACACCCCCAACGGCATCCGGGTGGACGACACCATGCTCTACAACCAGGACCTGACCCGCGCCTGCAAGGAGTCCGACGCCGAGACCGGCGAGTCGCCCTGCGTAGGCGACGCCGCCCGGCAGTACCAGTCGCCCGACTACCGCTGGACCGACCGGCTGCGCGGGGCGGCGGTGGGACTCAAAAGCGCCGAGCTGGGCACCGGCTGGATGCAGGCCTACGCCTTCTTCTCCTGGCAGACCCGCTCGATCTACCAGTACGAGATCTACGACCGTGGGCGCTGCGAGGACCCCACCGACGACGGCGACCCGGATTGCGCCGCGCCCTGGGTCTACCGGCGCCAGGACGATCTGCTGGCCCCCACCACCCGCTTCTCCTACCACACGCTGCCGGACATGTTTAACGAGTTGCTGGGCGGCGGGAATTTAGCCTACTTCTTCGACCGCCGCACCCACGTGGGGATCACCGGCTACGGCGCGGACATAAGCTGGCTGGCAAACGGCATCGACCTTGATTTCCAGGAGTGGTCGCGGCTGCCCTACGGCGGTCCCTTCGGGGCGGTGGGGCTGGACGCCTCCTGGGGCACCGGGCTGTTCGACTTGTTTGTCGAAATGGCCCACACCTTCGACAACCAGCCTCAGGGCGGCGGCTTCGGGGCGATTCTGCGTTCGACCTTCACCTGGAAAAAGCACGAGGTCGAGGGCGTGGCCCGCTACTACGGAACCGACTTCGCCAACCCCTACGCCCGCCCGGTCTCGGCCGCCGACGAGCACGACGGCCTGCGCGCCCGCGACGAGGCCGGGGTCAGGTTCCGCTATACCGGCAAGGTCAAGGACCTGCAGCTGCGCTCCACGCTGGATTTCTGGACCCAGCTTTCCGACACCGCCCCCAAGATGATGGGCACCGTCCGGGCCGACTACGAGCTGGAGAGCTGGCTGATACCCGGGGTGTGGGTGTGGTTCTCCGACCGCGACCTGGCCGAGGGCGGCCACCTGGGGCAGTGCTACGAGGTGTCCTTCGAGAACATCGAGGGCGAGCCGGTCCCCTGCGCCGGCGAGAAGTTCCAGCTCGGCGGGCAGGTCCGCCTGATCCCCACCCGCGATCTTACGGTCACCGCCAAGTACCAGCACCGCTGGCTCGACGACGGCCGCGACGACTTCGACAACGGGTTCAGCAAGGCCATGGCCGCCTGGCTGGTGGTGATGTACAAGCCCATAGAGAGCCTGCGCCTGCGCGCGCGCATGCGCTACCTCTTCGAGGCCGTCTCGCTCGACGACTACCTGGAAGAATCCCTGTGGCTCTACCTGGAAGCCGCCTGGTGGTACAAACGCGACTTCCGCATCAAGCTGCGCTACGAGATGTTCTCCTGGCTCGACGACCGCGCGTCTTCTGAAGACCGCGACCCCAACCCCGCCCACTGGCTGCGCCTCGAACTGGAATACCGCTTTTAGAGAACTATCGCGTCTTCCAGTACCCCGGTCTGCGCTTGGCGTGAGCCACGGCGACAACTTGCACCGAGGTTTCCGAAACCCGGTAGATCACGCTGAAGGGAAAGCGTCGCAGGAGATACCTTCGGGTTCCATGCAGGAAACCAGGCCAACGGTCCGGAGCCCCCACAATCATCTTGGTGGCCCGCTCGATTTCCTCCATGAAAACGGCCGCCGCCAGGGGGCTTCTTTCCGCGTACCACTGCCTGGCGGCACGCGCCTCAAAGACGGCTTCTGGATGGAATTCAAGGCTGACCCGGGTCATCCGGGTTTTCCAGGATACGGCGCCGCGCCTCCGGCCAGGGTATCGTCTTCACCTTGCCGGCGTCGATCTCGGCCAACCGCCTGGCAATCTCGACGCTCCAGGCGTCTTCGGCGTCCTCATCCAGTTGTTCGTCGAGACTGTCGATCAAGGATCCCGCTATCGCCGCGCGCGCCTCCTGCGGCAACTTGAGGGCGTCTTCCAGGAGCTTCTTCGGGTCCGAACTCATAAATTCAGCTTAGCACATCACCGCGGGGGATTCCACGAATACCTCTTTACGACCTCCATGGCATTGTCGAAATCCGCCCTCTCGACCCAGTGGATCTCGATGCCCCCGCGCTCCATGCGGCGGAACCAGGATTCCTGGCGCTTGGCGAAGCGGCCGATGGCGATGGCCAGATCGGAGATCAAATCGTCGGTGGTGGCGATCTTGCCGCGCAGGAAATCCGCTATGTAGCGGTACTCCAGACCCAGGGCGTCCAGGCGCTCCCAGGACACCCCCGAGGCGCGCAATCCCTCGACCTCCTCGATCATCCCGGCCTGAATGCGCTCGCGCAGGCGGATTGCGATCCGCTCGCGCAGCTCGCGGCGGTCCCACCTGGTTCCCAGGACCAGCGAGCGGATCTCCGGGGCCGAGGGGGGCTTGTCGGTCCGGGTGTGCACGGCGATCTCGATTGCGCGGATCATCCGCTCGCGCGAGCCGAAGTCGGAGACGTTGTGCAGGCGTTCCTTGACCTCCACCAGTTTCTCTTTCAGCTCCTCGGCCGACAGCATCTCCAGCTCCGCCCGCAGTTTTGTGTCATCGGGCACCTGGACCATCTTGTAGGCCTTCAGGACCGACTCGAGGTAAAGCCCGGTCCCGCCCACCATGACCGGCAGGACTCTCCTGGCCCGCAGTATCTTGAAGACCTCGTAGAAGCGCTGTTGGTACTCGTATACGTTAAATTCCTCTTCCAGACCCACGATGTCGATCAGATGGTAAGGGATTCTCTTACCCTCGCAGGTGTATTCCTCCAGGTCTTTCCCGGCCCCGATGTCCAGCCCCCGGTAGACCTGGCGCGAATCCGCCGAGACGATCTCGCCCGACAAGACGTGGGCCAGTTTCACGCCCAGGCGGGTCTTGCCCGACGCATTGGGCCCCAGAACCACCAGCAAGTTGCGCGCATCCTCCGGCATGCTTGAATTCTATACAAAAAAACCTTGCGCTACCACCACGACCGTCTGATATTGTTCGCCGGAACCTGAAAATAAAGGGAGGACAGACCATGATACGAAAGTTTGGAATCCTCATGACCGCCATTTTCTTCGTGGCCGGCTGCAACATGTACCGCAGCGAGCACGACGAGATTTTAAAGGGCCTCAAGGCCGAGCACGAAGACGCCATGGGCAAGCTCACCAAGGAAAAGGAAGAGCTCGACGGCCAGAAGAAGCAGTGCGAGGAGAACTTGAAGGGCAAGATCGGCGAGCTGGACTCGGCCAACGCCACCCTGGCGGCCAAGACCATGCAGATCGACAAGCTGCTCACTGAAAAGGGCGCCCTGGACAAGGAGCGCCAGAACCTCTCCGCCGAGCAGCAGGCTCTGGCCCAGCAGATCCAGGAGCTGCAGCGCATGAAGGCCGCCGCCGAGCGCAGAAACGCCGACTACCGCAAGCTACTGGAGAAGCTCAAGAAGATGATCGACGCGGGGACGCTGCAGGTGAACATCAGAAACGGCCGCATGCAGGTGCAGATGGCCTCGGACGTGGTGTTCCCCTCGGCCTCGGTGCGCATCAAGCCCGAAGCCAAGGAGGCCATCTTCGAGCTGGCCCAGACCATCTCGACCTTCACCGACCGCAAGTTCCAGATCGTCGGCCACTCCGACCCCACACCCATCCACACCGCCCGCTTCCCCTCCAACTGGGAATTGAGCTCACAGCGGGCCATCCAGGTGGTGAAACTAATGATCGAAGCCGGCGTCCCCCCCGAGATGATCTCCGCCGCCGGCAGCGCCGAGTTCGACCCCCTGACCGAAAACGACACCCCCGAGGGCCGCACCACCAACCGCCGTGTCGAGATCGTCTTCCTCCCCAAGATCGACGAGCTGCCCGGGTTCGACCAGGTTCTCTCCAAGTAGTCACTACCCGCCTGTTTTGTTGCAATATGTTGCCTATTGTGGCAATATATTGCCATGGAATTTGGTAAACTCCTTGAGATTGTCGGCGAGGAGCCGGTTTTCGAGACGGGCCTGCTGCTTTGCGGGGACGTGGATACAAAAGACATCCGCCGCCAGCTCTCGCGCTGGGTGAACGGCGGGAGGATCGTTCAATTGCGCCGCGGTCTGTATGTCCTGGCGCGCCCTTACCGCAGAATCGAGCCCCATCCCTTCGTGGTGGCCAACCGCCTGGTGGTTCCTTCCTACGTCAGCCTGCAGTCGGCGCTCGGGTTTTTCGGCCTGATTCCCGAAGGGGTGCCGGCGACCGTCAGCGTGACCACTAAAAGACCCGGGCGCCGGAGCACGGACCTGGGAGAATTCGCTTTCCGGCACCTCAAGGTGGAGATGTTCAGCGGATACACCCGAATGGACGTCGGCCATGGCCAGAAGGCGTTCGTAGCCACCGCCGAGAAGGCGTTGATCGATCTCGTCCATCTTCACCCTAAAAGCGACGCCCCCGGATACCTCGCCGGGCTGCGCCTGCAGAACATGGATAAGCTCGATCTGGCCGAGCTGGAGAGGCTGGCTTTCAAATCCTCCAGGCCCAAGCTGCAGAGGGCGGTCACGGCGGTCCGCGATCTGGCGGAACAAGAGGCCGGGGAGTACCAACCGCTATGAAGGAGTACCTGAAAGAGCTGGTGCGCGGCCGTAACCCGGACCAGGCCAAGAACCTGGTGCGCGAATACCTGCAACAAAGAATGCTCGGATGCATCCAGCGGGCGGGCGGCATGATCCCGCTGGCGTTCCACGGCGGCACCGCCCTGCGGCTTTTGTACCTCATCCCGCGCTTTTCGGAAGATCTGGATTTCTCGCTCGAGCGCGAGCGCGACAGTTTTGATTTCAGAGCGCTGGTGCGGGCGGTGCAATCGGAATTGCGCGCGGAGGGCTACGAATCCTCGACCAGGATCTCGGACCGGAGAGCCGTCAGCGGCGCGTTCGTCCGTTTCGCGGGGATCTTGTTCGAACTGGGAATCTCCCCCCGCAGGGAGCAGGTACTCTCGATCAAGATCGAAGTGGACACCCGGCCGCCGGAGGGAGTCGTCCTGTCCACCACGCTGGTGCGGCGGCACGTCACCCTGCAAATTCAGCACCACGATCGGGCCTCGCTGCTGGCCGGAAAGCTGCATGCCGTCCTGCAGCGGGCCTATACCAAGGGCCGGGACCTCTACGATCTGTTCTGGTACCTGTCCGATCCAAACTGGCCCGGACCCAACCTGGCCCTGCTGAACAACGCCCTCGCGCAGACGGGCTGGCCGGGCGGGGTCTTGACCCAAAGCAACTGGAGATCGGTGGTGGAGCAGAGCCTAGACCGGCTGGACTTCGCCGGGGCCCTCGAGGATGTGAGGCCCTTCCTGGAACCGGGGGCCCGCGCCGATCTGCTGACGCGCGAGAACCTCTTCCGGGTGCTGTCAAAGTAAACTACTTCTTCTTTTCCGGTACCACCGGCTCCTCGGGATTCATGTAGCCGATGTGGGGGAACGGGTTCACCGCGGTGGAAGCCACGTTCTTCAGGTGGCTGGAGACCCGCTTGAAGTAGCGGGCGGTGAGCGCCAGGGCGATACCCTCCGGGGCCTTCACTTCCTCGTCCGATATCAGATCCTCCAGTAGCTTTTCGCACACCTGGTTGACCTTGAGATGCCCCTGGATAACGTCCGTGGCCTCGTCCACGGCGCCGTCGAAGAGGGCGTGCTCGGACTTGTCGAAGAAGCTTTCCATCAGGGGAAGCAGGTCCTTGAGGATCTTGTAGTAGGCTTTCTGCGTGAAGGGCTCCTTGAGAAGCTTGGCCAGGTCGAGAATGTTCTTGGAGTAGTCCCCCACCCGCTCTATGTCGGTGATCACCTTCAGGAAAACCAGCTCCCCGCCCACGCTGTGACTGGTGGAGATGTTCAGGTGCTCGACGAGCTTCTTGCGTATGTCCACCACCAGGTCGTTGATCTCCCGGTCGCGGGCGTAGAGGTCGAAATCCAACTCCTTCTGTTCCAGAAGCGCCATCGAGCTTGCGGAGAAGATGTTCTTGGCCACGCCGAACATCTTGCGGATCAAACCCTCCACCTCCACCATCATTCCATATGTCCGGTATGCCTGGATAATCTGCCTTAACATGAAAAGCCTCCCCTCCCCTTAGAATATCAAGATGAGTATACCCGGAATAACGAAAAATGCCAGAATTACATATACAAGCGCCACCCAGCGGCGCTTGGCGACGGCGTTGCCCAGGGCCTCGGCGGCCCATATGGGAATGAAGCGCAGGGGCAGAAATACGATCATCCCGAAGATGTTGAACATCAGGTGGCAGAGGGCGATGGTGACGGCGGCGATGTTTCCGGTAACCAGGGACGCCAGTATTGCGGTGATGGTGGTGCCGATGTTGGCGCCGATCATGTAGGGGAACACCGCCTCCAGCTTGACGATCCCGGTGCCCAAAAGCGGCACCACCACGCTGGTGGTCACCGAGCTGGACTGTACGATGGCGGTGACCAGCATGCCGATGAGAAGCGCCCGGGCGGTGCTGGTGAACAGGTAGCGGTCCACGATGGTTTCCAGCTTCCTGGCCACCGCGCCCCGCATGATCTTCACCATCTGCGAGAGAGCGAAAATCAAAAGGCCCAGCGAGACCAGGATGAGAATTATGCCCAGCACCTTGTGATTGGGTATCAGGTATTCCCCGCCCGATATGAAAAGCTTGGCCACCGGCTTGACGATGGCCTTCAGCGGACTGTTGAATGACCCGCACTCCACGCCCATCAGGCAACCGGAGATGAAGGTGGCGGTCCGCTGAATGAGGTGGAAGGCCATCTCCAGCGGAAGGAACACGGCCACCACGCACAGGTTGAAGAAGTCGTGTACGATCGCCCCGGTGAAGGCCAGCCCGAACTCCTTGCGCAGGCGCATGTGGCCGAGGGACACGATGGTGTTGGTCACGGTGGTGCCGATGTTGGCCCCCATTACCATGGGCACCGCCTGCTCGATGGTCAGCGTTCCCGCCGCCACCATGCCCACCACGATGGAGGTGGTGGTGGACGAGCTCTGCATGATGCTGGTGGCCAGGATGCCGATCAGCAGGCCCACCAGCGGGTTCTGGGCGACTGTGAAAAGCTGCTTGGCGGCTTCCTTGCCGATGAGCTTGAAAGAACCGCCCATCAGCTCGATGCACAGGAAGAAAAGATAAAGGACCGCAATGAACCGGAGGACCGATAGAACCTTCTTGAATACGGTGCGGTCGACCATGAGGTTGGACGTGAGATACCAGGGATGCATTGTCCGGG
>Ga0180432_10005161_pt1 | contig 17557 bp, 22 predicted proteins | sample SS_ome_10_FD_132414 | JGI IMG/M metagenome (GOLD analysis project Ga0180432, IMG submission 132414) | Hypersaline lake sediment archaeal communities from the Salton Sea, California, USA - SS_1_MS_2 metaG | ecosystem: Environmental > Aquatic > Non-marine Saline and Alkaline > Hypersaline >...
GTCTACATTTTTAGGTCGATCTATAATACCGCCTTTGACCCCCGTAAGCATCCCCCATAAACCGGGACCTTGCTTCACTTGTTCAATGAATCTCTCTTCAAATGAAGATTTTGCTAGTGGAATATCTGAATCAGGGGCCAAAACTTTCACTAGAGGGGCCAACTCTGATGGGTGATTCCTAATAGGGCTTCCTGTCAATAACAGTCTTTTTTTATACAGAGGTGCCGCCTCTATAACACTTTTAGATAATTGAGATGAGGGATTTCCAATTCTATGGGCCTCGTCTAAAATAAGTGCTTCGATTTCTTTTTCAGAAGGTTCCTTAATAAACTTATGGTAGCTTTTTACATTTACATTGTTAGATGTGGTAAATTTTTTCAGTTCTTTTCTGGCATTTTCACGCAAACTGGCCGGGACTACGAAGTCAGTAGGTAGATCGTCTACGCTGTTGATTGCAGACAATGTTTTCCCACTCCCCAACATATGATACAAAAGTAAAGCATCTACTTTTTTTGATATTTCGGCAACATCTTGCTGGTGTGGCTGTAGCTTTACATTTTTCTTAAGCTTACTTGTCTTCTCAAATCCCGCTTGAAAGAAACATTTTTCTTTATTCCACATCTTTTTTTAACCTACAGTATAAAATGGTTGAGCTGTATGATAGGTTTTTCCTTCGAATGAAATCTTAATCGAAATAACATAATTTTTATCGCTGTCGTTAATCAACGAAGATATATTTGATTTTGTTATTTTGAAAACACCTCTCTCATCAGGAGTTAGAGTCGTACCACTCCAAATGTCTTCTATCCCATCCGATACGACAATCTGAGCATCTTCAGTATCAATTAATGTTTGCCCATCCTTATTCAACCAACAGAGAACTTCTTGTGTATCAGCAACATTGTTGATTGTCGTAGACATCCAACACTGATATTTAGGCAGTTTGCCAATGATTTCTTCTTTTGCTAAAGTAATATCACTGGGCGTAGCTGCCTCGGGGAAGCTTGTAAGCTCCCGACTGGCATATTCCCAGATTTGCTGGGGAGTTAACACTTCGCCCGGTCCAACCGACTGACCTTCTTTGATTTTCACAAGACTATGAAGAAGAGTATCAAAGCCGATCCCCTTTATTGCATTGAGATCAACCAGGATATTATCTAACCTAACAAGCTTTGAATCAATTTCACTCGAAGTTGGTATGCCGTTAATTTCAGATAGATTGATGTTAACTTGCGCAATAATTTGATCTTTGACATTGTCTAGCTCCACTGCTTTTGCATAGTCAGAAGGAAAATCTTCGGCCCTTGTACTTACAGGTACATCAAGATTACTCAGATAATATAGCCAATCCAATCTGCTGTCATTATCTCGTAAAGGATTTGTCGGGATTTGCTGCACTGAAGACTCATATGCAAGATCAGGGTGTAGATGATCCGTCTTGTCCTTTATTGCTTGTCCAAGCAAATCTAATCCAGCTAACAGTGTTTGATTTTGATTAATTTCATTGATGATAGATGTTTGAGTAGCACCATCATCTACTATTTTATCTGTTTGTGGTTTTATCAGGGCCAACAAAGAGAGTATATCTTGAATCAAAATTTGGTTTTGATTATTTTCATTTACTACGCTAGATAGTACTGTGCTCACAGATGCTTCTAGGGCCAATGGAGCTAGTGCATTTGTTAGCTGTGCTAGGGTAAGAGCACTTCGGGATGATACAGTCGTATCTAACATATCCAAAATGTACTTTCCAATAGATCCATCAACTGTAATATTTGAAGTTAAGTAGTCCCAAATTTTTGCTACCTCAGAATTACTTAAGGGAGCTGCGTCTGTTAGAGTACGAGTAGCATGATTCCAGATGTCACTAACGGTATATCCACTTCGAGAGCTAATTGCAACATCCAGGAAGTTAAGACGCGGATCGTTTGCCAGTAATGCATTGTCTGTTCCTCTTTCATTGTCGTACACATCCGTCAGATTTCTACTGTCAGTACCCATGATATATTCCGACTGAGTATCTAATCTGTTCTGGATATCTGAGATTGTAGGAATTCCACTGATCTGAGTACTTAGATCATCTACATCATCTGCGGTTGCAGGGTTAGAGATGATCTGATCAGTCTTACTTTTTATCTGATTCAATAAAGATTCATTTTCATTTACATCTGTATCTAAAGAGTCTAGCTTTGAGTTGATTATAGCAAGCCCATTGCCACCTGTTAGATAAGTGTTTGTGTCATCTACTTTATCATCTAAAACATCTAGCTTATTCTCTATAGACGCAAGATCAGAGTCGATTATCAATGTCTCTGATACTCGAGATAGATATATAGTTGTAGCATTTTCAACAATCTCAAACTCTATTCGCAGTATCATCTCTGAACTATTCGGAAATACCGAATAGTTGAAATAATACTGACCTACTTTTAGACCATCCTGAACCATATTGGTAAAGGCCTGTAGTTCGGTTCCATCACTTTTTACGATTCGTACTCTAGGCACCTGGTCTGGAGCTGCTGGAAAACCCGCCGTATCATACATTGCCAGGAAAAACTGGTAGTTGTTCGATGTGGTATCAGGAATCCTCATCTTCACAGGAACAACCGCCATGAACCTAGTATTATTTTGGATACCTTGGAGAGTGGTGAGAACAGTATCGATCTTGACCTCATTCTCATTGATCTCTGCTGTAAGTGATGTCTCTACTGAGCCAAGATGTGCATCATGATTGTTGATTGCTGTTCTGTTTGCTTGAACCTCATTCACAACATTTAGAAAGTGTGTCACATTAAGAGAACTCAACGCATCTATTTTTGTTTCGTTTTCATTAATCTCATTAGACAAGATTGTTCTATTGTCCATGATTTTTTCTTCTAAAGCAGCAAGACCCCAATCCGTGTTATCATGAATATCCCATTGCGTTTCCAAGACAGTTTGGCGTATGACTTGGGTATACAGACCTGCTGAATGCTCAATATCATGTTCTCCCGGTAAGATTTCGTCCCACACAGCATCAGCAACATTAGCTGGCATATCAGCAATTTGAGTAGGGATATCGTTGATGAAATATGTTCGACCTTCTCTTTGCGTCTCCTCGTTTACAATGGTATGTACTTCATCGTCATAGGTGACTACTACGATATTATAAACACCTGCCGTATCTGGGCACCAGCAAACTGAGTAGTATCCCAATGCCCGATGCACCAAAGGCAAGGTTTGAAGGAGGGTATCCTCATTATCATAAACATAAGCTACTGGGTATAGTGTTTCATCCCCATCCCAGTGTGTTATCGCTATTGAATGACTTGCACCTACTACACCCCAGATTCCTGCCATTATTCTTCCATGATTAGTGGCAACAGCCCCTCTAGCACCGTTGCATTTAAGTCCTCAGGGACATACATTAACCCTACCTGATGTATTTCAACATCAACTTCATCTTTAAGCATCTGGTTATAATTTGCCATTTGCTCATCTCGTTCATCTATCCAGTCTTTATATTTTGCTTTAATCTTGATCAGTTCTTCTTCAAATTTACCTCTGTTCTCTTCACTGAAAACATATTCTCCATTTTCGATCAGAGGCCGTGCATTCTCTTTTTCACAATATTTTGTACATAACTCCACTCTATGTTTTTGGTATTCCTGAAATTTTCTAGATGGAGAGCTAAGTGCAGTCAACATCTCTACTTCATCCTTTATTAACTTTTTTGTTTTTAAAATAGCATAGATGAACTTAGTGTTTTTGTGCTCTTTGCACGCTTCAATTGCGTTCCAAAGTCTAATTACGTCTAGTTTAGTTAGTTTCAAAATGGTTCTCCTTTTTTCGATTATCAAAATAGATTTCCCAATAATACGTATCTCGTAGTATATCTTGCGCTGTGTAGGTAATCTCTCTTAATGTGTATGAGTAAGAAAAGTTTTTGCTAGGACAAGCATATTGATATGCACGAATGATAAGTTCAAAGCAGTAATAAGAATCATCTCCTGTTTCAAAGAGGTAATCATACTCTTTTCCTATCATTTCATTTGCAAAGCGACAGGCCTTTACCCTAACCACTTTATTGTCAGGAAGAGGCCTCAAAATGACAACATCATCTTTCGACATCAGGAATGATACAAGATCAGTCTTAACTACACCCTGCCCTAGAGCTTCTATAACATATTTGCATTTACCTTCCCCTCCAACATAAATAGCGCCATGATTCGGTTCGCTAGCATTAAAAAGATTGGTAGGTTCACCTCGTGTAGAAGTGAGTAATATGTCTCCAGGTAAGATGGTATCTCTAATATTATAATAATCCATGCCTGTAAACTTTCTTCGCGTGAATGGCAGGTGAATTTTCCCAATGAATTTGAGCATAGGTCGAACAATAGATAATACCAAATCACGTAAAAGTTTCATTATTCCTCGCTTTGCTCAACAGGTTTGTGAGGACATTCGGGCTCTGGACATTCTTGTGGAGTAGTATCTTTTAGTTTTTTCCCACACTTCTTACATTTTAGATCTTCTATATGAGTTCCTCTTGGGGGTAACTTGCTCATAAAATCCTCCTAACAGGTTTTTTGTCTATACATCATCAGGTTTCCACACCCAGACCAAGCATGGTCTGCTCCAGCCGTAGCTGCCTCAATCTTTATCCTGATCCCATGCCCCAATTGAGCAACATCTTCGGTCATGCAATCTTTACGCCCAGTTCCCAGCAACGTCCTTTTGTTCATGAACTGATGGAGCACTACCTCTAACCCAAACATGTTATACTCGCCGGTGCCATATGGGTTTGGAGTAATGTTTATAAATTCTTTGTTGGTCGAATCCCAATCAGCATCCCAATACCCGGCAGGTAAATTCCCAAACTCGTTAGGGACATTTTGAACTAGTAATCTGTCTGCATCATTTATTGCTATAGTGCCATCTCCCGCAGCAGGAATAATTAAATATCCACCATACAGGTTGTAATTTGTATTACTACCTGAAGTATATGCGGTTGTCTTTGGAACCATCTTAAAAGTTAAGGTATCAAAAACAGCGTCTTTCCATATTAAATCGCCTTGGCGCACATAAGTCTTGTTATAAATGGTGTTGAAATCCATATAAACAACTTCGGGGTTGTTTCCACTAATGGAGTGATCCCACTTTAAGATATTGCTTCCCCCGCCCACTGCATGGGGGTCGGCCTGATCATCGTCTTCGCTTGTAAAATACGTATATGTCCCTAAATATCTGGGAGTACAGTGTGTAATACCTCTGCCATCAAGGTCTTGTTTTTCTATTTTCTTTAACCACCTATCTCCTTCTTCTTGAGAAAGGTCTTTGCCTCCGTCACTTATTGCTATTTTAGGAGTAGAGTCCCAAAGATGTTGATTCACCTTCGGGCTTGTTGCAAATTTATGTCTTTCTGCTTCGGATTGAATTGTGTAATATTCTCCAGCACCTATAGGTTTTCCTTCGTATGTATCACTAACCGCCTGTAGGTTTTTGACTTTAATTACTCGCATAAAGCTCTCCAATTTGAAATTTCAGTATTCTTCCACTTCTCATCAACTTATTCCTCCACCACTTTAATCGCCACTATAATCTTCCCATTCCTCGTCCACATTATTGTTGATCGCCTGGAAATATAGAATAACTACTGTATCAGAAGCGTTTTTCCCCTTATCATCATTATAAACAGATACCTTGTCTCCAGCATCAAATTCAATATAGGGATCAAAATCGGTTTTATAGCCAACTCTTTTATTATTCCTCTCCCAATTAAAAACTCTGGTCTTAGTCGTCCCATCTCCTAGCGCCGATACCCAAATCTCGATATCTGAATCTACTTCATCCTTACTGTTAGAATATGTTATCCCTACTAGGCGACAGTCAAAAGGAACCACATAAGGAGATTGATTGCTAGGAATATTTGCATCATACTGACATAACCACTCGTTACCTGTTGAGCCATTATCTAGGAATACTGCCTGGAAGGGCAATCCTTTAATTATGTTGGGAGGATTGCTATTATCATAGAAAGAAAGCAGTCTGCACCACTCTATGCCGTCACTTTTTGATAAATAAGTATCGCCCTCATCCTTACTGACTTTTAAAGTTTCATCATTTAACCACGAATAAATATTGGAATCTGCGTCTTTTGATTTGTTAAATAACTCTAACCATTTCCCCCCTGGAACTTCATATACCTCGTATGGATTAAAATTCTTTCCAAGAATTTTTCTAATACCATTGAAATCGTTCTTTAAAGTTTTGGAAATTACTATATTACTCATGTCCTAGCACCCCAAAGTTCACCTTCAAAGTCACTGGCATTTTGTCCTTGGTCTTTATAAATTATCTTCATATAATCCCCAACAACAAAATCCCAAGATAGATTATCTTCATAATCATACTCTTTATTTCTATACTCTAAAGTAGCAAATGGGTTTCCAGGATAAGGCGTTCCATCATTTTCATATCTGTAAAATTGTAAATCAAAATCTGCACTCGACCTATTATTATTCCAAGTCAAATGAGTTATTCTGAAATTTACAGGGAATATATATTTTTTGTCTGCCATCAACTCGTTACGACCTATTTCTTCATTGTCAGATAAAGTGCCGTTATGGAGCATTAACAATGGGACTCTACCAAAACCTTCTGCCGATGATCTGGCAAATTCAATTGCCTCTTGGGCAGAAAGATCGTCCGGGAAACCATTACCTCTATCTGAATCCCCTTCAAAAGGTACTGTCCATGCATGAGGTGTAATGTGTATCAAATCAAACATTAAGAACCTTCTCCAATATTTGCTTTCTTGTTGGCAGCATTAGCAACAAGCCAAATTGTTACATCTGGACCAAATTTAAAGAACACCGTGGTATTCTTGAAAATTCTAGTACCGGTAGTTGTGGTTACGGAGTTACTGTAGCCCCAATAAATGCTATTATCTTTAGGGGTAATATGACAAAATTTTCTTTCGTCTAGATTAGCTGCTCCAACTCTAAGAGGAACAGGTGTTGTGCCTATGGTGATTTCATCATAAACAGCAGACGTATTTACCCGATCAGTAACCTGTGCGTCCTGATTATCGGTAACCTCCATAAAGTTAGTTTCACTTTCGTCTCCGTCCATGCCAACGATTGATGAAGGTTCTGCTCTTTTTTTATAATCTAAATCTGACATAGTATCTCCAAAGAAAAACGAGGGGGTGCATGGCCCCCCGTTTTATTTACTCCATTACAGCTCGTGGCCAAGTAATGTTGAGTATACATCCATAGAGTCTTTTTTCTCTAAGTTTGTGATAGCAATTCTAATAGTTGTTCCAGCTGCAACTTCGAGTAGTCCTTGGACATCGATGTAAACATTTGGATTAGCTGTAGAATTGAAAGCAACAAATTCAGTAACCGGTGTTCCCGCAGGATCAATGATAACTTCAACTTTCATACGTCCAGAAGCAGATGCTTGAACAGCAAATACTTTTAGAGTTTTAAGTGCAGTAACGGCATAATCGTGAGTTGCTGTAACAGTAACGGCAACCGCTGAAGTTGTTTTATAATCATTGATCTCTGTCGCAGACTCTCCTGGATCGGTCAGGGATACCCTTAAAGCACCATCTGCATTGATAGAAAATGGGATATAATCACCATCTGCAGCTAGCGCAGAAACAGCGTCTTGGCGTACACCAAGCATCATGATTCCGATATCTCCTGATGAGTGCACTGAATCTTCTGCTTTTTCAAGATTACTTAGGGTTACATCTGAAATAGTTCGTAGACGTCCAGATGAATCTACTTGTAGTGCCGCATAATCTCCATCAGTGTCATGAAGTGCGCCTGGCGTGTGGTTAGCAACTGCTAAGATAAAATTACCCTTATCACCTGTAGTATGGGCAGTATCTTCCGCAAATACTGTGTCATCTAATAATTCAACTGCTGCTTGAATTGCTGTTGCAGCAGTATCTATGTTTGACAGACTCGCTTGAGCAGTTTCATCAGCAACATAAAGCTCGCCAGATCCATTCATCTGGAAAGGTGTGTAGTCGCCATCTGTATCTGAAAGGGAACCTTTAGTATCATTACGGACGGCCAGCCCCATAATACCTTTGTCACCTGATACATGTGCTGCATCTTCAGATTTGGCCAACAATGCTAGGTTAGCGTCAGATGTCAACCATTCTCTGTTAGCTGTGACTTTTGCAACTAAAAAGTCGCCGCTTACACTTTCATAACCACCGACCGCTAGCGCGAAGTCGCTAGAAGGTGTAAACGTCTGTCCGTCATAATGTGTTTGAACGGGCAAATGGGAATTAAAATCGCTCATTAATTACTCCTTATTCTTCCATGATTTTGTCAATTGCCTGCTGACAATTATCTTTTTCTTTCCGGAGTCGATCGATTTCCTCCTCCAGCTCAAGTATTTTAATATCGAACTGCATAATCTTTGTAGTTAAGCTTGCAGTTCTTAGCTGTCGTTGTTTTTCCTCAATGAGTAGTCTTTTTTCAGATTTATCCATTACACTTCCTCTCCATAAAGTGTCGCGCTAAAAGCACGAGCGGTCGCGCCCTTACTAAAGATTTCTAGGGTAATACTTGTCCCTGCGGGCACAGGTATTCCATTTTCCCCGTAGTTAAATTCTGCATTTCGATCACACCAATTATTTCGTTTTGTTCCTACGACAATGCCATCGATTTTTACAATGTAATTAGCATCAGCATCTCCCGAGAAAGATGCACGCTTTAAATTATGATCGACTGTAGGTATATAAGCTACTATCACAGTTGTGGCCCCTATCGGAACCGCAGGCATATCGTTTGAAGCATAAACTCCAAAGTTATTTGCCCGAACATTAATAGTCGTATCACTTGCTAGTGCAACTCTGAGAGTTTGCTGTGTCGTGATCCCTGGTCCAAAATCTGCAGCACCATTGGCATTCCCGACTTGGGAAGCAGTTCTAACCGTATTGTCTGTGACAATACCATAGTTAGTATCTGCTTTGACGAGTCTCTGCCGAGCGGTATTATGCATCTCTAAACTCTAGTGTTCCTGTGGTCTTGTTATCAAACCTTGTGGTTGCCTTTTCATTAACTTCATAGACACTATGAACTTCTCTACTCATGACCTGTAAAGCATTGAGAAAACCTATAGAACGAGACTTGGCGATTCTCAATGTCCCAACAACTTCAGGAACACTAGGGTCAGTTACCTCGATAGAGATAAGCTCACTTTCTGCATCGTCAATTACCTCAAAACTTAACACATCTATATTATCAATTATCATCTAAAAACTCTCTGTAGTATTGTTGAGCTATCGCTAGATTTGCCAACTGCCTATGGATGCTACTGTCCTCTTCAAATTTGGCATCTAAGAGATCTTTGTCTTTTAAGCGGTTCCACTGATAATCAACCATCTTTACAAAATCAGGTTCATGGAACCCTGCTAGCATCTTGTCTAGAATCAGCTGCGCTTCCCCTACATGTAATTCACGGGGTAAATATACATAGTTCTCGTTAGCTGCTATCGAAGCTATATAAGACAACACTTCCTCAGAGAAGTTTTCTTCTGGACGTAATTTTTTCATTGTGTCCATTGTTGTGATGCACTCTCCCAATGTTAGAGGTTGCATCCTATTGAAATCGGGAACCTGATGATTAAATGCAGTTCCTACATTTTCAAATATATGCCATTCGAGCCAGGGAGTGTCCGTTGTCAGACAGACCCGAATGGCCTGTACTTTATTAGAAAGTACTTCTGATATTTCACCGTCAAAAACAGTTTTGTCAGTTACTTCTGGTAACCAATCTAACCAGTGTACCTGGTAATTATCGACAAGGATATTCTTTAGCTTTACCGGACTAATGTCATCTGGTATTTCCTGAGATCCTTGTTTGGCTAATTCTTGAACAGCAATGGCCCCTGATACATTTTGAGGGTTTTTTATTAATTTAGCTGCACGAATTATTTTTGTAGCATTCGGATCTCTTGCTAAGGAATCAGCTTCCTCTTTAATAGCTTGAAAAAAATCCGACGTGGCCTTACTGTATTTCTCCATTTGAAATCCTCGCAACAATGTCCTTTGCATCTACTGGTAAGGCCTCAAACGCAGAAACACCCTCTTTTTTTAGTCCATCTGCTAAAGTTTGCCCAAAGTAGTTCTTCAGAACATCATACTTGTCACGAGCAACTTTCTCAACATCTTCGCTAGTCAAATATATGCCGTCTTTTTCATAAACATAACCAGCGCTCTTGCTCATGCCACTCGAAAAGGTTGAAACGTAAGGATCTGCCAAGGAGCGATCGTAATATCTATCAAGTCCTGCTTTCTTATCTATCTCATGTAGCACTTTTGCAAAAGTCTCCGGATCTTCCGAAGATTTATAAGATGCCAATTTTTGTAAGGCAGGAATATAGGGAGAATCTTCATCTAGCAGGGCCGTTCTCATTTTCAAGTGCCCTTCTAGGTTAGGATTATATTCTTTCCCTGCATACGTATCGATCAAGACAGATGCTGTTTTTATACCTAAAGTCTCTGCCCTTATTGATACATTACGAGCAAACTCGTGCCTATCTGCGGGGACAAACTTGGCAGCATGTTTGTCAAAATACTGCTCTGCTTTCCTTAGGTACTTTTCGTCAGGAATTGCATACCTCGATCCAAGAGCGTAATGAGATGAATCATATGTAGATGCTTGTTTCAATAAGGGTAGATTCTTCTCAATAGTTTCTACGTAGATATTTGTTCTCGGCATCTCGCCTAAACTAGCTATCTTTACGCTTTGATGAGCATCTATGCCATATTTATCACACGCCTTAACAATATGGGCCGCAGCAATCTTTTGGGCCTCCTCTGGTAGCTTGTGATGATTCAAATGAAAATATTCATTTGAAAGCGCTGTGTTGATTTTACTGTCGAGCGGATACTTATTCAGTTTACTAGCAGTCTTTGTTATCAAGGTCAGCGCGAACTGGAAGTCTTCTAATCTGTTTCTATCCTGTACAGACGGAAGAGGTTCATGCTTAAGATCATTTGATAAATTACATGCTATTTTCATCAGAGTCTTATCTGCTGAATGATCGTCAAACAAATCTAAAACACTGTGTTCTAATTTCGCTTTCATTTTTTTTCGTTTCCTTAAGGTATTATAGGGCAATCCTTTCCTAAATTATACGCTAAAGAAATACGAAATTCAAAGACCAAAAATATGTCCCCAAATCTTGAACTTTTTATACAGAAAACGGGTATAAGTTTATTAGGGTAAAAAACAAAACATCATCTAAATAAGGAGGGTGATATGAATGACAACAATGGCAACAATGGCAACAATGGCAACAATGGCAAAAACCAACCAGTATCTACGAGTACCCTAAGTAAATTTGTTCAGAAAGTTTCACAGCCGGTGACTGCAACTGAGTATGTTATCGACAAGGTATTGGGTGGGTTTGCGACAGTAGCAGTCTTATGTGCCGCAGAAGCAGTTGTGAATAAGATCTCAACAAGCCGAGATGATTCAAATCGTCGAGATGATTTAGATCACCAAGTTGATGAACTGCGTCAGTATGAAGCAAGGGAATCTTCAGAGCGCTAAGTAATAAGAGAGGTCGTTCTATACGATCTCTCTTTTTTAGTTATTTACCTAAGGAATTAAGTCTTCTATCCTTACGGAATCAATATTTGGTATTTCTGCTTGGAACCGCACCCCTACATCAGGAATTTCAATTAATGCGTGCATTCCTTTGATTAAAGGAAGCTGGAAGAAACCAGAATAGTCAGTGTATGTGATCACACGCCTGCCCATTATCAAAGTGCCTTCTGTACTGACAGGTAAGTGTAATGGTTTTGCCGTTATCTCGATGTGTTCGAAAGCATCAATCCTCGCCGATGCATTTCGCACATTACCCATGACGATGCATACGTCAGGAGGCAACGACGAGTTTAATGGGGCAGTTGTACACTCTCTTTCAACAAATATTTCTGTCTCGTATCTTGAAAGCCTGAATACATATGTGCCGATCTGATCCAACAGTTCTTTGCGAATCAAGATGTTATAATATCCATATGCGGCCTCTGTAAAATCACTTTCTTCGAGTGTTAGTTCTGTAAACGAGATATCGTTAGGTTTTTTCATCTCTATAACGATATCTGTAATACTAGTAGTTAATAGATCTACTGTAAGCACATAATCTTGCCCTAGATGCATTATACACCTCTTCTGCCTGATTCATACTCCCGCACTGTAAATAATACTGATGCTGGTGTAGATGCCGATTTAATGATTAACTCTTCACCGGCCCCCAAAATACGATTAAAAATTTCTTCTGTATTGGCCGCGACTGTGCCATAAGGTTTCAGTGCTTGATCATCTAATCCGACGGGATCTTTCGTGAACAGAGTAATATCGCCACCAGTTAATGCTTTAACAGACAGCAATTCCCATTGACGATCATGCTTGAGTTTAGCGCCTTCAGTTAAGACATATGAAAAATATTTATTATCTTTATCATACGTGAGAGTCCCTACATTATCGACACCTAAAAACTGACAGGCATCGCCCTTCAATAATATCCTACTTGGTTGCCATGTAAATATTAAATATTGCTTACTCATTCTTATCTCCTTCCCTTTCCTTGATTTCTTTTAGGATAGCATTAAGCCTCTCTTTTTGTTTAGCGTAACTTTTTCGTAATCTAGTCGGAGTATCAGTTGAATCTTCTAATGATTCAATGAACTCCAGCCACTTTTGACGGGCCTCATACTCTACCTTAGATTTATCGAGAAAATAAGTTACAATCCTTACTACCAATGGTAGCAGAGCTTGAATCAATGAAGTAAGCATTTAATCAACCTCCCTGACTAATATTTTATCATACCCAAAGGTAGTTAGGCGAAATTCTAGCTGAGGTTCTTTTATACGCTTGAATAAATAAGTGCAGTAATTTGGTTTTAGTTCAAACTCAAACCTTCGTCCCCTCATCTTTCCCAAACTACATTCTGTATCCGGCGAAACAACCATCTCTTCCCAAAACTCAATTGCCTGTATTTTTCCGACTCTGGATTGACAGACCCCCACGCCCTTGGCAGATCGCACTTCGCCATTGCACTCAATTTTTGCAGGTAAATTCATCATTGTATCTTTGAAATCAATAAAACCCCATGAATGTCTACCTTGTTTTTTTTCAAAGCCCCCAAGCCAGATAGGACAATATCCTCTTTCAATCTCATTTATAGGTGTATATGAAAAAGTAATCTCACGTGTCTGATCTTTGATTTTTCTACTCCATCCAAAGAGACCTGATGAAACAGTCTTTTTAACATTCCATGCCTTTTCTTTTACCCAGTCTCTATTACAGCTAGACAAAAGGAACATATCTAACTTACCTCGTGATTCAATATGAAACTCATACTTTTCTGCCGAGGGGACAACGCCCATGCCTTCAAAAGTTTTACCATTTGCTGTTATAATCATATCTCTTTTGTATAGACCTGTTACTTTTCTCACAGAACTTTCTTGAGGGAATATATCTTTGCATCCAGGGAAAATATAGGATGAAGTGATGATTAAGAACAAGAGCACTGTAAAAGATTTTAACATGATAACTCCAAAAAAAAGGGCGTTTAAAAAAACGCCCTCGTTAGCAAAGAAACATTAAGGATTAATCTGCCATGGTGGTGAGCAAATTATTCAACGACAGGTTCATCAGATTCACGGAAGCCGCCTTTAAATAAAGATATTAACTCGTAAATCCCGATAACGACTGCAATGGCCTTCTCAATAACGGCCTCAAGCTTGTCATTAGCGATATCAAACTCTGTATTCACGTACTCTTTTAGTTCTGCCATTTCTTCAGCAGAAAGATCTTTTAATTCTGTAGGTACTTGGCCTATATTCTCAAATGCAGCTGAGGCACTAATGAATGCATTGAAAAAGAAAGATAGGTCTTCAAGTGAGAAGCTACCATCTCCTAATGCTTTATCAAAAGATTCGGCCATGTCGATTCCGAATTTCACTAACTCTTTCGTTTCTTTAATTCCGTACATAACGATCTCCTATTATCTAGTGCGCCTAACTATCTTGCTTGAGCTTGTGTTCGAGCTTCTTGTTGTGGTTGAGTCTGGGCCAATGGTTGGGCCTGCTGATTTTGTACCGGCACCTGCTGACCTGCCATCTGTTCTGCGTTCGAGGTGTACTGTCCACAAGAAAATGCACCTGTCTCTTGGTCCATTATCAAAGTTACATTAGCTAACCTGCATTGTTTTTCAGGGTTCTGAGCATAAATACAGTCTCCTATACAGGTTATGAGAGATCCACTACTTTCTGATTCTGGAGCTACAACTTCTGCACCTTCCTGAGCAACCTTCAAAAACCCTCTTATAAAATCAATATCCACTCTTAAACCCCTTCCTATCCCTCAAAAACAATTATCTTCATAAGTATACTATGCTACTTATGGAAAAACAACATAGGCATTATTCACCAAGCAATCTCTTTGCTTCAGGTAATAATGCTATAACTTTGTATGCATATCCTTCACTAGGGCAGTAGCCTGCTTCCGCAATAAACTTGATAAAGCCTTCCGGATCATTTGCATAATTTTCCCACCCATCATAATAAGATCTGCCTAAAAAACGCCAGTAATAGTCGATAAAATCGTGGTACGTAGAAAAACCGGCATAAATATCCTGGCCATCATGGGCCCTATATGTGATCGGACCCGCACCGTCAATTCCTAGTGTTCCTCTCCATTTCATACCACCAGCGTTAAAATGTTCTTTAAATAACTTTGAGGTTCCTCGTCCACTTTCCAGCATCCACTGAGCAATAGTTATTGCTTTCAGTTGCGGATACTTGATGTCTGCACTCTTATAAGCTTTGACAAGAGCATCGAAGTCAGCTTCTACAACGCCTGGTACTGTTTGAGGCGGTTCTATCGTCTGCTGATTATACCTTTTGCTATATTCATTTTTGATATATTCTCTGAATTCTGGCATAGTCATGGAGAGTGCTGCACCTGGGTCATTTTTGCCTTTTGGGTTAATCTCATCGTGGCCTACAACATAGTCAAAATTAAATACATCTGGGTTGTTTCTTTTTAGCCAAAGTAACAACTCGGTTAAAGCTCGTTCTTGCTGAACTGTATAGGCGTGATAAGTCCCTTTCTGGATGTTGGCATTTGCTTCGGGAGCGTGTCTCACTTCTGATTCAAGAAAAGGTTTATCTCCCTTTTTTTGAACTGTAAAGTAAGCGTTATATGTACCATCACCATTAGGCTTTACTCTGCCAGCTGCTTGTATCTCAATTCCGACAACTTTATCTGCGATTTTTGAACCAAGCCCTTTCCAGTAAGATGTTCCACTATGATAACCCCAGCGGTCTAATGAAAATGCTTGATGTACGTTACCGTCCCGATCTATAACGAAATAGCAGTAGCTGCCTTTCTTGATAGCATATTCTACTGATTTCTCTCCCATTTCAAGGTGTGTGTCTCTAGCTCTTGAGCCGCCTTCTGCTTTACGGCGGCTACGACCAGCAGTGAAGTGAACATTTGCGCCTTGCGGATAGCGATGTTTGTACCTTCCCCTAGTTCGCATCTTATTCTTATACTGAATACCCTCAGGATACTTTAGTTCTTTTTTACCTTCTTCATATATATATTCAGGGATACCTCCATCATCAGGTAAATCAGGATCTTCATTGTCTCTTTCACCTTCATTTGGAGGATCTAACTCATCGGGATCAAGTCCGAGACAATTCTCTAGTTTTGTTTTACAATCTTCACTTAAATTTAGCTCTGTTAAACGTTTAATGATGTCTTCCATAGTCAATTCCTGTCCCTATAGGATTCCTTTCGCAATACCTGCCGCAAGTTATTTTTGATTAGTTCCTTCTACTTGTCTCTTTACTCGATCTTTAGTACGCTTTTCAAGCCACATCAGAGCTTCATCTAGCTTTGTGATAGCTAATGAGTTTTCACGACAAGGAAAGTTTTTGTTAAAACCCTCCAGAATTAATTTAGCTGCTTCGATAAGCGTATCTACTTGACAACCATTAACTCCAGCTTCTTTTATTGGCCCTTTTTGAATAGTGAAGGAAATGGAATTTTTATCGTGCCTTAGGTAGATGAATTTAGTAGGTCGTATATCTGCCTCAAACTTTTTCCAATCCATTCCTCCATCTTCATTGAAAAGGGTAGGGAATTGCTCTCTAAGTTCGTCCATGACTACTACATCAAAATTACCGATCTGTTTAACATCTTTCAGTGTTTCTAATGCCATAACTATCTCCTTGAAATGGAGGGGAGCTTTTATAAGCAAGTGCTCCCCTATAACTTGCCTCACTATCTTAATTTAAGAAGTGACTTGATTTTATTACTGACCAAAAGTTCGTATCTTCTGAAGCATAAAGATTTCTTTTTATTTCAGTATTTGCAATAAATGATCCGTCATGGCCACCGAATGCTGCTGCACTATTACTGAAACCTGTACCACCGAGAAAACGACAATCAGTATTTAATAAGCTGGCCATACTCCAAGTCGTTCCGTTAAATTTTTCACTTTCTTGTGTATATGTGGAAGCATCTGTACTACCTCCAAAATAAATAGCGTCGCTTTGAGTACCTGCCGCTGCTTGCCCCATACCTGCCACATTTGTAGAACCAGTTGCGGCCCACGTACTACCATTGAACTTTTCTACTGTAGACAAGTTAGAACCGTTACTTCCTCTTAGGCTTAAAGCTGCATTTTGGGTACCACAACCTGAATGGTATTCTCGACCTGTATTTAAAGTTCCTGTACTACTCCATGCGCTACCATTGAATTTTTCAGAGGTATTTAAGTACCCTGCATTATAACCCCCAAATGCAAGTGCTGCTCCTTGAACACCAGAAGAAGCAGAGTTTTGCCTTGCCCCAATCAGATCAGCATCGTTTCTCCAGATACTTCCATTAAATTTTTCTGTAATAACAGACGATATACCTCCAAACTTCAATGCAGCATTACGAACACCACATCCCCGACAAGCATTAACAGCAGTTTGTAGTCCATTCTGATTTGCCCATGTGCTACCATTAAATGCCTCGGTTATATTAGAATCGGTGCCGACAGAACCTCCAAAATATAATGCTGAATCTCTTGTACCTGCGCTACCGCCATTACCACGAGCAGTATTTAAGTTACCAGAACCTATCCAATAATCTAAGGAATGTGTAAAGCCTAGTGCTGTTAAGTCTGTTAACTCAGTAGCATCATCCCTATCATTAAATAGAGCTTGCTGGGCAGCAACTGTACTTACTTCTGATTCAACTAAAGTTACACCATCTTCTTCTGCTATAGAAATTACTTCAGTATTTGTTAACACGCCTAGTTTTAATGCAGATCTTGTGTTCCCAATAAATGCTTCACAAGTGTTAGTGTAAGTACCACTATTACCTCCTGAACATAGTGCCGCATTTTGAGATCCTGCAGGAGCTGGTTCATCACCACGGGCCGAACTTACATTTACGGTTTGTTTCCAAGTTGTACCATCAAACTTCTCGCAAGTAGATTCATGCCCACTTGCTCCATCGCCAGTGGCAACTAAAGCA
>Ga0180432_10005164_pt1 | contig 17557 bp, 13 predicted proteins | sample SS_ome_10_FD_132414 | JGI IMG/M metagenome (GOLD analysis project Ga0180432, IMG submission 132414) | Hypersaline lake sediment archaeal communities from the Salton Sea, California, USA - SS_1_MS_2 metaG | ecosystem: Environmental > Aquatic > Non-marine Saline and Alkaline > Hypersaline >...
CGACCTGGACGGCAGTGGCACGGTCAGCAGCGTCGACATGTCGTTCATCAAGCCGCGCTTCGGCCACACTGCCCCCGACTGCCCCTGAGCCTGGCTGCCTGGCCATCAGCCACGCAGTGGGCGCGGTCCCCTCGGGTACGGCGAAACGCCCCACGTGCTGACAGGGAAGCCTGGCCGCCCGGCGCCGCCACGGCTTCCGCCACGGGCACCATGCCCCGCGCTCCCCGCCTCATGAGATGTCTCGCCCGTGGCCTGCTGCTCTGTGGTGTGGTTCCGTGTCGGTATCGATCAGCAAGCGGACGTTGCCGGGAGGCGCGGCGGCGACTAGAATAACCCGTCAGGGTTGCGGTACGTCCGGATTGCGTTGATGGCCGGCAAGCTTTTCCATCGCCTGGTGTTGCTCGCGGCCGCGGTGATGTTCGCGGTGCCGGCCGCCAGTCTGCCCTGTCTCTCCGCGGACTGCGGCAGAGACGCCGCTGACGACTCGGGCTCCATGCGAAGCTGCTGTGCAGGATGCGTTAGCAGCACGCCGGAAGGCTCCGGCCGGCACGACGAGCGCGACCGGCCATCCCGCGGCGGGCCCTGCAATTGCCCCCCGGAATGCCCGGCGTCCTGCGGGGCCGGCAAGCTCCCCTGTCCGCCCGTCGAATTGATCCACACCACCGCGGCGATGACCCCCGCGGGTGTCCTGACCTGCCCGACGACCGTTCCCCCGGCCGACGTCCGGCCGGACGGCGTCTTCCACCCTCCGCGCGTCTGATCGGACGCGATCACGGTTCTTGAGCAGCAGGCCTGTTGCACCAGGCGCGGCTGTCCCTGCGCGCGGTGAGAGCCTGTCTCGGAATGGATCCTCGGAGGGTATGACCATGTCGGACTCTGATCTTCACCTGCTCGCCCGGGATGCGGGCGGCGCGCCGAACGGGCCTCTGCCACGCACGGCGGTCCCCGCTCCGCCGCGGCGGTGGAAGACCCGGGTGGCGCTGCCGGGCTCGATTCTCCTGGTTACCGCGGGGCTGTTCGGTGTGACGGCCGGACAGACCCTGTGGCCCGCGACGCCGGTGCGGGTGGCACCCGTGCTGGTGAAGGAGACCGGAGAGGCTCAGCCGGCCGGCAGCGTCGTCGTGCAGGCGCCGGGCTGGGTGGAAGCCGATCCGTTTCCCATCGCCGTTTCCGCGCTGGCCGACGGTGTGGTGGAGGAGCTGCTCGTGCTGGAAGGCGCCCGCGTGGAGCGCGGCCAGGTGGTCGCCCGGCTCATCGCGGACGAAGCGCGGATCGCCCTGGACCGGTCCGAGAGCGTCCTTCGGGAACGCCGGGCGGCGCTGGCGTCTGCCCGGGCGGCACTCCGGGAGGCCCGCAGCAACTGGGCCCATCCGATCGAGCTGACGCGGAAGCTCAAGACGGCCGAGGCCGAGCTGGCCGAGAAGCGCGCGGCACTGGCCCGCTGGCCGGCGGAGCTGGCTGGCGAGGAGGCCCACGCCGGCTACCTCGAGGCGGAGCACCGGCGGCTGGTGCCGCTGCACAAGACCGACCTGGCGAGCGAGATCGAGCTGATACGGGCCCGCCAGGCGGCGGAGAGGCAGCGGGCCCAGGTCGAGGCGGTGCGCCGGCACAGGCCGATTCTCGAGGCGCAGATCGCATCGCTCGAGGCCGAGGTGCGGGCGGCAGAGGAGAACCTGCGGCTCCGCATCGCGGACACGCGGGCGCTGGCCGAGGCGGAGGCGGCCGTCGGGCGGGCCGAGGCGGCCGTCGCGGCGGCGCGGGCCGAGCGCGAAGACGCCGCGTTGCGGCTGGAGCGCATGGAGGTGCGGTCGCCGGCCAGCGGCGTGGTCATGACGCGGCTGGTGGAGCCCGGATCCAAGCTGATGCTCAGGATGGACAACCCCGGCTCGGCGCACGTGGTGCGGCTCTATGACCCGCAGCGCCTGCAGGTGCGCGTCGACGTCCCGCTGGTTGATGCGGCCAAGGTCGGCCTCGGCCAGCAGGCGGAAGTCATCGTCGACGTGTTGCCGGACCGCGTCTTCGGGGGGCGGGTGACGCGAATGGTTCACCAGGCCGACGTGCAGAAGAACACGTTGCAGGTCAAGGTGGCCATCGAGGATCCGTCAGCGGAGATCAAGCCCGAGATGCTCGCCCGGGCACGCTTCCTGGCCCTGTCCCACCCCGGGACGACCGAGGAGCGGACCGCGGGGCAGCGCCTGTTCGTGCCGCAATCCGCGGTCCGGGAAGCCGGCGGGCGTTCCTTCGTGTGGCTGGCCGACCAGGTCGAGGGCGTCGCCCGGCGAAGACCCGTTACGCCGGGGCGGGCGGTGCTGGACGGCTGGGCGGCGGTATCCGCGGGATTGCAGCCGGGTGACCGGGTGATCCTCGATGCCCCGGAGGACCTGGCCGACGGGCAGCGCGTCCGGCTGCTCGAAGAGTGAGCGAAACCAGCGCCGCACGGACGGCGCGGGGAGACAAACCATGGCATTGATTGAATGTCGCGACCTGACTCGCACCTACACCAAGGGCGAGACGACCATCACCCCGCTGGCCGGGCTCGATCTCGACGTCGAGCCGGGCGAGTTTCTGGCCCTGATGGGTCCGTCCGGCAGCGGGAAGTCGACGCTGCTGAACCTGATCGCCGGGATCGACAGGCCCACGGCCGGCAGCCTGCGGATCGGCGGCCACGAGCTGGCCACCCTGAGCCGCAGCGAGCTTGCGGCCTGGCGCAGCGATTACGTCGGCTACATCTTCCAGCTCTACAACCTGGTCCCGACCCTGACGGCCTACGAGAACGTCGAGCTCCCGCTGCTGCTGCACCGGCTCACCCGCCGGGAGCGGCACCGCAAGGTCGCCCTCGCCCTGGAGCTGGTCGACCTGGCCGACCGGCACGACCACTTCCCGCGGCAGCTTTCCGGTGGCCAGGAGCAGCGGGTGGCCATCGCTCGGGCCATCGTGACGGATCCGCGGATCGTGGTCGCCGACGAGCCGACGGGCGACCTCGACGCCGCCAGTGCCCGGTCGGTCATGGCCCTGCTGGCCCGGCTCAACGACGAGCTGGGCAAGACCCTGGTCATGGTGACGCACGACGGGCACTGTGCCGAGTACGCCGGCCGGACGCTGCACCTGGAGAAGGGCCGTCTCATCGAGGCGGGCGAGCCGGCCGTCGCCGCGGAGGCGGTGTCGTGATCGCGCCCCGCTTCATCCCCCTGGTGCTCAAGCAGGTCTGGCGGGCCCGCGCCCGGAGCCTGCTGACCGTCGCCGGCGTGACGGTGGCCATGTTCCTCTTCGCCGCGGTGCAGGCCATGCAGGCCGGCGTCGAGGAGGCGACCGTGCAGCGGGCCGACGACACCACCCTGGTGGTGTACCGCAAGGACCGTTACTGCCCCTACAGCAGCCGGCTGCCGCAATCGTACGAACCGCAGATCCGCCAGGTGCCCGGGGTCGAGGCCGTGGTCCCGATCAAGATCGTGGTGAGCAACTGCCGGACCAGCCTTGATGTGGTCACCTTCCGCGGTGTGCCTGCCGGGCCGTTCCTCGCGGCGTTCGTGCCGGAGTTCGAGTTCGCCGACGGTTCCGCCACCGAATGGGAGCGCCGCAGCGATGCGGCCTTGCTGGGTGAAACGCTGGCGACGCGCCGGGGTCTGAAGGTCGGCGACCGCTTCGAGGCCGCTGGCGTCACCGCGTACGTGGCCGGTGTCATCCGCTCCCCGGAGCCGCAGGACCAGAACGCCGCGTACGTCCACCTGGACTTCCTGCAGTTCGCCTCCGGCAGCCGGGCCGGCGGCATCGTGACGCAGTTCAACGTGCAGGTGACCGACGCCGGGCGGCTGGAAGAGGTGGCCGCCGCAATCGATGCCCGCTTCGCCCCGGCGCAGGACCCCACCGCGACCAGCCCGGAGAAGGCCTTCGTGGCCCGGGCCGCCGCGGACGTCATCGAGATCGTCGGCTTCATGCGCTGGCTGGGCTGGGGCTGTCTCGTCGCGGTGCTGGCCCTGGTGGGCAACGCCATCGTGCTCTCCGTGCAGGACCGCATACGCGAGCACGCCGTCTACCAGACGCTGGGCTTCCGCGGGCATCAGATCGCCCGGCTCATCGTTGCCGAAGGATTGGTCTTGAGCGTGGCGGGCGCCCTGCTGGGCTGCGCGGGATCCGTGGTCTTCCTGTCGCGGACCGCGCCGGCGCTCTCGGTGGAGAGTCACAGCGTCTCGGTGAGTGCGTCGCCGGGGGTTTTCGTGTGGGGCGTGGCCATCGCGGCGGCGGTCGGCGTGCTCGCGGGGCTGGTGCCGGCCTGGCAGGCCGGCCGTCGTGAGATCGTCGCCTGTTTCCGGGCGGTGTAGGAGGTGGACGATGGGTTGGCTGCCGTTTGAATACGCGGTTCGGAATCTGGGCCGGTCTCCGCAACGGCTCCTGGCCAGCGTTCTGGGCAGCGCCCTGGTGGTGCTGCTGGTGCTGGCGGCCGGCGGCTTCGTCCGCGGCATGGAGCGCAGCCTGTCGATCAGCGGCGACGACAACAGTGTGATCCTGGTGGGTGCCGGCAGCGAGGAGAGCCTGGAGCGCAGCCAGATCGACATGAGCGTGCCCACGCTGGCGGCGGCCAGTGTTCCGGGCGTCAAGCGGCGCCTGGGGGTGGACTACGCCTCGCCCGAGGTGCACATGGCCCTGGTGATGAAGACTTCGCGGGAGTCGGAGAGCGAGTTCCAGGCGGTGGTCCGCGGGATCACGCCGACGGCGTACCTGGTTCACCCGCAGGTCCGCATCGTGGAGGGCCGGCCGCCCCGCCCGGGCGAGTACGAAGTCATGGTCGGCCGCCTGGCCGCGACGCGGCTGGGGGTGGACGACCGCGAACTGGCTCCCGGCCGGCAGCTCTGGTTCGACAACCGGGCCTGGACCGTCAGCGGGCGGTTCGCCGCCCCGCAGACGGTGATGGATGCGGAGGTCTGGGTGCCGCTGACGGACCTGCAGATCGCGACCCGCCGCGACACGCTGTCCTGCGTGGTGCTGATGCTGGACGAAGCCACCTTCGAGGACGTGGCCGTCTGGTGTGCCCAGCGGCTGGACCTGGAGCTCGTCGCCATGCCCGAGGCGGACTACTACGCCGGGCTGCTGGAGTTCTACCGACCGGTGCGGGCCATGGTCTGGGCGACCGCTGCTCTGATCGCCCTGGGCGGCTTGTTCGGCGGGTTGAACACCATGTACGCGGCGTTCGCCGCCCGCGTGCGCGAGCTCGGCGCCCTGCAGACCCTGGGCTTCCGCCGGCGGGCGCTGGTGGCGAGTTTCCTGCAGGAGTCACTGCTGGCCACGGCGGCGGGCGGGATCCTGGCGGCGGTGCTCGGTCTGCTGCTGCTGGACGGACTGGCCGTCCGCTTTTCGATGGGCGCGTTCGCCCTGTCGCTGGATGCCCCCGTCCTGCTCGGCGGCCTGGCCGCGGGCGTGGGGCTGGCCATCTTCGGTGTGATCCCGCCGCTATGGCGTTGCCTGCGGCTCCCCATCGTGGAGGCCCTGCGGACGAGTTGACCTTGAACGGAACAACACCCTGACCCATTGGAAGGAGCATTGGATGAACAAGGCGATGAACCTGCGTATCCTGGCGGGTGTCGTGGCCGGTCTGGCGATGGCCGGCTGCGGCCCGGATGAGGAACAGGCCAAGCCGGGCGGCACCGGCGCGGTCAGGACTCCGGTTGCCGCGCTGCCGGCCGGCCTGTTTGTCGACCAGGCACCGCCCGGCAGCCGCGGCGTGGCGGAGATCAAGGCGGACGCGGGCGCGACCGGAGAGATCGTTGTTCACGGTCGGATTGGCGGCCGGGTGCGGCCGTTCGTGGACGGCGCGGCGGTGTTCCTGCTCGCCGACACGGGTATGAAGACCTGCGCGGACTTGCACGGGGACGCATGCAAGACGCCGTGGGATTACTGCTGCGAACCGCGCGACTCCCTCGCGGCCAGGACGGCCACCGTCCAGATCGTCGACGCCGAGGGCCAGCCCCTGCGCATCGACCTGGACGGCCGGCACGGAATGTCCCCCCTCGCAGAGGTGACCGTCGCCGGGGAAGTCGCCCACCGCGACGGTGGCTCGCTGGTGATCAACGCCCGGAAGATCCACGTGAAGCGGCTTGAGGGATGATCCCTCCGGTCCGGCTCCTGCTGCTCGAACGAGGATCCTTCGCCCCGGCGGGCCCGCAACGCGGCGGCTGACTCGCGCCGACCGCTACTGACCGAGCTGCGAACGGAACGTGTCTGCCACCGGCGGGTTCTTGCCGGGGGCCAGAGTGCTGACGGAGTGGTCTTCTTCGCCGAGCTCGAAGGCCGCTCCCTCACGGTCGCGGTTCTGATGCGGGGGGCACCTGTTTGCGGGCCAGCAGCAGCCCGGCGATCAGCAGGGCGCAGGCGGGGATCACTACGTGCAGCGGCAGGTGGGCCCAGGGGTCGCTGTCGTCGATGCCCAGGGTGGTGGGAATTCCGGGCCGGAGGGCCATGATCACGGCGGTGGCGTTGTGGAGGGCGTGGGCCAGGACGGCGGGCCAGAGGGAGCCGGACTGCCAGCAGAGATAGGCCAGCACGAGGCCGAGCAGGGCGGTGACCGGGAAGCGGAAGACGTAGTAGTGGAACACCCCGAAGGCGCAGGCGGTGGCGAGCAGGACCGGCCACTTCCGCATGCTGGAGCGCAGCCCGGACAGCAGGAACCCGCGGAAGAGCATCTCCTCGCTGATGGCCGGCAGGACGGCCAGCAGCAGCAGGGCGAGCCAGGCGGGGAACTGCTCCAGGGCTCGCTGCATGACCTCGCCAGCGGCCTCCAGCCCGGTCGGGGCCGAGATCAGCGACCGCTGGGCGATGGCCAGCTCGCGGGCCGGTGCCCAGCCGCTCACGCCGATCAGCAACGCCGCCAGCAGAAAACGCCCCGCCGGCGCCCGCAGCGCGAAGGTGCGCCGCAGGTCGATCTTGAAGTACAGGCAGATCGCCACCGGCAGCAGGACGAAGAAGGCCGGCATCAGCTCCAGCGTGCGGCGCAGCCCGGCGACCACGTCCTCGGTGGCCTGGAGGCGGGTCTGCACGTAGAACCACACCGGGAACAGCAGGGCCACGATCAGCACCGCCACCGACAGGCTGGGGCGATCCACCGGCCGGAGGTAGCGGCGCATCAGCGAACTCTTGATGGACGCCGAGTCGGAGAAGACCACCGACTCGGTGCCGAACACCTTGGCCGCCACCGCCACCGCCGAGAGCGCGTACAGGCTGGTCGACAGCAGCACGTACACTACCGGGGTCACCCCGATGTGACTGCCCAGCAGCAGCTCCCGGGTCAGCAGCACCATGTTGCCCACCGGCATCACCAGCATGACGCCCTCCAGCCGCGTGGCCGGGAAGGCGGCGATCCCCCCGGGAATCAGCACCGCCAGGATCACCGGGGTGACGTAGTTCTGGGCCTCCTTGAACGTCCGGGCGTAGCTGCACACCGCGATCATGATGGCCGACATCAGGATGGCGAAGGGCACCAGCGCCAGCAGGATCAGCGGCAGCACCCCGACCGGGAAGCCCTCGTCGCCGGAGGCGTTGACCACCGACTCGAAGCCGCCGAAGTAGACCGTGGCGCTGACGCTGGCCAGGTTCAGGGCCGCCCCCATGATGGCCACCGTGGTGACCACCAGGAACTTGCCCACCACCAGATCGAGCACGGGCACCGGGCAGACCATCAGCGTCTCCAGCGTCCCCCGCTCGCGTTCTCCGGCCGTCAGGTCGATGGCGGGGTAGATGGCCCCGGTGATGGTCATCAGCACCAGGATCAGCGGCACGATCTGGCCGAGGATGGAGCCCGGTGTGGTGATGGCCTGGTCCTCGATGATGAAGGGCTCGATGACGTCTTCGGGAATCTGGAAGTGATCCAGCCGGCTCAGCACGGTCACGTCGCTGCGCCCGGCCAGCACCTCCCGCTGGAAGCGGTAGGCGGCGGTGGCGCTGAGGGTCTCCTCCGGGTCGTACAGCCGGGTGACCAGGTGCTGTTCCAGCAGCGGGTTGCCGGCGTTGACCACCTCGACCAGCAGGGCGAGCTGAATCCGCCGGTTGCGGATCAGCAGCTCGAGGTCCTCCCGCGAGTCGTAGACCTCCAGGTGGGCCGAGAAGTCCGGCAGGGGCTCCTCCTCGTCGCGTTCGGCCTGGCCGGCCGCCTCCGCCGCCTCCCGCTCGCGCAGGGCCCGGGCCACGCGCTGCTGGTCCTCGATCCAGCCCTTGACCAGCCGCATGTCACTCTTGCTCAGCACGCCGATGCTGAACGTCTCCTTCCGCAGTTCCTCCGACTGCAGGCTGACCGCCTGGATCGAACCCAGCATCAGCAGCGGGTAGAGCACGATGGGCACCACGATCATGGCGATCAGCGTGCGCCGGTCACGCAGGATGTCGATCAGCTCCTTGACGTAGACGATCCTGACGCGGTGTCCGAAGTTCATGAAGCGCTCGTCAGCAGGGGGTGATCGGCGTGGACGACCTTGAGGAAGATGCTGCTGAGCCGGTGTTCGCCGGAGAACTGGCGGAGCTCGTCGAGGGTGCCCTCGGCCACCAGCCGGCCGTCGTGCAGCAGGCCGATCTGGTCGCACATCGATTCGGCCTCATCGAGGTAGTGCGTGGAGAGGATGATGGTCTTGCCCACCTCCCGCTCGCGGACGATGAAGTCCAGGATGACCCGGTTGCTGAGCACGTCGAGGCCCAGGGTGGGCTCGTCCATGATCAGGATGGGCGGGTCGCCGACCAGGGCCCGGGCGATGTTGGTCCGCTGCCGCTGGCCGGTGGAGAGGGCCCCGCCGCGCAGGTCGGCGAAGTCGTCCATGCCCAGCCAGTCGATGAGGTGCTGGACCCGGGCGTCGGCCTGCTCGGGCGACAGGCCCTGGAGCCGGGCGAAGAAGCGGAGCAGCTCCCTCGGCGAGAGCCGCTGGTAGAGCCCGGTGTTGGCGGTCAGAAAGCCGATGGAGCGTTTGACGGCCCGGGGGTCGGTGGCCACGTCGTGGCCCGCCAGGATCGCCCGGCCGGCGGTCGGCTTCATCAGCCCGCTGAGCAGCCGCAGCGTGGTGGTCTTGCCCGCCCCGTTGGGGCCCAGCAGGCCGTAGATCCTGCCCGGCCCCACCCGGAAGGTCAGCCCGTCGACGGCCCGCTTCTCGCCCCCGTCGGGTCGGGGAAAGACCTTCACCAGGCTGTCCGCGATCACCGTGTCCGTCATGCCGGCCGGCATTGTAGCGGGGCGGCACCCCGGGCGATACAGGCACCGAAGGCGGTACCCCACGTGCATCGCACGGGCCCGCTCGGTCCTGCCGGCCGTAACCGCCGGTGCGGACCGGCGGAAGAAACAGCCAATCGTTGCCACCCCGCCGACGGCGGTTGCGTACAATGGAGTGGAAGGTCCCTTCGGAGTTTCTGCATGCCTGCACGACCCGGACCCCGAGCGCCTGCCCCGCCGTGGGCCTCCGGCCGGTTGATGCAGCCGTGGGGGTGCATGCTGGCATTGGCAATCCTCCTCTCCGCCGGCAGGGTGGCGCTGGCGGACGGGAAGTACTTCCGTGCGTTGGGTGGCGAGGCCGACCCGACCATCCCCTATCAGCGGGCGGTTGTCCGCCATCGCGACGGGGTCGAGACGCTTATCGTCGAATCGATGGTGCGTGACGCCGGCAGCGAGATCGGCTGGGTGATGCCGCTGCCGGCCGAGCCGACCGATGTGCGGGCCTGCCGACCGGGGACGCTGCAAACCGCGTTTCAGTGCATCCGGCCGGGCGTCCACAGGTTGGGCTCGGGACTGCGCGAGCTGGCCACGTGCTGGTTTCTGTGCGCTTTGGTCTGGTGCGCGGTGCTCGCGGTACAGGACGCGCGTGGTCGCCGGCCTTCCGTGGGCACCGCAGCGGTCCTGCTGTGCTTCACGGTAGCGGTCGGGCTGTATGCTGCGCTCGGGTCGTTGAGCGCCGGACATCGCGGCGTGCCAGCGATGGTGCGGGGGGATGACCTCGAGCTTCTGCAGACCGCGCGGGCCGGCATCTACGACGTCGCGGTCTTCCGCGGTGCGACGGGCGAACCGGTCCGCCGCTGGCTCACGGAAAACGGCTTCGCCATGCCGGACGCGGTGACCCCGGTGGTCGACGCCTACGCCGGGCAGGGCTGGTGTTTCGCGGCGGCGAGGATCCCGACCGACGCCCGGGACGATCTGACGCCTCATCCGGTGCGCTTCGTGTTCCCGTCGGCCGAGGCGGTGTATCCCATGAGGTTGACCGGCGCGGGTGCCGAAGAGGCCCTGCAACTCGATCTATACGTGATCGCCGGGCAGGCCGCCGCCGCCCGCAACCTGGACCGGTGGTTCTGCGACCGGTACGTTCAGAGGCACGCCGACCCGTACCTGGGACGGAAGACCGCCGGCCCGGGCCGCTACCTCGAGAGCACCGGCTCTGTTTACAGGGGCGAGCGGATTCGCATGAGCATCGGCCACCCGGAGATCTCCGAGCTTCTCTGGGAAGGCTGCACGCTCACGCATTTGCGGGGAGAGCTCTCGCCCGCAGACATGAGCGAGGACGTCGCCCTGTCGTTCGCGCCGGCGGGACCCTGCCGGCGAAAGGTGTTTGCCAGGGCGGACACGACCATGCTGGGCCACGCGGTTGCCCAGGGGCTGGGTGGCCTGGCGCTCATCGCGGCCACCGTCGCGTGGTTCCGCCATTACAGGCATCGCCCGAAGGCGTTCGGCGTCTTCACCATGGCCTGCCTGGCCGTCGCCGTCGCGGCGGGTATGGCGACGGCGCGCCTGATCCCGGCGATGGAGACCGGCCCGGCCGGGTCGGGCGTGTACGGCGCTCATGCTCGGTCCCAGGCCTATGCCCGGCTGCTTGAAGACCTGATTGCCGAAGAGCCGCGCCAGGATTTCCCTGCCGCCTGGGCCCGTGGCCTGGCGCGCGAAGCCGGAGTCGATTCCAGGGAGTACGCCCTGGACGTACCGGGCGGCTACGAGCTGGAGGCGGCGCCCGACGCCTGGCGGCTGACGCTCTACGACCACGCAGCCACCCCCACGGTGTTCCGGATCCCTCGCAGCCCGGCGCCGCACTGAAGGCGGCAGGTCTCAACGTTTCCACCAGGCGATCTTCTCTTCGTCGCTCGTGGTGTCTTCGTGGTTCCCCGAGGGTTACTCTGTGGGTGGCAGGACGTCAGTGCAGCCGCAGCCAGGCGGCCTTGAGGTAGGCGGACTCGGGGCAGCGGGGGGAGACGGGGTGGTCGGGGGCGGCGCCGGTGAGGTCGAGGATCCGGGCCTGCCGACCGGCCTGGCGGGCGGCGCCGATGACCAGGTCGACGAACCGATCGCGGGGCAGGGCGCCGCTGCACGAGCAGGTCAGCAGCAGGCCGCCGGGCCGGACCAGTCCGGCGGCCAGGCGGTTGAGATCGAAGTAGCGGGTGCGGCCGTCGTCGGCGTCGTTGCGGCCGAAGATCAGCTTGGGCGGGTCGAGGACCACCACGCCGTAGGTCCGGCCGTTGGCCCGCATCTGCCGCATGTAGGCGAAGGCGTCGGCGTGCACCGTGTTCACGCGCACCTGGTTGAGGTTGGCGTTGCGGCGGGCCATCTCGACCGCCTGCTCGTCGAGGTCCACGCAGGTCACCTCGCGGGCCCCGCCCAGCACCCGGGCGTACAGCCCGAAGCCGCCGGAGTAGCAGCACAGATCCAGCACCTCGGCGTCCCCGGCGAAGCCCGCCAGCCGGCGGCGGTTGTCGCGCTGGTCGCAGAAGAAGCCCGTCTTGTGCCCCGCGTCGAAGCGCACGCGGAAGCGCACGCCGTTCTCGACGATGTCCACGGATCGGGGCATGTCGGGGGAGTAGAGGGGCTGGGCCTGGCACCGTTCGAGCCGCTGCACGTCGTCGTCCATCTGCACGCCATGGTGCCGCGTGTCGGCCACTTCGTGCAGCACCGGCAGCAGGGCGTCCAGGCGGTGCCAGATTCCGGCACTGAAGACCTCGATCGAGAGCACGTCGGCGTAGCGGTCGACGACCAGGCCGCTCAGCTCGTCGCCCTCGGCGTGCACCAGCCGGCAGGCGGTGGTCTGCTCGTCGAGGCGCAGCAGGTTCGTCCGCAGGGTGACCGCCCGCTCGAGGGCGGTCCGCCAGAAGCTGTCGTCGACCGGCGTGTCGCCGAAGCTGAGCATGCGGACCACGATCCGCGACCGGGGGTTGTACAGGCCGTAGCCGAACAGGGCGCCCTGGCGGTCGTAGACCGCCACGCAGTCGCCGGGCGCAGCATCAGCCGACGCCCCCTTGATCATCTTCTGATAGAGAAAGATGTGGAACCGGGCCGAGCGCAGCTCGACCCACGGCGTGCGGCGGGCGGCCGCGGGCGGTGGTGTGGCGGCGTCGGTCATGGGCATGATTATAGCGGTCGCTCGCCGGAGCGGGCCCGGCCGCGTGGTGCCGGCGGCCGCCGCGTGTTCCCCCTCAACCACCCAGGCGGCCGGCCACCGCGGCGAGGACCGCCTCGGCCACGGCGTCCGCAGTCTGGCGGGTCGTGTCGATGGTCACGTCCGCGGCCCCGCGGTACAGCGGCTCCCGGCGGGCCAGCACGTCGCGGACCTCGTCGAAACCGCCGCTGGAGGTGAGGTCGGGGCGGCTCCGGGCGCTCCGCCGGTCGGCGTCGATGCGCTGCCAGAGCACCTCGGCCGCTGCGGTCAGCCAGACGACGACGCCGGCCGCCCGCAGGACGCTGACGTTGTCGTCGCTCTCCACCGCGCCGCCGCCGGCCGAAATCACCTGCCGCCGCCCGGACGCCAGCCGGCCGATCACGGCGGTCTCCAGGCGGCGGAACGCCGGCTCGCCGCAGTCGGCGAAGATCTCGGCGATGCTCCGGCCGGCCTCGGCCTCCACGATGGCGTCGCTGTCGGCCAGGCGCCAGCCCAACCGCGCCGCCAGCAGCCGGCCCACGGTGGTCTTGCCCGAACCGCGGTAGCCGATCAGAACCAGGTTGTGACAGGAACGGTCACTCATTCGGTACCTTGCCGGAGGAGTCCGGCGGGACCTGCGCTCCCGATCTTTGCCCGCGGAACGCCGGTACCCCCTCCACCGTCCGCCGGAGGAACTCGCCATCCGCCGCCCGCCGCGTCCAGAGCTCGAACTGGGCGGCGGCCTGGTGTACGAACATGGCCAGGCCGTCGATGGTCCGGCGTCCGGCCTGCTCCGCCTCGCGCAGGAGGCGGGTCCTGACCGGATGGTAGACGGTGTCGAACACCGCGTCGCAGTCCGTTAGGCGCTCCGGCGGCACCGGCGACGCGTCGACCTCGGGCCACATGCCCAGGCTGGTGCAGTTGACCAGCAGGTCGGCGCCGGTCGGTTGCCCGCGTTCGGCCCAGGTCCGCACGCCGCAACCGAACTGCCCGGCCAGGGAATCGGCCCGGCCGGCGTTGCGGTTGAACAGGGTCACCTCCGCTCCGCAGTGTCGCAGGCCGGCCACCACCGCCCGGGCCACCCCGCCGGCCCCCAGGATGTCCGCCCGCAGACCGGCCAGCCCGGACCGCTCGCACCCCAGGGCGTTCGTGATGGCGCCGAGCGCCCCGGCGTAATCGGTGTTGTGCCCGCTGAAGCCCCCGGCGTCAGCCACCAGCGTGTTCACCGCCCCGATCTCGCGGGCCAGCGGTTCGATCCGCTCGCCCACGAACGCGGCGGCCGCCTCCTTGTGCGGCACGGTCACGCTGAATCCGCCCGCCTCCAGCCAGGGCCGGTCGCAACAGCCCGCCAGAAACGCGTTCAGAGCCTCGGCACCACCCGCCAGCCGGATCGGCAGGTACACGGCGTTGATGCCGTAACGCTCGAACGCGGCGTTGAACACGACCGGGCTCAGCGAATGAGCCACCGGATCGCCCAGCACGCCGAACACGCCCGTCGAGGCGTCGATCGACCGCCAGCGATAGCGGTCCAGCATCTCGTCGAGGGTGAGCTGTCCCGGCGCGGCACTCTCGCCAGTGGCCGGCGCGCAGTAGGTGGCGTAAGCGTTGAACTTCCTCGCCAGCACGCGGGAGGGCAGGCCGGCCTCGCCCATGCAGATCGCGACGGTGGGGACGGTAGCACTCCGCAGCACGTCGAACGCCACCAGGTTGTCACCGGCGTCCTGTGCCTGCCAGGCGATCTTGACGGCCGCCGCGTTGGCTTCCGCCGACATGTCGCGGACCAGGGCCGCGGGGTCCTCCGGCCGGCCGGCGAAGTCGTGGGCCGACAGAATCAGCCGCGTACCGCCGGGTCCGCCCGCCAGCGCCTCGCCCAGCCGGCGGCGGACGGTCTCGGATCGACGCCAGTCGGCGTACTCGAAGTCGACCTGGCCGCCACCCGCGTCGATGGCCGCCAGCAGAGGCCGGATCCGCTCCTCGGACGCCTCGTCGCAGCCGCCCCCCTCGGCCGCGGAACGGCAGGTCATCATCCAGCGTCCCGCCGGAAGCTCCCGCACTGCCGGTGCGACCGCCGCCGATCGTTCGGGCCAGCGGTCGACCCGCAGCTCGACCACGTCGGCGCCGCGGGCCAGCGCCTCGGCCGCACGCCGGGCGGCGACGGCCGGCTCGTCGCAAAGAATGGATGCCACCAGCAGAGTCATGAACGCCCGCTTCCTCCGGCGCCGGAGTTGGCCGGATCGCGGTTACCGCTGCGCCTCCATCGATTGTACGCCAACCCCTCAGGGCACGCGAGCGCGCCCGAAACCGAACCGCGATCCCGGTGCGCCGAGAGCGGCAGCCGGCCTCTCCGCAACGGCGAGGACGAGCGAGGTTACGCCGGGGCGGCGCATCGCCGGACCGACGGCGTGGACAGAACGGGTCCCACCACGATAATGGCGCCCCGCCCGGCACCCGCCGGGCGGTGACGAACGCGACCCCGCCGCCGAAAGGGCCCCAGGCAATGCAACGGCGATGCTCTACGGTGTTGATGCTCGGTGTTCTGGCCTGCTGCCTGCGTGGTCAGGCCGCGCCGCCTCGGGAGCAGCGGGCGGCCAAGGAGGACCGGCTGATGCTGGTCCTCGGCGACGAGCTGGCCTACGAGATGGAGCACCTGGTGGCGCCCGACGGCACCCGGCCCTACTGCCTGGGCTACACCGTGACCGAGACCGAGCGGGTGGCTCTGGTCGCGACCCTGGGCGGCATCACCGTCGAGGACAACACCCGCCGCCGTCACCTGGACGTGGACGTGCGCGTGGGGGACTACGCGCTGGACAACACGCACAACCTCCGCGGCGGCCGCGTGCCGCCCGGCCGGGGCTATACCGGCACGGCCACCATCGCCCTGGACGACGACGCCGAGGCTATCCGCCGGGCCGCTTGGCTGGCCACGGACGCCGCGTTCAAGTCGGCCGTCCGGCGCTACGCCCGGGTGCGGACCAACGTGAAGGTCAAGGTCGAGGAGGAGGATCGCTCCGACGATTTCTCCCGCGAGGCCCCCAGCGTGCACCTGGGGCAGACCGGCCGGCTGGCGGCGGATCGCGACGCCTGGGCGGCCCGGCTGCGGAAGCTGTCCGCCATCGCCCGCGAGCATCCGCTGATCCACGACTCGCAGCTCGCCCTCCAGGTGGAGATTCGGACGCGGCACATGGTCACCTCCGAGGGCACGCGACTGCGGGACTGCTGGGGATGGTGGCGGCTGCGGCTGGGGGCGGCCTCCCGGGCCGAAGACGGCATGGAGCTGATGCAGTCCTTCAGCTTCGACCGGGCCCTGGCGGCGGACGGGAGCGCCCCGGCCGGCCTGCCCGGAGACGACGCCATCGCGGAGGCCTTTCGCGGGGTGATCCGGCAGGTGCTGGCGCTGCGCGAGGCCCCGCTGGTCGAGCCGTACACCGGGCCCGCCATCCTGCGGAACCGGGCGGCGGCGGTCTTCTTCCACGAGATCTTCGGGCACCGCATCGAGGGCCATCGCCAGAAGGACGTCGAGGAGGGTCAGACCTTCACCGGGCGGATCGGCCGGCTGGTGCTGCCCGAGTTCATCAGCATCCGCGACGACCCGACGACGACCGCACTGGCCGGCGAGGACCTGCGGGGGGCGTACCGGTTCGACGATGAGGGTATCCCCGCCCGGGACGTGACCCTGGTGGACAGCGGGATCCTGCGGACCTTCCTGCTGTCGCGGAGCCCGGTGGCGGGGTTCGAGCACTCGAACGGCCACGGCCGGCGCCAGCCGGGGTATGCGGCTGTCTCGCGGCAGGGAAACCTGGTGGTGAGTTCCACGCGGCAGGTGTCTTTCGAGGAGCTGCGGCAGCGGCTGATCCGGGAGTGCACCATCCAGGGCAAGCCGTACGGCCTCTTGTTCGAGGACATCACCGGCGGCTTCACCGGCACCGGCCGGCGGGATCCCCAGACCTTCAAGGTGCTGCCCATCGTGGTCTACCGGGTCTACCCCGACGGCCGGCCCGACGAGCTGGTCCGCGGCGCCGACGTCGTCGGCACGCCGCTCGCCTCGCTCGAGAAGATCGCCTGCACCGGCGACGATCCCGCCGTCTTCAACGGCGATTGCGGCGCTGAGTCCGGCTGGGTACCCGTCTCGGCCGTCTCGCCCAGCATCCTGGTCACCGCCATCGAGATCGAAAAACGCCAGCGCTCCCAGGACCGGCCGCCCATCCTCCCGCCCCCCATCGCCGAGGCCCCGCGCTGACCCGCCGCGGCCACGCCGCGCCGCCGGGCGGGTTTCGATGGCGGGCCGGAACGCCGGCCGAGCGACGCAGCCTGCCCCGGCCCGTCCCTTGACCCGCCCGGTCCGGCGAGTATCGTATAGAAGACAGAGAATTCGGCGGCGTAGCTCAGTTGGTTAGAGCGTGGGATTCATAAACCCAAGGTCGACGGTTCAAGTCCGTCCGCCGCTAGTCGGCTCGCCTTCCTCCGGGGACGGGTTGCCCTCCGCTTGAAGTAGTCTGTTAACGTGCCGAATCGCCGTGTTCATCGGCGCGCGTGTCACTCCTGCCGTGCGAGATGGCCGACCGGCGGCACGCCGCCCGGCGCTGCCGGTGGATGAGCGTGCAGCATGTCTGCAACCGCCCTGGTGATGCTCCAGCGCCCTCGCGAGAAGCCGATCCCTTCTGCAACCTCGTCCCCGCGTACGCCGCGGGCACAAGCGAACGGCCGGGCGGAGCATGGTGGAGAGCCCCGGGCCAGGCGGAAGCAGGCGAGCTTTTTCGTAATATCTTCTTTCATAGTTGTTTATGGTAGTAATCCAGCCTCGTCTGCCCGGCCCCGGAACGCTGCGTGGGCACGGCGCACGGGCACGATCGTCTGACGCGAGCGGCCCCGGCGAGGGCGCGACCGTGTTCGTGCCCTCTTGACATCTGTCAATTCTGAGATGTGATTTTATGCTGGATAATGAATCTAGTTTTACTAGTCCGCAGGTGTGAATGTGACCGCCCGGGAGTTCGCGAATCCGTTCCGGCCGGGTGCCGGCCAGATGCCTCCCTCCTGAATCTGCAGTTGGCTCCGGTCCAGACCCTGATGCAGCCCTGGAGGCTCCTGGACAGGCCGGGGGGCTGCACGGCACGCCCGGATCGGCCGGCGATCAGAGCCGCGCGGCGCAAGCCCGCGGACCGGGGCTGGTGTGGCGGTCTGGGGTGGCCCGTCGGCGCCGGTGGCGC
>Ga0180432_10005165_pt1 | contig 17556 bp, 12 predicted proteins | sample SS_ome_10_FD_132414 | JGI IMG/M metagenome (GOLD analysis project Ga0180432, IMG submission 132414) | Hypersaline lake sediment archaeal communities from the Salton Sea, California, USA - SS_1_MS_2 metaG | ecosystem: Environmental > Aquatic > Non-marine Saline and Alkaline > Hypersaline >...
CGATCCCATTACTTCGGCTGTCGCCAACGGGTCAGGCAACTCGATCCGGCTCGGCAACCTCCACTTCGACCCGTACGGACAATCGCCATACAGTGCCCCGTCTGGTTCCACCATCCCCGAGCCGATGACGCTGCTGGCCGTGGGTTTGAGCGTCGCCGGCCTGAGCGGGTACATCCGCAAGCGGAACGTCCCGTTGGCGCGCCGGCGCGGCTAGACGACCATCAGACCACTACACGTGCTCCACGCCCCGGCCCCTCGCAGGCCGGGGCGTTTCTGGTACTCTCGGTGGGTCACTGCCGGAGACACTTGGCTTGGAGTTCCGGGCGGCAACAGTGTCGGTACGCATGGCATGTTCTCCGGCAAGACCGTGCATACAGGTTTATCTGACGCCCCACGAGGCTCGAGCTCGCCGCTGGAGGCGGCCGCCGACGAGCCTGGCGAGTTGGCCTAGGACGACAACGGACGCCGCAGTCGGGGCGCCGGCGGTGAGACGGTCGTCTCCTCGCCTGTGACCTGCGAAAAAGAAAACGTTGTCACGACAGGATTTGTCTTGACAAGGCCCTCGAGATCGACTACGAGTCTGGGCATAGCTCACAGCGCTCGTGAACCTGAAGATTGTCCGGGAAGTATCCCTCTGCTTCCCGGACTACATGGAGGTGACGTCCCTATGGCGCAACAACGGCTGATCGGATCGGCAATCGCCATGGCGATTCTGGCACTGTGCTCGCCGGCCGCCGCTGATTTCATTCCTCTGGCGATCCCCGGCGTGACCGGCACGGCCTTCCACCAGGGGGATAATCCCGATCCGGGGGATGGGTCGATTTCCCGCATGCTCGACGGCTCCGGTTTGACCGTGGGCGATCCGGGTGACTCGAGCACGTGGACGCACGATGCCTCCTGGCAGAACAACTGGCAAGGCCAGGGCTCCTTCACCGGCGGCGATACCCCCGGCGCCTGGCTCGTGATCGACCTCGGGTCTGTGCACACGGATCTCGCCGCTGTCCACATCTGGAACGTTCGCGAAGTCGCCGATCGCGGGATGAAGGACATCGAGATCTACTACGCAACCGCCTCTTTCCCTCCAAGTGCGTGGACGTTGCTGGGCAGCTACACGATTCCGCGGGCGACCGGCGGAGGCACACCCGCGGATGCGGTTATCAGCCTGGGCGGCGTGTCATCCGCCCGGTACATCGGTATCGATATCGCGACCAACCACGGCAGCACGTTTCGAGTGGGCGCGGCGGAGGTGCAGTTTGCGATGGTGCCCGAGCCCGGCACGCTGAGTGTGCTGGCCCTCGGCAGCCTCGTCATCCTTCGCCGTCGGAGAGCCTGTCGTAGATCCTAAGCCTGCCGAGGTTCCAACTGACTCGCGCAGCGCACGAGTTGGAGGCTATCCGGGCACTTTGGCCTTCGCAATGACCACGTTGAGAGATCGAGAAACGGAGTAATGAGTATGAGCAAGACAATGTCCGGGCTGACGATGGTGCTCTCATGCATGATGGTGGCGACGTGGTCGTCTGACGTGCTGGCAACGCCATATGCTTCGGGAATCCAACTGAATGGAACCAGTTCCACATTCATCCTGAACCAGGACGCCGCGTCCGTTGACGTGGTGTATGACGGAGGGGCTGTCGTTGTGAGCCTGGGGGCGCTGGCCAAGGGATCCCACACGTTTGATGCGACGCTCGGGACCACGTGGGAGATCGTCTGCACCGGCAGCACGCCGGCCGGCTGGACGCAGATCAGCGATGACAGCCTCACGCAGAGCAAGTATTACTCGCCCAGGGGCGTAACCGTTGATGCCAATCCGATGCGCTCGACGTTCGGCCGGATCTTTGTGAGCGAGGGTTTTGGCGGGGCCGTCAGCAGCGGCGGACGGACAACAACGGACGGTCTGTACATCATGACCGCCGACCAGGGCGATGTCACCGGCCAGGGCGACGCCGCCTACGCCGGTGCCGTCGACTGGACGATCGGAGGTTCCCACAGTCCGATGAAGGTCTCGCTGAATCGCAATGATGCGGCGGGACAGGACTACACCGTGTACATCGGCGACTGGAGTGACCCCCACTCGGGTATCTGGACGGCTGACGCAACCAATCCGAGCGCCGCATTCAATGAGCTGCTGGACAACACGGGCCGTGACGGGGACGGCCTGGTCCTGACCGGCACTTTCACGCCCGCCGAACTGCATGGCAGCGTGCCCTGCGGACCGTGGGTCGAAGGCACCGGCGCCAGTCGCACCATGTACACGGTCGACGAAGACGTCCGTCTGGGCAATGTCCTGCAATATGACATCGGGGCCACAACATCAGGCTACAATACCGCCCCGACCGATCGGACCACCGATGGCCCGGACATCATCCTCAACGGCCGAGCGGACGTCGTTCGTGACGAGGATGGAAGCTGGTGGATCGCCCAGTATCGGTATGATGACTCCGATTCCGTTCCTTCACTGTCGCACTGGGCAGACGGGGCCTCCGCACCGAGTTGGACATCGGGCCAAAGTACGATGCGGCTCAATCTGGCTTACGGCAGCATTGATATCTTCGACGAGCTTGATCTGCTCGTGATGGGAACGCAGGACGACAAGATCTACATCCTCGATATCAGCGATCCGGCCAATCCCGTGCTGGTCGATGTGATTCCCAACCCGGGAGAGCGTACTCACGACGTGTCCTTCGACGCCGCCGGTAACGTCTATGCCGTCAACAGCAGCAGTGAGACGCTGCGGATCTACTCGCCGGGCGGCGATTGGATGGCCACAACCGGGTCGGACGGTACGTTTACCCTCGTGAAAGTTCCCGAGCCGACCACGCTGGGCGTCCTGGCCTTGGGTGGCCTGGTTGCCCTTCGCCGTCGGAGAGCCTGAGGCTGCCGAAGGCAGACGCCGCTAGACGGCTGCCGCACAACCACACGCAACGCCCCCAACGCCCCGGCCCCTCGCAGGGCGGCGCGTTTCGCTGCCGCCCGAGGCGCCCCGACAGGGACGTCTCTCTCGGGGCGCCGGCGCGTCGCATGAGATGTTCGCCCCCGGCAACGACGCCGGCGAGGGTCTCTTTCGCCGCCACGTCATGGGGCCGCATGTCTGGCCGTACGCCTGCGAGGGGGCCATCGTCCACCGCCTGGCTGCCCCGCGGGCCGACCACTACGTCTTCATCAACGATGACGAAACCAAACGAGTAGTACTGGACACGAAGGACCTTGCCTACGACAGTGTGTGCGACCCCGTCAGCGGCGAAGGTCTCGCCCCGGGGGCTCCGATAGAGCTTGAGGCCTACAGCGCCCGCTGGCTTCGACTGGCGAAATGAGGGCCGCATATGACTGAACGTCCCGAGCGCGTCGGCATCACGGCCGGCGGAAACTGGATTGTCGATCGGATAAAGACCGTCGACCACCTGCCGGAGCGAGGCATGCTGGCCAGTATCCTCGGCGAGTCGCGCAGCACCGGCGGGGGGCCGGCCAACGTGCTGGCCGACCTGGCCAGGCTCGGGTGCGACTTTCCCCTGGCCGGCGTCGGCATCGTCGGGGACGACGAGAACGGCCGACTGATCGTCGAGACCTTTCGCGGACTCGGCGTGGATACCGCGCACATCGCCGCGACCGGTGAGGCCCCCACGGCGTACACCGACGTGATGAACGAAGAGGGCACCGGCGACAGGTCGTTCTTCCATCACCGCGGGGCCAACGCCCTGTTCGAACCCGACAGCATCCCTGCAGGCGACCTGACCTGCCGAATCTTCCACCTGGCATACCTCCTGCTGCTGAACAGCATGGACACGCCCGACGACGAGTTCGGCACGCGGGCGGCTCGGGCGCTGCACGATCTTCAGCAGCAGGGCATCAAGACCAGCGTCGACGTCGTCAGCGAGGACAGCGACCGCTTCGCCACCCTCGTGCCGCCCGCCCTGAAATACGTGGACTATCTCATCCTGAACGAGATCGAGGCCACCCGCGCCGTCGGGCGAAAGGCCCGCACCGAGGACGGCCGGCTCGACGGGCGGGCCGTCGTCGACGCCGTCGAGGACCTCTACGGCTTTGGTGACATGGCCCTGGCGGCCGTCCACATGCCCGAAGGGGTCTACCTGCGTGACCGCACCGGCCATCGGCAGTGCCGCGGCTCGCTGGCGCTGCCCGAGGGGTCCATCCGCAGCACGGTCGGGGCCGGGGACGGATTCTGCGCCGGCATGCTCTACGCCCTGCACGAAGGCTGGGACTACGCCGAGGCCGCCCACCTGGGCACCTGCGCCGCCGCCGCCGTCCTCGCCGCCGACGGCGCCACCGACGGCATGATGCCCCTGAACGACGTGCTGGCACTCGGTGAGAGGTTCGGCCAGCGCGCGGCACCCATTGAGGTGTGAGCTGTGAGAGCACTGATCCACTCGTTGAATTGCCTGGTCGTGGTTGTCGTGGCCGGCACCGCCGGCGCTGCGCCGCCGACGGATAACCCCGTGGCGACGTACTACAGCGACGACAGGGGCTATCCGGCGTGGACGGACCGCGTCAAGTGGGCCAACGTGATCGACATGAAGGCCTACGCCAAAGGCAGGACGAACTTCGAGAAGTTCGAGAACGCCTGCAAGGCCCTTTCCGCCCGCGGCGGGGGGGTGCTCTACTATCCCGGCGGGACGTACGCGTTTGCCGAGGGCCCGTTCGACGGACCCAACGGGCGCGGGCTGATGCTGCCGACCGGCGTGGTCATCCGCGGGCAAGCCCCCGCCGGGCGGGCCGACGCCTCGACCGGCAAGCTCGACCTGCCCACGAAACTCGTTTTCGGCTTCAAGCGGCGAGCGGGCGCCATTGACGTCGGCCGCCGACTGACGCTCGTGCTCGACGGGGCGGACATCCGCGTGCACCGCGCCCGGAAGGGCCGGCCCCAGCGCATCGAGCCGGCCGAGCTGATCCTCAGCTTCGCTGCGCCCGACGGCAAGATCGCCCCGGAGGTCAAGGCGTTCCGGCGCGGCTACGGGCGCGACGTCTGGCCCGGCAGGGCCAAGGTCACCCGGTCCGGCGGTGCGATCACCGTGTCCGTCGAGCTGTCGATCGACGACCAGGTAGCCGCCAGGTACGACCTCACGCTGAGCCGGTCCGGCGAGGAACTGACCGGCCGCTTCACCGGCACGTGTCGCGGGCGCCCGGCCAAGGGCAGCGTCACCGGGCGGCTGCTGACGATCACGCCGCTGACGCCGAGGGATTGGAACGTGATCTCCCTGGCCCCGCCGGCGGGCGGGTCGGTCAAGGACGTCCACACGGTGGGCGTGGCGTGGGTGCACGTCGTCGGGGGGGTGATATGGTTCGGGCCCGATCTCGAGTGGGGCCACGACTGGGGCTCGGCCAGGTCGTGGAAGAGCTCATACGTCATGGGCATCTGGCGAATGCGAAAGCCCGACGGGACGCATCCCTGGGACCCGTTTGCCGGCGGGGGGCGCGTCTTCCGCGGGGCCGGCGACGGGAGGCTGGTGTTCGGGTGCGTGCTGGAGCACTCGGCCGTGCTCAACGGGTCGGTCTCGATGGGGCGCCCGGACAACACGGCCGGCTTCGGCCCGAGGGGCTACTACATGCACAAGTTCGGCTCTCGCGTGGGCGTCTGCGGCACGCGGGTGTTCATCGCGAACAACGTCCTGCCGATCAGCCGAGGAAGGAACTTCAAGTACCTCCAGACCACGCGCCGGACCTGGCCCAAGGGTGGGGCCGGCATGGGGTTCGACCCGCCGAGGAAAAGCGCGGTCTTCTTTGACTACAACAAGACGCTGGCCATCGACGTCAACAAGTGCGCCCTGGGCTTCACCAAGAGTTCGCCCACGGGCAAGGCCGGGGCGGGCTTCTTCTCCGAGGGCGTCGCCGTCGTCGACAACTGGGTCTACAACAACGGGCACAAGGGGTTCAACGTCTCGGGCAACTGGGTGACCGTCGCGCGCAACCACAACGAGCGGCAGATGCTCAAGGAAGGCTGGGACCCCGAGCGGATCGGCGGATGGGAACTCACGCTCGACGGGCACCTGGAATCCTCGCCCGGGGGAAACGGGGCCATCTCAGACAACCTCTCCCGGGCGTTTGACCTGGCCGGGCGGAACCTGTGGGTCCACCGCAACACGTATAACGACCTCGGCTCATCGCCGGGCAACGATGGGGAGGGCATCCTTTGCCAGGCCCACGGCGGCTCGCAGATCTACTCCTGGGCCGTCACCTACAACACCCACGAGAAGCGCCGCGGGGAAACAGGCTACATCGGCGGGTGGGACGTGAACATGGCCGGGGCCCTGTTCGGGTGGAACGCCCTTGCCGGCTGGATCGGCTCGACGAACGTGGGCAAGCGTGCATCGGCAGATACGGCCTTCGTGGCCAACCGCGCCGGCGGGGGCGTCAAGCCCATGACCGGCGCCCAGGTCGGCGACGGGCCGCCAAGACCCACCCCGCCGGTCAACGTCACCGCCGAACTCTACAAGACCGACGCCGTCAGGATCACCTGGAAAGACGCCGGCAAGGGCGAGGTCGGCTACCGCGTCGACCGCCGGATCGGCGGCGGCACGTGGACGGCCATCGCCTACCGCCCGCCCCAGATCACCGGCCACGGAGACAACCCCTCGGCGTGGATCGACTTCCTGGCCCCGTCGGGCAAGGAGTTGGTCTACCGCGTCGTGGCGCTGAACGCCAAGGACAATGACGCCGGCGCGAGCAAGCCGACGCGCCCGGTGACGATCCGCGTCGCGCCGTGAGGGTTCCCGCGGCGCCGGAAACGAAGCATGATATGTCCGCAATACGCTGCAATCATCTTGTCAGAGCAGATCAAGGCCCGCGGGCCCCGTTCCGTGAGGTGCGTGCGAGTGGGACCTGTGTTCCTTCGAAGACACCCCGCGGGCGTTGGGCTGTCTCGATAGCGTGAAATGAACTGATAAGAACCCTGTCCATTGGTGATGCCCTGTCATGAAACAGACTGCCCTTGTCCTGATCGGAACGCTCCTGGCCCTGTGCCTCGTTGCCGGTGCCGAGACGGCCACGCTGATCAACCCCATCAGAACGCCCTTTCGTGATGAGCCGGCGCGGCTGGGTGTTGACGTGCCGACCGTTGCGAAGACCGGCGACTACATCGTGACCCGCGGCGGCAAGGAGGTGCCCTGCCAGCTCGGCCCGGTCGATGGGAAGAACTGGATATGGGTGCTGGCGTCTGTCGAACCCGGCACGAAAGCCGAGTATGTTGTCAAGAAAGGCACCCCCGCGCGGCGGGAATCCCGTGTTTCGGTGAAGCGGCAGGGCGATGCGTATGTCCTGGCCAATGACAGGATCGCCGTGCGCCTTCCGGCTGCGGCCGGAAGCGGCGTGCCCTCGCCCGTCCAGGCCGTGCGCCTCGGCGGCACGTGGGTCGGCGCCGGGCGGTGGCAGACGGCCCGAAAACTCAAGACGTTCACGGCCACGGTGCTCGGCGCCGGGCCGGTCTTTGCGAAAGTCCGCCTGCGGTACGCGTTCGAGGGTACAGCGGGTCTGCACGGGAACGTGCCGGCGTTTGCCGAGGTGGACGTGACGGTCTATCCCGCCCAAGACCACGCCGTGATCGAGGAGGCCCACGAGATGGACCGCGGGGACTTCTGGGAGTTCGACGCCGCCGCCGGGTGGGCCCCCCGCAGCGCGATCTGCGTGCCGCACAGCGGCGGGTTCGACCGCCCGGACCTCGGGCCCTGGCCGCCCAACTCGCTGAAGTTCGGCCAGACCCGCATGGGTGGAACGGTCATCAACCTCATGCCGCGGTGGACGCAGGCCTACGACGAGGGGTGGGTCTTCGCCTGCCACGACGGCACCAGCGCCGCCGGCGCGATGGTCGTCCGGGCGGGCAGGTGGTACTGGCCGCACAACAACATGATCTCGATCAAGGTCCGCAAAGCGGCCGACCATGCGGGCCTGCGCTGCCCCACGTGGAAGGGCCGCCGGACCTGGTTCCTCCTGGCCGGGCCGAAGGACCTCTGGGCCGACAAGGCCGCCAAGCAATACGTCACGCGACACACCTTCAGCCCGCTGGACAAGCTCAACCGGGACTACGTGCTGGACTGGCCCGGTCTGGCCAAGCTCCTGGCCAAGCCGGGCGGCAAGCGCCCGCCGAAACTCGGGTCCTTCCGGGGCAAGGACTTCTTCAACAGCGGGATGAACCCGACCGGCGCGATGCGGGGCTTCGGCCGGCACGCCGTCCGCGAGGCCGGAAAGCCCGGCAACATCGAGACGCTCACCCACACCCAGGTGCTCTTCGACGTCGACTGCTACGGGTCGTACTGGAACTTCTGGTCGCCGGAGAACCCGAACTTCTTCACCGACTTCATGCGGGGCCCCATCGCCATGACGACGCGCCTGAAGGGGCATCCTCAGTTCAAGGACGTCGCGAAGTTCGCCGAGCAGAAGTTCCGCGAGGACCTGTACCACTCGATCACGCTGCCCGGCGGGGCGGGCCAGGAGTGCCCCGGGTACATCGCCCACGCGATGAAGGCCTGGTCGGCCCTGGCGCCGCTGTGCAAAAAGCACCTGGGCTTCGATCCGAGGACCTGGCCGCGGTACCGCGCGGGCGTGTCCTTTCTCGTCCACCTGTCGCAGCCCATCGCGCCCGGCAAGCGACGCTGCCATCCCGGGGGCGACACGCACCCGCTCGGCCCGGACGTGTTCGCCCTGGCCGAGCAGTTCGGCGTCAAGGAAGACGTCCGGACCTTCCGCACGGAGGAGCTGCCCGGCTTCGGGGTGGTCTTCCGCAACGCGGCGGGCACGGACAAGGAAACATACCTGGCGTTCAAGAGCGGCCCGAACCGCGGGCACTTCCACGGGGACCAGCTTTCGTTCCACTACTGCGCCAACGCGCGCCAAGTGGCCATCGACCACATGTGCAGCTACGGCCCGCGAGCCGGGCAAGAACACATGCACAACCGCGTGGCGTTCGGCACCGACAAGCTCCCCTGGGCCGACATGGACGGCTACGAGCGGGTCATCGCCTTCAAGACGTCCAAGGACGTCGACGTGGCGGTCGGGCAGGTCGAGTCGGATCGGCTGCGGGTGACCACGAAGTATCCGCCCGAGGGCTGGGACGTCTACCTGCCCCGGGAGAAACTCGACAAGCGGCTGAGGTACCGACGGACGATCGTCTGCGTCAAGGGCAGCGCCCGCGACTATTTCGTCATCCGCGATCAGCACGACGGGCCCGACGTCAGGGCCACGTACTGCCTGCACGTCCTGTCCGACACATGCGATCGCAAGGGCGGGCGCATCGCGTTCGGGAACCTGACGGTGGTCTGCGTCAAGCCGGCGACGTTCGCGTTTGCCCGCCACGACTGGGACTTCGAGAAGAAGAACAAACGCACGGGACAGACCATCATCAGAGAACACACCCAAGGTGTCCGTCTGACGTCGACGATCCGCCGTGGCGGGACGGCCGGTGCGGCCGGCGAGTTCATCACCGTGCTCTGGCCCGGGCCCAAGACCCCGGCCATCGAACCCGTCCCCGGGGGCGTCCGGGTGGGCAGCGATGTCATCACCTTCGCCGGGAAGATCGACGACGTTGACGCTACGGCCTACGTCACGGTCACGCGCCGGGGCAGGCCCGTAATGACCCTCACCGGCAAGGACATCGACATGGACCGTTCCCAGGGCGAGGTCGGCCTGTTCGTGCCCGACGCGGGCTACCCCTTCGGCGTCATCCCCGACTGGCTGATCCGCCAGCGGATCAAACTCCCCGCCTGGGCGCCCGACTACGCCCGGCGCATGCGAGCCGCCGAACTGAAGTCGGGGCGCTGATCGAATTGCAGGAACTGCCTGTCGGGTGCCACGGCTGCGGAGCAGCCGTGCTCGGTCTCAAGGCGCAGGAAGCACGGCTGCTCCGCAGCCGTGGCACCCGGCTTCAGTCTTGTGGTGGCTCGCTATCCAGGTGACGTGGCACATACATCCGCATCTTACGGCGAGTGTACATGATGTGCTCCCTGACGTTAGCGAGGAGTTCATTGTCCGGGTCGGGGAGCGGCTCAGCGTGCACGGGGAGTATCTGCTGGATGAGTTCGAACTCCCTCAGAGCCATATCCCAATCCTCGTTCGTCTCTGCCAGCCACGCCCGGCGATAGACGTCTGTGACCGCAGCCACGAGTTTCGATTCGGCCTCCTGGCAGCGTTCCAGGACCGACGGGTCAACATCCTCGCCGCTATAGGCGAGGTGTATCCGCAAGTACTGCAGGGACAGGTATAACGCCTCAGGGTGCTGCGGAAACTCCGACTGAAGTCTTCGGGCGTTGTCGAGCAAGTCTGCACGGTTGGCAATGTGTCCTATGCGCGGATGCCTCGTAAGGATCTCCTCGATCTGATGGTGGGTGTACCGCTTCGGGCGCGGGGGTTCGTCGGTATCGCTGCATCCCCTGTAACACAGAGTCCCGCAGATGACAGCCGCTGATAGAACGCAGATCAGTATCAGCACCGTTCGCATGTTCCGCCCTTTCGCATGTCCCGCACCTCCGCAATCCTACAGAATGGCACCAGCGGCGCCTACCGTACACACTTACTCAGAGTTTCGTGGGGCTTGATATCTTCTGGGCGCCCGTAGACAATTGTGCATGTCCACATGCACTTTGACATACTCGGCAAGATCGAGGAGATTGAGACCATCGCCACGGGTGGGCGCATTCGTGACATCATGCGCCTTCGCAAGCAGTTCGGCCCCGGACGATGGCGCAAGCGCAAAGGCACTGCCCGCGTTCGCCTTGAGGGTGGGGCGATTCGCCGGGCGGGAATACACTGGTATGAGGCCCACGGCATCGGCCGAAAGAAGTTGAAGATCAAACGATTCTTGGACTGAGAGACCATGAGCACGGCACGAAAACAACATGCGTTCGCCCTGTGCGTCCGGAATGACGAGTGCGAGGACATCGAACTGCGGAAGGTCTATCAGGTTCTGCCGGACAAACGTGCGGCTCGCGACGGCTATCTGCGCATTATCGACGAGTCGGGCGAGGATTACCTGTATCCCGAGTCCTACTTCGTCCCGCTCAAGCTTCCTCGCAAAGCGCAAGACTCCCTCCTCGTAGCCAGTTGAGCAAAGGCACTGGAAGGGGACAGGCACGTCCGCTGCGCTGCCGAGCTAGTCCCCTTGCTCCCCATTCCCGGCCACACGAGATGTAACCTTCCTCCAACCGGGCACGTACACTATAAGAGAAGCGTCCCGGCGGGCGGTCCGTCGGGTGACGTTATGGCCCCGTCGTTCCTGGATAGGGGACTGCGACATGAAACAACGTCTGCCAATCGTCATCGTGATCCTGCTGGCCGGAGGTGTGGTCTGGGCGCAGGAAAAGACTGAACCGAAGTCCGAGCCGAAGCCCGAACCGAAGAAGGTGGTGGTCGCGAAGGTTCCGGATGTGCTGCCTAACGCCGTGGACCCGTACGTTCCGGCCGTTGAGCGGGCCAGGTTCTTCCGCGCCGCGGGCAAGGACAACGAGCTGACGCCCAAGGAGTTCGCCGCCGACCGCAAGCACATCTCCCCGTTCGTCAGGACGTTCGACCACTGGCCGATGCTGATCGGCTTCGACAAGAACGGCAACAAGAAGGTCGACTGGTTCGAGGCCGAGGCCTACCGCCGCGAGGTGCGGCGGAAGGTCTTCGAGGCGTTCGACAAGGGCAAGGACCGCCGGCTGAGGGGCGCCGAGCGCACCGCGGCCAATGAGGCGCTGACCTCCGAGAAGTTCCTGGCGGCGCGTCTGGGCCGCGGGGGGCCGACGGCGCCGCTGCTGGGGGGGCGGTACGGCAAGCGGCTGATCCAGCGGTACGACAGGGACAAGGACGGGCAGATCTCCGACGACGAGCGTCAACGGGCCTTTGCCGACATGCGCGAGCGCGGCCGCCAGCGCATGCTCGCCGAATACGACACGAACGAGGACGGCGAACTCGACGCCGACGAACGCCGGGCCATGCACGACGACCGCGCCAGGCCGTGGAAGGAGAAGATCCGCGAGTGGCAGCTTCGCGACTACGACCTGAACGGGGACGGGGAACTCGACGAGGAGGAGACCGCCGACCTCAAGCTTGCCGAGGCCAAGTTCAAGGAAACGATGATGGACATCGGGAAGAGCGTTCGGCTTCGCATGACGGACCTCGACGGCGACGGGGAGGTCTCGTCCGAGGAGCAGCGGGCGGTGCGCGAGCAGTGGCGCCAGGGCGGGATGATGTTCAAGGCCCTGGCGCGGTTCTCGAAGTACGTCGACGCCGACGGCGACGGGTCGGCCAGCCCGGAGGAATGGCTGGCGTTTCGCGACCGGGCCAGCGCGTCGGTCATGCAGTGGATGGACGCCTACGGGCTGAAGTACGACGCCAACGACGACGGGCGCCTGGACGAAGGCGAACGCGGCAAACTGATGCAAGGCATCCGTGATGACGTCGAGCACCGCCTGACCAAGTACGACGCCAACAAGGACGGGCACATCGAACCCGACGAGGCCCTCGACATTGCCGAGGGGTTCCTCGACGAGATCGGCCTGCGTCCCAAGCGCAAGGACGACGACAAGGACCGGTAGTGCCCGCGTGGCGTGTGTAAGGGGGCTGCTGACGCATCCATACACGACACGCATCATGAAAGGAACAGCACGTCATTGCGCGTCGTCGGGCCGGCCGAGGTCGACCGTTTCGATCTTCTCGTCGCCGACGTACACGTCAACGGTTCCGACGGGGGCGCCCTTGGGCGACAGGGCGAGGGTCAGTTCCGCGCGGGCCTGTCCGGCCTGGAGACGCAGCGTCTCCTGGGCCAGTGTCTTGTCGCCCTGCTTGACGGCCACGGTTTCCCCGGCGGCCCCGGCCGGGGCTGCGATCTCCACGCTCGATCCCAGCGGAAGCACCGTCCCGGCGCGGATGGCAAACAGCTCCACCTCCGAGGCCCGCTCGGCCAGCCGAACCGTGCAGATGCTGGAGAACCCGTCAACGGCCGACAGGGGATGGCCCAGCGGGTACCAGCCCATGCGGACGCGGGGCGCCTCGCCGTCGACGTCGTTGACCATGACCTGCACGCCGATGGTGCGTCCGGCCTTGGGCGCCAGGGCGATGTTCGACCAGGGCAGGAGGGCCTCGACCGCGTAGCCGGCGTCCGTGCGCCGGGCCACGACCCGTCCGGCGAGCGCCCGGGGCTTTCCGGGGGCACGGAAGGACGTCTGCGTCGGGGCGCCCTTTTCGCCCGGGGCGGCGACGGTCAGGCAGTACACGTCCGCGCTGCCGGGTGAGGACGAGACGCACAATTCCACTGCATCGCCGTCGGCGATGGCCTCGTCGCGGACGTTCACCATGACGAGCAGTCCCTCGGCATTCCAGCCCAGCCTGCACTGCGCCGCCGACACGCCCCTCAGCGCGACGCCGCGCCCGATGGTCGACAGGGCCTCGACGTGGAGCCCGGCCTCGGCCCAGTCCCACGCGTCCCCGTCGATCCGGATTCCGTGCAGTTTCGGCACGTCGGCCACCTTCGCCCTGCGGGCCGCTGCAACGCCGATCGCCGGCGCCAGGATGTCACGCCAGCCGAACAGTCGCCTGTCGCCGGACCGCAGTTCCACCTTGGCCTCCGGCAGCGAGAGCAGGCGGGTGTAGGCGGCCTTTGCCAGGATGTCGGTCTGTTGGCGTGCGGGGACGTCGGCCTGGGCCTTCACAGGCGTCCACGTGCTGCCCGGGCGGTCCCAGAGGAGAACGGCCTGCGCGGGCGAGTCGGTGGGGTTGGGCACGGAGACCGTCAGTTCGAGCTGTCCGGTTTTCCCGGCGGGGACGGAGACGGCGGCCTTCAGTGCCTTGCGCATCATCTCGATCGGCTCGGCCATGGCACACTCGGGCGGGAGCGTGCCGCGCGGGGTGATCACCGCCAACTTCGCCTGCGAGGGTAAGGCAGTCACCTTCACGACGTGCTCGAACTCGCCGGCCAGTTCATACCGGTCGAGTCCGCCTCCGGCCACCACGTAGCGCACGTTATCCCGCGTGGGGTGCAGGCAGTAGCGCCGCTGGTGCCCGGCGAAGACGGTGTCGACCCCGTACCGGGCCAGCAGCGGATGCACGTCGGCGTTCCACGCGTTGGGCCGGCCTTGCCGGTCTGCGGGCGCGGTCCAGAGCGGGCGATGCACGAACACGAAGGTTCGCTTGCCCTGGGACGATTCGGCCAGGTCCTTCCGGAGCCAGGCCAACTGGTCGCCCGCGATTCGCCCGGCCTGGCCGGGTACTTCCGAGCACAGGACGATAAAGTGCGCGTGGCCCAGGTCCCACGAGAAGTACATCCGCCCGTAGCGTGTGAGCCATTGCTCGCCGCTGGCCTGGCCCCAGATGTCGCGGTCGCCCGGGACGAGGATGTGGGGCATGGCCAGGCGCCTGCACAACCCGTCGCGGGTGTTCCACTGGCGGGCGAGTTCGGCCTCGTCCAGGGCCGGTCTGCCCGTCACGTCGCTCAGGACGACGGCAAAGTCCGCGCCCGCGGCGTTGCACCGGTCGACGCCGGCCGAAAACTGCGCGACCGCCTCGGCCGGCCGGGCGATCTCGCCGGCGCCGCTGACGACAACGAAGCTCACCTCCCCGGGCGTACGCCGGCTCAACACGCCTTGCCGCAACGCGTCCTGTCTCCGTGTGACGCACCCGCACGCACACATGCATGCCAGAACCAGACACGCGGACTTCTTCATGGTCGTTCTCCCTGGTTCGTCTGCCGCCCCGACCCCGACGGGACAGGCCTGCAAACCTGTTGGACAAGCGCTAAGCAGCGGATAGTATACAGGCTGATACGCGACGACATCCAACAGACATTTGCCTTGCAGGAGAAGCGACCATGGCAGTCAACGAGATCAGCAGGCGGCGTGTTCTGGCCGGTTCGGCGGCGGCGGCGCTGACCGTCGTGCCGGACCACGTACTGAGCGCTCGCGGCAAGGTCCCGCCCAGCGAGAAAATCAACGTCGCGGGCATCGGCGTGGGCGGGATGGGGTACGGTAATCTGCGCACGATCAGCCGGGACGGCGGACACGTCATCGCCCTGTGCGACGTGGACCTCAAGTACGCGGCCCGGTCGCTGAACCACTTCAAGAGCGCCAAGCGCCATACCGACTACCGCAAGATGCTCGCCAGCCAGAAGGATATCGACGCGGTCCTGGTCGCCACGCCCGATCACACGCACGCGGTGATCTCGGTGGCCGCCATGAAGGCGGGCAAGCACGTCTTCACGCAGAAGCCCCTGACCCACACCGTCAACGAGGCCCGCGTGCTCGCCCAGGTCGCCAAGACCACCGGCGTGACCACGCAGATGGGCATCCAGGGCCACTCGGGCGAGGGTAACCGGATCATCTGCGAGTGGATCTGGGACGGGGCGATCGGCACGATCCGCGAGGTCGACGCCTGGTGCACACTGTCGTACTACCCGTGGGGCCATGCCTACTGGAGTTCGAAGTGGGGGCGCCTGCCCAAGGACAAACCTCCCGTGCCCCAGGGGCTCAACTGGGACCTGTGGATCGGGCCGGCGCCGATGCGCCCGTATCACCGCGCCTATCACCCGCAGACCTGGCGTGCCTGGCTGGACTTCGGTTCGGGCATGATGGGCGACCGGGGCGCCCACACGCTGGACGTGGTCTTCTGGGCGCTGAAACTCGGGCATCCCGTCAGCGTCGACGCCACGTCCATGGGGCTCAATCCCGACACGCATCCGCTGTCCTCCATCGTCACCTACGAGTACGGCGCCCGCGGCCAGATGCCCCCCGTGACCGTCCGGTGGTACGATGGGCTCAAGCCGCCGCGTCCGGCCGGCGTGCCGGCCGGCAAGAGGCTCGGCGACGCCGGGGGCGGGGTGATCTTCAAGGGCGACAAGGGCATGATCGTCGGCGGGATCTATGGTGGTGGTCCACAACTCATCCTCAAGAGCGGCGCCCGGGGGGGGCGACCCCCGCGCGTCCTTCCCCGCGTCAGGGGCTCGCACGAGAAGGACTGGCTCGACGCGTGCAAGGCCGGCAAGCCCGCCGGGGCACACTTCGGCTACTCCGGCCCGCTGACCGAGATGACCGCCCTGGCCAACGTCGCCAAGCGCGTCAACACCCGCATCACCTGGGACGGGCCCAACCTGAAGGTCACCAACCTGCCTCAGGCCAACACATACGTCCGCAAGACCTACCGCCAGGGCTGGACGCTGGGCTGAGGAAAAGGGAACTGGCTCCGCAGCGACCCGTCTTGCGCAGCCCGCAGGGCGGAGCGGGGAGCGAAAGTGCCCCGAAGGGACATCCCGTTGGGGTGCCTGTCCCCTTCTCCTCCGCTCCCTGGGCTTGGCCAAGTCCGTGGTTGCATGAGGCGCCTTTCCGCATATAATGCACGGCCCGTACGAAATCCCCCAAGACCACAGACCACAGAAAGAGACACACGATGCCATTGATACCACTGCGAGTTCTGCTGGATCACGCGGCCGAGAACGGTTACGGCGTGGCGGCGTTGAACGTGAACAACATGGAGCAGATCCAGGCGATCATGCTGGCGGCGCAGGAGACCGACTCCCCGGTGATCATTCAGGCCAGCCGCGGCGCGCGGAAATACAGCAACGACAACTACCTGCGCCACCTGATCCTGGCGGCGGCCGAGCTGAATCCGACCATCCCGATCGTGATGCACCTGGACCACGGCAACTCGCTGGCCACCTGCCAGAGTGCCATCGATAACGGCTTCACGTCCGTGATGATGGACGGGTCGCTGAGCGAGGACGGCAAGGTGCCCAGCGACTACGCGTACAATGCCGAGGTGACTGAACAGGTCGTCAACGCCGCCCACGCCGTCGGCGTCAGCGTCGAGGGCGAGATCGGCGCCCTGGGCGGCATCGAGGACGGGCACGGCGCGGGTCTCAGCGAGGAGGAGGCCCAGGAGCACCTGACCGACCCCGACCAGGCCGAGAAGTTTGTCGCCGACACCGGCGTGGATGCCCTGGCCGTGGCCATCGGCACCAGCCACGGGGCCTACAAATTCAAGAAGAAGCCCACCGGCGAGGTGCTCAAGATGGACCTGATCGAGGAGATCCACCGTCGGCTGCCGAACACGCACATCGTGATGCACGGCTCGTCGAGCGTGCCTCAGGAGCTTCAGGACATCATCAACCAGTACGGCGGTCAGATGGCCCAGACGTACGGCGTACCGGTCGAGGAGATTCAGCGGGGCATCCGCAACGGGGTGCGCAAGGTCAACGTCGACACGGACAACCGGATGGCCATTACGGGCGCGATCCGCAAGGTCTTCTCCGAGACGCCCGAGGCATTCGATCCCCGCAAGTATCTCGGCCCGGCGCGCGAGGCCATGAAGGAGGTCTGCAAGGCCCGGATGATCGCCTTCGGCCAGGCCGGCCACGCCGGCGAGATCCCCATCAAGACCTGCAGCGAGATGATCGATTTCTACGCCGGTTGACGCGTCGCTGGCTCTACATCCAGCGGGTCAACGCATCGTGGGTTCCGCGTTTGGCGGGTCACCGTGTTGTTGACTCCACGTAACACTTCACTAACGTGCAATGAGTAGCGTCGAAAAAAGTTTTCAGATTCCGATTATTCCGATTTGCGCCAGGCGACTTTTTCGTGTATGCAGGGGGTA
>Ga0180432_10005166_pt1 | contig 17551 bp, 13 predicted proteins | sample SS_ome_10_FD_132414 | JGI IMG/M metagenome (GOLD analysis project Ga0180432, IMG submission 132414) | Hypersaline lake sediment archaeal communities from the Salton Sea, California, USA - SS_1_MS_2 metaG | ecosystem: Environmental > Aquatic > Non-marine Saline and Alkaline > Hypersaline >...
CCCGGTGCCGCGCTGCACGTTTTCAGATGGTGGCTCCCGATCCACAAACGGTCGCATTGCGTACCTGGTGCCTCGAGCACGAATAGCAGGATGATCCCCGCTGCCGGAGGACACACACACACACAACAACACCCCTTGACGAGGGTGCCTCATAGCAGGGTATCGTCCCTGCGTTGTCTCGATACCCAGGGCGGCGCTTCGCTTGCCCTGGGCTGACCTATGAGGCCCTTTCAGGGCGACGGCCTTCGCAACAAGCACGGGCGACTCAACGTCATCGGGGTTTTTCAGCAGGCCCTTACGCCCCAGGCTACCCGCTGTCGAGCTTATCCGCCCTTGGCGGACCTACGGCCCTCATGGTGGCACGATCCGGGTGAGGCCCCTTCTTTCGGCAGCCTGCTCGATTTGGGGGTGAAAAGGGGTTGTGTGGTGGCGCGGGGGCTGATAGAATGTAAATGGGGCCGTCGCCTCTTGCGGATGTGTATGTGGGGGCGCAGATGGGGACGAACCGCCGGGTCTGCCGCACGGATGGATTCACGCTGATAGAGGCTATAGTTGTGGCCGCGGTCATTGGGTTGATCGCGGCGCTTTTGCTTCCGGCGCTCGCGGGGGCGCGCGAGCGGTCGTGGACGCTGGTGTGCCGGTCGCGGCTGCGGCAGTGGGGCCAGGCGTTCGGGCTGTACGCGAACGAGTGGGACGGGTTCTGGCCGCACGCGGACTCGAACTACGGCCTCGTGCGTGACGATGGCGACGACCCGCAGGGCGAGTGCTGCTGGGTGGACGTGCTGCCGCCGTATCTCGACCGGCGGCCGGTGCGCGAGCTGCGTGACTCCAAAGAACTTCCCGACCGCAAGACGATCTACCAGTGCCCGTCGGCCGTGCCGAAGCCGGGCAGGCCGGACTTCGATTACGAGCGGTACGGCTACTACAGCTACGCGATGAATTCGTACCTCGAGGCGGACTTCCACGGCTGGGACTACCCGCCGTTCGTGGATACGGAGCTCATCATGCGTGACGAGGTCACCGTGCTGCTGTTCGACCAGAACCTGGATCCGGCCGTCGTGCCGGAGATGGGCGAGTCGGAGAAGCGCGAGGAGGCGGGGATGTTCCCGTCGTACTCGGTGGGGATGTTCACGCTGCGGCACAACCGGGGCGGCAACGTGCTGTTTTGCGACATGCACGTGGAGCACGTCAAGCGGCGGATGTGGCTGGAGTCGTGGCCGCCGCGCGCGGACGCGTGGGTGCAGTTTTTTCCATATTGACACGGAGGGAGCCGGTGAAGGCGCGCCGGGGTTTTACGCTCGTCGAGCTGGTGGTGGTGGTGAGCATCCTGGCGTTTCTCACCGCGCTGGCGGCGCCGGTGCTCAGGGGGGTGAGGCGCCGGGCGCGGGTGACCGAGTGCGCGCACGGGCTGCGGCAGGTGTGGTCGGCGCTGAGCGAATACTCGCAGGACAACTACTTCGTCCCGCCGCCGGGGGAGACGAGCCCGAGGCGGCTGCCGGCGTTGACGGCGGGCGTTCTGGGGGAGCTGCTCGACGGGCGGATCGAGCTGCTCTATTGCCGGACGTACCCGTTGCGGGGCGAGTACCTCGGGGCGTGGCAGGGGGCCGTCAAGTCGGGGGACGCCTCGCACGGGCCGAGGATCGGCTACCTGTATCTGGCGGGGGCGCGGTACGAGGGCTGGGACGTGCCGAACGAGGCGCTGCCGGACGATTTCCAGGGGGCGCGGGCGATCGACTCGGCGGACAACGGCGCGAGCGGCTCGTCTGAGACGGTGTGGATGGCGGACGTGGCGTGGTGCACGACGCCCGACGCGTCGGCGCGCAACAAGCCGGGGAACTGGGCGTTGACGAGCCACCCGCCGCAGCGCGTGGTGAAGCAGGCGGGGCGGAAGGACTACCGGCTGCCGCAAGGGGCGAACGTGCTGTTCGAGGGCGGGCAGGTGGTGTTCCGGTCGTTCCAGCGGCTGCGGCCGCGGCTGATCCGCCAGCAGAAGGTGTTTTACTGGTAGCGGCCTTCGAGCGGAGGGTGCTTGGCCGCGGCCCCGAGGAAGCGGCAGAGCGCCCCGGTCTCGCGGACGGCGCACCGAGCAGAACGCTGCTTGAAGTTCCCGCTCGGAAGAATACACTATTAATACTTGCGAAATAAACGTCCCATGCCCGGCGTCGAGGACAATGCTCAACAGACCGTGATCATGAAGCTGGACTCTTTAGACAGGATAGACAGGATCAACCGGATTGACCGAGATCAGAAAATCCTGTTCATCCTGTTATCCTGTCAAAGAGGACATTCTTTCTACAGGTCTTAATAGTCGCAGGCGCCGGAGCGTTTTAGAGAACGAAATGATCGGTGAGACCGCATACGAACGCAAGCACGGCGGGCGACGGTTGGGGCAGATCGTCGGCCAGCGCACGGCCCACGACGCCGAGGGCCGGCCCGTCGAGCAGTGGGAGATCCGCAGCGCGCGCGGCGTCAAGTTCTTCGTCGCCAAGGCCGATGTCCGTCTCGCCTCCGAGCCTGAGCCGGAACCTGAGCCCGAGCCGGAGCCGGGGCCCGAACTTGACGCCGTCCCGCCGGTGGCCGGCGCCCGTCGCGCCGACGAGGCGCGGCGCGACCACATCGAGGAGGAGCTCCGCACGCACCGCAGCCTGGCGCCCGCCGTGATCACCATCGTCGGCATCGCCCTGTGCTTCGTCTGCGCCGCCGTGTTCGCGCTGAACCTGCCGCGCACGCTGAGCGAGAACTACGGCGCCGCCGTCGCCGTTATCCCGGGCCTCGTCGGCCTCATCATCATCCTGGTGGGCACCAACCTCATCGGCGAGCAGGCCCGCCGGCTCAAACGCCTCCGCGAAAAGCTCGAGGAAGAAGGCGCGCCCCCCCGGCCCGAGGACGTGCCGCCGCCACCACTAGTCTGATCATCAGGACGCCGAGACCGGCGGTGTTCGTACCCCAAGAGCTTCGACGACGCCATCCGCCGGGGCATCGCCAAGGCCTCCACGACGATCGAAGGCATCAAGGCCGCCTGGGCAGGAAAAGGCAGCTCAGCCCCCAGCGCGCCGGTGCCGCCGCGCGCCACGCACGAGGACAGTCACACAAACCACCAGCACGATGCCCGGCAACACGCCGAACCACAGCGCTCGCGACAGGCGCGCCCGGGGCTCATAGGCGCGCAGCCGGATTGTCTCGTCGGCCGTGCCGAGTTCGAGGGTCGTCGTCCAAGATAACGATGGCCTCCAGGGAATGTGTGATGCCACGTCCGGTTGCAGGAAACCCACTTCCATCGTGATCGGTGTCTGTGCAGGAAATTCGCCCAGGGGGAGGTTGTACCGGGTCCTTCCCAAGCCACAGCGCCTGGATTTTGATCCCGTGAATGTAATCCTCATGTCCGGGAAACGGCCCTCCACTTCGGCCGCCCGCCCAACCCATGTCCGTCCCACACGGTAGTACTCGGCCATGCCCGAGGAGAACGGCCACAAGGGCTCGACGACGTCCACGACGAGTCTGACCGAGACGGCGTAGACCTCGAGATCGAGCGATGTAGATTCGCCGACCAGAGCTACTGAATGACGTATCAGCGGGGCAGGGCCGATCTCGCACTCCGAGGGCGCGGGTGGCGCGAGGACAATGACTTCGGCCCGTTCTGCGGGTGCGATACCCAGCATGTCGAAAGACCCGTCCGCGTCAGTGACGCTGAATGCCGATCTGGAGTTCGATTCGCTTTGGGCCACGACAACAGAGCCCCCTGCGAAGGGTGAGCCATCCTGCCGCCTTACCGTGCCATGCAGGCGCCAGCCGCGCTCGACCTCGATACGCACGCTTGCCACATCCTCACCGGACGAAAACCGGACCTCGTGCGGGCGCATGGGATAATAGCCTATGAAGGTGGAAGACCTGATACCATCGTGGTCTGATTGCTGCGGTGCGTGCGTGACGAGTACAGAGTATGTGTCGCGCGGGGCTACGGCGCCAACGGGGACTGACAATCGCCCTCTGAACGCGGCGTCGGCGCCTACCACGCGATCGTTGCGCGCCACGAACACGAAGGCTCCCTCGACCGGCTCGCCGGTGTCCTTGTAGACGACCTCGACTTCGATCGTGCCGGTTTGGGGCGCTTCGTCTTCGGCGGCGAGGGCGGCTGGGCAGACGGCTGCGCAGGCCACGATAAAGACGACTGCGGTGGCACATCCTCGAGCCACGACGATGTTCTTAGCGATCTGGGGCATCGGTCCAGATCCGTGGTTCATTGCTGCTTCCGCTGCCGCGCGCCTCGCAGCAAGACGGCGGCGAGGACGACGATCACCAGAACGGACGGCACGCCGAAGACGACAATGCGGGACAACAGAGCGCGTGGCTCGTACGTTGTCACAGTGAGCTGTTGTGGCTCTGTCCCAAGCTGCACTGTCCTCAGCGATCGATAAGTAATGGTGAACGTGCCGTGAACGCCAGCCGGTGAGCTCCCGGTGGTTCTGCATTCTCTCGTCCCTAGGCCTACGGTGACCGCCTCATTCGCTGGGAGGTCCTTGAAGCGAATCTTGTACCGCTCCTTCGGCAGGCCGCGCAGTGTCTCGGCCTGGATTATTGTAAGGGGCACCCGGACGTCCGCCTGCTTCGGTGCGTCCTTGGGTTTGCCCCCCACCCAAACCAAGCCAAGATAGTCCCGTTTCTTGTTCTCTACCGTGAAGGGCCAGAGCGCCTTCACAACATCCAAGTTCACATCAAGCGGAACCGTGGCGACCTTCAAGTCAACGCACGTTGATTCACCACTCAGCCTGACTTCTTCGTGTCGTATGGGGATGAACATAAGAAACTGGCCCGACGATTCGACGGTCGTATACGTTCCGACCTGAGCAGTATCACCCGGGGCAATGCCAAGTATCTCGAACCGGCCATCGTCGCCCACGACGCTATAGACGTTCTCGGTCAAAGGTTCCCCTTGTTCGACGAACAGGGCGGCCCCTGCAAGGGGAGAGCCATTGTCTCGCGTCACGCTGCCTGAGAGTTGCCAGCCCCGCTCAACTTCGAAGCGGACCTGGACGGCTGGCTCTTCTTGGGAGACGGTGACTGACTTCTGCACCTCAGAGCCGGCGTAATAGAAACGCGAAGAGCCCACCTGATTGAGATAGATAGCGTTGCGGATCCCTACGTCGTACGGGCCGAACCGAACGTTGTCAAAGGTATGCTGGCCCTCTTTCGATGAATAGGGCCCGGGCTCCGGTACAATGCGAGGCGGCGTCCCTTGATGTCGCAGTTCTATCAACACCCCCTCCACCGGCTCGCCGGTGTCCTTGTAGACAACCTCGACCTCGATCCGGCCCGAGCCGCCTTCCGCCGCGTATCCAAGGCACGACACGCACGCGAGCACGGCAATCAGCAAGAAAGCCCAGTGCTTCGACATCGGTCCCACCTCCCGTCTCCGACGGCGGCAGGCCGTCGGACCGGATCAGTGCCGATCTGTGAAGATCGGTGGTGGATTGCTCTTCTAGTGCTTGCTTGCGGTAGTTCTCATTACGGTTCTATCGCGCCTCCGGCGCTTCGGCGGGCCGAGGGCGACCCGCCCTACAGCCCTGCCGCTTCTGGTGGCTCTCATGAATGTAGGGCGGGTGCCCCTGCGCCCGCCGCCGGATCAGTCTAATGCGAAGTTCTACAGGCAAACGCTAGCCCTTGAGGACCGCGAGCGGCTTCATGCGGGCGACGATGCGGGCGAGGCCCGCGTCGGCCACGGTGCGGATGACCTCGTCAATGTTCTTGTACGCCTGGGGCGCCTCCTCCTTGATCGCGCGCTTGTCCTCGCAGATGAGGTGGATGCCGCGCATGGCGTGCTCGAAGTCGCGGTCGCTGATGGCCGCTTCGCGGAACACCTTGCCCTTGCGGCCGTACTTGCCCGCCGCCGCGGTTCGGCTCATCACGCGGCCCGCGCCGTGGTTGACGCTGTGCAGCGTGACGGATGATTCCTCGGTGCCGACGAGCACGTAGCTCGCCGTGCCCATCGAGCCGGGGATGAGGACGGGCTGGCCGGTCTCGGCGTAGCGTGAGCCCTGCATCCGGGAGGCCGGGAACGCGCGCGTGGCGCCCTTGCGGTGCACCCAGAGCATTTTACCGTCGTGGTCCTCGGCCTTGACGATGTTGTGCGGGACGTCATAGACGATGGGCAGGCTCATCCGCTCGCCGTAGAGTCTTTTGAGGTTGTGCCGCACGAGCACGGTCATGAGCTGGCGGTTGGCGAAGCCGAAGTTGGCGGCGCAGTTCATCGCGCCCATGTAGTGCTCGGCCTCGGGCGTGCCCGCGTCAATGAAACATAGGTCGCGGTTGGGCGCCCGGTCGAGCGTGAGCGACTTTGCCAGCTTCATGTAGTCGCCCGCCACCTGGTGGCCGAAGCCGCGCGAGCCCGTGTGGATCATCACCACGATCTGGTTCTTGCGCAGGCCAAAGGCGGCGGCGATCTTCTCGTCGAAGACGCTCTCGACGACCTGTATCTCTATGAAGTGGTTGCCGCCGCCGAGGGTGGCGAGCTGGCCGAGGCCGCGCTCGATGGCGCGGTGCGAGACGTGGACGGAATCCCCCAGGAGCGAGCCGCGTTCCTGGATGCGCTCGATGTCCTCGGCCTCCTCGGCCTCGTCGCGCACGTCCCACACGCGGCCGGTCTTGTGCGTGACGTCCTTGAGGGCCTCGACGCCGTATTCGAGCACGAGGCGGAAGTCGTCCTCGTGCATCTTGACGTTCGTCTTGCCCTCGCCGAGGGGGATGTCGCGTCGGATGGTCTCGGCCATCTTCACGGGGTCCACGTCGCCGTGCTCGAGCGGCGTGGTGACGATCCGCATGCCGCAGTTGATGTCGTAGCCGACGGCCGCGGGGCTGACGATGTCGGTCGCCGCCACGACGGCGCCGATCGGCACGCCGTAGCCGACGTGGATGTCGGGCATGGCCACCGCTTTGACCACCGAGGGCAGCCGTGCAGCGTTCCGAAGCTGGTCGAGCGCGTCGGTCTCGACGTGCGTGCCCTCGGCGACGTAGGCCTCGGCTTCGACCTTCATGTCGCCCTCGCGCTCGAGCACGAGCTTGTATGGGCTGACCCGTTTCATGCGGCGACCTCACACCCTATATGCCTCTTTACTCAAAATGATAGCACGGGGGGCACACGGCGGCAAGCTTGGCAAAGAAATCTCTCGCAGAGACGCAGAGGACGCAGAGCGAGAACTCAAAGAATCGGGTTTCTTTCTGCGTGCTCTGCGTCTCTGCGAGAAATCCTCCTGCTACGAGGCGGCGGAGAGGCGGGAGATGACGGGCGCAGCGAGAGAGACGGCCCTCGTGTCCACGATGGACCGGAAGAAGTTCTCCACGATGGTGTCGGCGTGAAAGCGCGTCACGGCGTTCTCGCGCGAGGCCGTTCGCATTTTGTCGAGCAGATCGCGGTCGGAGTAGAGCCGCTCGATGGCCGCCTCGAACTCGCCCGGGAAGTCGGGGTTGCAGACGAACCCGGTGGTGCCCGGCACGATGATCTCCTTCGGTCCACCCGTGTTTGCCACGACGGCCGGCACGCCCGAGGCCTGCGCCTCGAGCACGACGTTGCCGAACGTCTCGTGCCGCGCGGGGAACACGAGCACGTCGGCCGAGGCGTAGGCGCGCGCGAGCGCCTCGCGGTAGAGCGCGCCGGTGAACCGCACGCCCGCAAGCCCTTCGGCCTCGCGCTCGAGCTCGGCCCGGAACGGCCCATCGCCGACGATCACGAGGCGCAGGCCTTTGAGCTTGGGCGCGAGCCGCCGGTACACGTCGAGCAGGAAGCGCAGGTTTTTCTCCTCGGAGACGCGCCCCACCGACAGAAGCGTCAGCCCCGCTCTTGGGCCGAACAGCCCCCGTTCGCACTTGGCCGGGTGGTACAGGGTCGTGTCCGTCCAGCTCGGCACGACGTCAATGCGGTCCGCCTCGACGCCGAACTGCACGAGGTCGCTGCGGTACGCGTTGGACCGGGCAAACACCTTCGACATGTAGCGGTAATAGACGCTGCCCCCCATGCGGATCAGGTCCGTGAGCGCCGCGTCGCCCGTGAGCTCGAGGGCGAACCGGACGAAATCGGTGTGATGCACCCCGCACACCGGCAGGCGCATCAGCTTGCCGAGCCCCAGGCCCAGGAAGCCCATCGGCCCCGGCGACGAGCACACCACGTGCGTAAACCCGCCCGAGTCGAGGTAGCGCAGCACGCGCAGCGCCGAGGGCACGTGCAGCATGATGTGGCGGTACTCCTTGAGCTCCGTCGAGAAGATCGGCTCGAACCGCTTGATCATCCTGCTCGAGTACGGCTTGGGGTCGCAGATGATGAGCTTGACGGGCTTGCCCGCCTGTTCGAACCGCTCCATGAACAGCCGGATGGCCCGGCTCACCCCGTCCACGTGCGAGTAGCCGTCAACGAACCACGCCACCCGGGGCTCGCGCTCGAGCGCCAGGGCCGTCTCGATCTCCTCGAACAGGCGCGTCTCGCTGTTTTTGGCGTTGGCCGACACCAGATACGGCGCCAGCACCCCCGCGCCGAGGGTGACCAGGTAGTGCCAGTCGAACTTCTTGCGAAGCACCGACACGAGCAGGGTGTCCCACACCGTCGAGCACAGCTCGATGACCTGCTCGTTGTAGAGATCGCGCGAGAGGAACCCGGCCCGGAACAGCTCGTCGCTGCGCGTCTGCCTGCGAAGCGTCAGCGCGAGTGAGCGGAACACCGCCTCGTCGCCCGGCAGGATGGCGGTTTTAAGCGTCTCGACCAGCTTCTCCACCGGCGTGAGGGTCGTGCGCGTGTGCTGCTCGAGGATGCGGTCCAGGAACACGAACACCTTCTTGTTGATCTGGTCGCCCCAGCGCTGCTTGACCATCTTGTAGCCCACGCCGAGGATTTGCACGCCCATGCTCGCCACGCACCCAGGCGAGCCGACCAGGTTGAACCCGCCCCGGCCCAGGCCCTCGGCGACCGCGCCCGGCGAGGCGTCCGGCGCCTGGAACTCGACGTAGTTCGTGCCCGGATACACGCCCGCGTGATCGTCCGAGCCGGCGAACTCGTGTTTGGCCCACGGCTCGGGCCACAGCGGCTTGAGCTCATGGCGCTCGGCCAACTGCCTGATCCGCTCCGGCGTGAGCGAGGCGACGAACTCGTGTCCGAGTGCGTTCGACCGCTTGCCGCGCGCGCCCCCGAGCGTCTCCCAGCCCTTGAACAGCAGGGCCAGCCGCTCGAGGTGCTCGAGGGTGAGCACGCCCATTTTGTGGTTGAACAACGGGTGAGCCACGAAGTGGGCCAGTCCTTCGGCCGCCAGGTAGCGGGCGAACTCGTACACGTCGTGGCGGCGCTGGGCGATCTCGCGGTGCTGGGCCTCGTCGAGGCCGAGGACGACCACGTGGACGTGCACGTCGTCCTCGGGGAAGACCGTCGAGACCTCCTCGCCGAGCACGACGTTGTCGTGGCGCGCGGCGAGCTCGAGCGCGCCGTCGAGGCAGTTGTGGTCGGTCGCCGTGACGTGCGTCATGCCGCGCTTCATGCAGATCTGGTAGAGCTCTTCGGGCGAGGTGGCGCACTCCGGGCACTTGAAGAAGTGCAGGAACCAGTCCGACTGCGCGTTGGAGTAGCGCGTATGGACGTGCGGGTCTATCTTGATGAGCATCCCTGACAGCCTCTTGCCAACCGCGTGCAACGGCTAGACTACCAGCCCCGGCCCGGAATGTCCAGCCCTGCCGCGGCCGGGGGCAAGCGCGGTCTCGAGCGGCAGAACAGGGGACACGCCGGGAAAAGGCTAGACCGGGGGCGGGGTTGGCCCTAAGCTTAAGTCTACCGTTCGCACCGAGGAGGCGACAGCACCGTGGGGGCCCGAGAGCCGACGTACGAGGACATTGCCCGGGCGGTCCGGGCGCTGAAGGCGAAGCGGCACGCGACCATCGTGGCGCACAACTATCAGCCGCCGGAGATCTACGACCTCGCGGATTTTCTGGGCGATTCGCTCGAGCTGGCCCGGAAGTCGGCGGCCGTGGACGAGGCCGTGATCGTCTTCTGCGGCGTGCACTTCATGGCGGAGTCGGCCAAGATCCTCAGCCCGCAGAAGACGGTGCTGCTGCCGGAGCCGGAGGCGGGGTGCTCGCTGGCGGACTATGCCGAGCCGGAGGCGGTGCGCGCGATGAAGGCGCAGCACCCGGCGGCGGCGGTGGTGAGCTACGTCAACAGCTCGGCGGCGGTCAAGGCGGAGTCGGACATCTGCTGCACGTCGGCGAACGCGGTGAAGGTGGTCAACTCGCTCGACGAGCACGAGGTGATTTTTCTGCCGGACGGCAACCTCGGGCGCTACGTGCAGACGCAGACGGACAAGACAGTCATTCCGTGGGAAGGCAACTGCTGCGTGCACGACTACGTGACGCGAGAGCTGATGGAGGCGACGAAGGCGGCGCACCCGGGCGCGAAGGTGATGGTGCACCCGGAGTGCCGGCTCGAGGTGATCGAGTTGGGCGACTACACGTGCAGCACGGGGCAGATGCTGACGGTCTCGCGCGCGGAACCGTACGACGAGTGGATCGTCGTGACGGACCCGGGCATGTGCGAGCGGCTGCGGCGCGAGGTGCCGGGCAAGGCTTTTTGGGCGGTGCCGACGATGGCGCCGTGCTACACGATGAACATTACGACGCCGGCCAAGGTGCGGGATGCGCTGTTTGCGCTCGAGCCGACGATCGAGGTGCCGGAACCGGTGCGCGTCAAGGCCGAGCGGGCGCTGCGGAGGATGATCGAGCTGTGAGCGAGCTCGAGCAGATCGTCCGGCGGGCGCTGGCGGAGGACGTCGGCGGGGGCGACGTGACGACCGAGGCCATCGTTCCGCCCGGCGCGCAGGGCCTCGGGCGCATCGTCGCGCGCGAGGCGGGGGTGATCGCGGGGCTTCCGGCGGCGCGGGCGACGTGGCGGGCGCTCTCGCCGAAGGTGACGCTTCGTGCGCGCGTGCGCGACGGGGACGCCGTCGAGCGGGGCGACGTCGTGGCCGAGGTGCGGGGTCCGCTGAGGGCGGTGCTCACGGGCGAGCGGGTGGCGCTCAACTTCCTCCAGAGGCTTTCGGGCATTGCGACGCTCACGCGGGCGTACGTGGAGCGGGCGAAACCGGCCAAGATCCTCGATACGCGCAAGACGACGGCCGGCCTGCGCGCGCTCGAGAAGGCGGCGGTCCGCGCCGGCGGCGGGATGAATCATCGCTTCGCGCTCGACGAGCTTATCCTGATCAAGGACAACCACGTCGCGGCGGCGGGCTCGATCACCGAGGCGGTCGCGCGCGCGCGCCGCACGCATCCGCGGCGGCGGCTCGAGGTCGAGGTGCGTACGCCGGCCGAGGTGCGCGAGGCGGTGGGGCTTCGGCCCGGCATCATCATGCTGGACAACATGCCGCCGGCGCGGTTGCGGACGGCGGTGGCCGTGGTGCGGCGGGCGAGTCCGAGGACGGTGATTGAGGCCTCGGGCGACATGACGCTTGCGCGGGTGGGGCGCGTGGCGGCGACGGGCGTGGACTGGATCAGCGTGGGGGCGCTGACGCACTCGGCGCCCGCGCTTGACGTGGCGCTGGAGCTGGTATGAAGACGGACTTCCTGGTGATCGGCAGCGGCATTGCGGGGCTGAACTTCGCCTTGCTCGCGGCGGCGCACGGCCGCGTGGTGCTCGTGACGAAGAAAGAGATCATGGAGTCGAACACGAACCAGGCGCAGGGCGGCGTCGCGGCGGTGATGAGCACGTTCGACTCGCTCGAGTCGCACGTGGCGGACACCTTGCGCACGGGCTGCGGGCTGTGCGACGAGCGGGCCGTGCGGGTGCTGGCGAAACGCGCGCCCGCCGAGATCAAGCGGTTGATCGCGTTCGGCGTCGGGTTCAACCGGGAGCACGGCGAGCTGTCGCTCTCCCGCGAAGGGGGCCACAGCGAGCGGCGCATCGTGTTCGCGGGCGACGCCACGGGCCGGGAGATCGAGCGGGCGCTGGTGTACAACGTGCGGCGCGCGAGGGGGATCACGGTGCTCGAGAACCATTTCGCCGTGGACCTCGAGGTGCGCGGCGGCACGTGCGTGGGGGCGCACGTGCTCGACGTGCTCGGCGGGCGGATGCTGGCGGTGTCGGCCAAGGTGGTGACGCTCGCCACGGGCGGGGCGGGGCGGCTGTACTCGATCACGTCGAACCCGGACATCGCCACGGGCGACGGGCCGGCGATGGCGTGGCGCGCGGGCGGGGTGTTGGCGGACATGGAGTTCGTGCAGTTTCATCCGACGACGTTCAACCGGCGGGGCAAGCCGCACTTTTTGATCTCGGAGACCGTGCGCGGCGAGGGCGCGGTGCTCAAGGACGCGCGCGGGCGGCCGTTCATGGAGCGCTACCACGAGATGGCGGACCTGGCGCCGCGCGACATTGTCTCGCGCGCCGTGTTCGCCGAGATGGCGAAGGGGCCGGTGTTTCTCGACATCAGTTTCAAGGACGGGCCGTTCATCAAGCGGCGGTTTCCGACGATCTACGAGCGGTGCCTCGAGTACGGGGTGGACATGACGACGGAGCTGCTGCCGGTGGCGCCGGCGGCGCACTACATGTGCGGGGGGATCCGCACGGACACGTACGGGCGGACGTCGGTCGCGGGGCTGCTCGCGCTGGGCGAGTGCGCGTGCACGGGCGTGCACGGGGCCAACCGGCTCGCGAGCAACTCGCTGAGCGAGTCGCTGGTGTTCGGCACGCGGGCGATCGGCAAGGCGGTCGAGTATGCCACGGGCGCGAAGACGCCGCGGCTGCAGGCGCGGTCCGTGACGCGTGCCGGGCCCACGGCGGCGCAGCTTCGGCGCGCGCGCGCGCTGGAGCGGCTGATGTGGAAGCGGGTGGGCATTGTGCGGACGGCGGCGGGGCTCGACGAGGCGATTGCACGGCTCGAGCGCAAGGCGGCATGGGCCGAGAAGCAGCATGCGAACGGGACCAACGAGGCGCTGTTGGAGCTTCGCAACATGGTGACGGTGGGCCTGTTGATTGCGCGCGCGGCGCGGTGGCGCACCGAGAGCCGGGGCACGCATTTCGTGGCCGAGCACCCGGGCGAGGATCCCGCGTTTCTCAAACACTACACGATGCGCCGGGGGACATAGCAGGCGACGGGCCCGGCCCAGGGACGCCCCGACGCACACAGACACGGAGGAGGCGATGGGCAAGCTGGCGATCAGCGGCGGGCACCCGGTGCGCACGCAGGCGCCGCCGAAGTGGCCGGTGGTGGGCGCGCGCGAGGTAGCGGCGGTGCGCCGGGTGGTGGCGAGCGGCAACTGGTCGTTCGACGGGCCGAGAGAGCTGGAGTTCGCCGAGAAGTGGACGGCGTACCAGGACGCGAAGCACGGGCTGCTGGTGGCCAACGGGACGGTGGCGATCACGGTGGCGCTGCAGGCGCTGGGGGTGAAGCCGAACGAGGAGGTGATTGTGCCGCCGATCACGTGGTACGCCACCGCGAGTGCGCCGCTGGCGCTGGGCATCGTGCCGGTGTTCGCCGACGTGGACCTCGAGACGTTCTGCATCGACCCGGACGCGGTCGAGGCGGCGATCACGCCGCGCACGCGGGCGGTCATTGCGGTGCACGTGTTCGGCTCGTGCGCGGACCTCGACCGGCTCAAGCGCCTCTGCAAGAAGCACGGCCTGTACCTGATCGAGGACTGCGCGCACGCGCACGGCGCGAAGTGGCGCGGCAAGGGCGTCGGGAGCCAGGGCGACTTCGGCACGTTCAGCTTCCAGCAATCGAAGCTGCTCACCTCGGGCGAGGGGGGCGCGGTGGTGACCAACACGCGGCGGCGGTGGCTGCTGGCGTATTCGTTCAAGAACTGCGGCCGGAAATGGAAGGGCAAGCAGGGGGAACACGTCTTCGGCGCGAACTACCGGATCACCGAGTTCCAGGCGGCGACGCTGCTCGAGCAGTTCCGGCGGTTTCCGGCCCTGAACGTGCGGCGCGAACGGAACGCGCGGTACCTGGACCGGCTGCTCGGCGAGATCGAGGGGATCGAGCCGCAGCGGCTGCCCAAGCAGGTGACGTTCCAGGCGCCTTACATCTACGCATTCCGCTATGACGCGGCTGCGTTCAGGGGCGTGCCCCGGGCGCGGTTCCTCAAGGCGCTGGCGGCCGAGGGCGTGCCGGCGTCGGCGATTTACGACGAGCCGGTGCCGCGCGGCGAGCTGTGGCCGGAGTCGCACTGGTCGTTCCCGCTCCGGCAGGGGCACCTGAGGGCGACGGCGGGCTATGGGGCGCAGCGCCTGCCGGTCGCTGAACGGCTGTGCCACTACGAGATGGCGGGCCTGTGGCACGCGTACCTGCTGGGCACCAAGCGCGACATGGAAGACGTGGCGGCGGCGATCCGCAAGGTGCAGGACCACGTCAGCGAGCTGTGGTAGGACGCGCGGCATGGGCGGGCCGGTTCGGGCGGGCTTCGGCACGAGCGAGATCACGCCGCCGCCGGGAGTGGACCTGACGGGCTACGGCTTTTACCGCGACCGGCGGCTGGAACGAGTGCTGGACCCGCTTTACGCACGGTGCCTGCTCCTCGACGACGGCCAGACGCGGCTGGCCATCGTCTCGTGCGACCTCATCGGCCTGACGATCCCGTTTTCGGACGACGTGCGGCGGCGGATCGCCGAAGCGTGCGGCACGAGGGCGGACGGCGTGATGCTCGCCTGCACGCACACGCACAGCGGGCCGGCCACGGCCGATCTGCTGGGCATGGGCTCGGCGGATGCGGATTTCATGGCGCGGCTGCCGGGCCTGATCGTCGAGGCATGCGCGGCCGCGGCAGCCGATCTCGCGCCGGCGGACGTCGGGTGGGCGACGGGCGAGGTGGAGGCGATCGGTCATTGCCGTCTTCCTGAAGAGCCGGTGGACTACGAGGACCCGAAGCTCGGCGTCCTCGTGTGCCGGCGCGCGACGGGGGACGTCGGGTTCGTCCAGTATGCGTGCCACGCGGTGACCCTGGGGATCAACCGGGAGTGCTCGGCGGACTATCCGGGCGCGGTGGTGCGGGCGGTGCGGTCGCACGGGGTCGAAGCGCTGTTTCTCAATGGGCCGGCGGGCGACATTGACCCGCTGGTGAATAAGGCGCAGTGGGGGTCGGGGACGCCGGGGGACGTCGAACGGTACGGTCGGCAACTCGGCGACCGGTCGGCCGAGCTGATGCGGCGCGTCGAGTGCCGCGCGGGCGCGGAGCTCGGCGCGGCGGAGGCACGGATCGGGCTGCCCGTGCGCGTGCCGGACAAGGCGGCGCTGGCGGAGGAACACGCGAGGGCGCTCGAGCGGCTTGCCGCAACACACGAGCCGGCGGACCGGTTCGAGGCGGAGGCGTGCGAGCGGGCGCTGGCGAGGGTGCGTTCGGGCCGGGCGCTGGATACGGTGGAGTTCGTCGTGCAGGTGGTGCGGATCGGCGCGCTGCGGCTCGTGGGGCTTTCGGGCGAGGTGTACAGCGGCGTCGGCCGGGCGGTTGTGCGCGCGGCCGGCGGGCCGGCGATGGTGGTGGCGCAGGCGAACGGGGCGCTCGGCTACATTCCCGACGAGGCGGCGCTCGCCGCGGGCGCGGACTACGGCTCGAGCGGCGCGGCAAAGATCTACGGCCACTTTCCCCTCGAGCCCGAGGCGCCTCGGCGGATCGTCGAGGCGGTGCACGGGCTGCTCTGATTCGCCTTCCCTGGCCGTGCACAGCGAGAGATGAGTTGACGCCGGGGCCTACCGTGTGCTACAATAATGGTGGTGAGGTTCATGTTGTTCACGGGCCGGTCTGGAATGTGAACCGCTCCTGGTGGCGTTCGGTCCTGGAAATGCGGAGGTGAACCGATGAGCGGGAGAATCTTCGTTCTGGTGTTCGTTTGCGGGTGCTTGTCTCTCCTGGGATGCCCCTCCGAAGCGGGAGGGCAAGACGATCCTTTCCCGAACGGTGAGGACGATGAGGAACTCGATCTCGAAGAGGAATGGGAGCTTGAGGAAGAGGAACCTGCCTTTGCTGAAGAAGGGGAAGATCTCGAAGCGGCTGAAGTCGGCGAAGAACTGGGTGATCTCGAGACGAGAAAGCAAGCTGAGGAGGATCAGCCGACGGGCCCGGACGAATGGCGGATGATCGACGAGCTCGCGGACTCCAAGGACGGTCCGCCGCAGGGCGAGGCAATCGCTGATGAGGGCAGGTGGCTGGTCGAGGAGCACCTGCGTCAGACAGAAGCGTTCCGGGCGAGCGAAGCCCATCCCGAATGGGAAGTCATGGGAGCGGAGGATGTGGAGGTGATTCGCCTGGAGCGCTTCAAGCCCCGTGCCTGGCACAACGTGGTGGAGATGGTTTATGTCGAGTACAAGGCCGAGGGCGGGCTGCACGTTCAGGGGTGGTTCGAGAGGGAGACGGGAATACTTCGGTTCTATCGGCGTCTTGACGTCCACGAGGCGATCGTGGCCGAGCTCGAGGGAGACCGTTGGGCGCCGCCCAAACTGACTCCGGTCCAGGCTCTCGAGAAGGCCAAGCAGCTCGTTGCCACTCTGCTCGGCGGGATGCCGGACGACGTGGCTCCCGCGGCGATTGAATTCGGTGTGCCGCCTGAGGAGGAGAAACGGGAAAGAGAGGATTGGAGGAAGCGATTGGATGAGACCACCGGCACGTGGGTGGTCTTTCTGCAGCGGCACGGAGGGGAGATTAGCTATCAGACCAGGGAAGGGATTGCAATTGCGTTCTCTGAGCGTTGGGGTGTCGGCCTCTACGGTGATCTTCGTTTTTCGGATCCGTGGGAGGGACACGTCGTTGACCGAGATGCGGCTGTTCGGGAAGCTAAGGAAGCAGCGCGGGCCGACATTGAGAAGGAGTGGGCCGAAGATGGGCGGATGCCGTCGGTGATTCTTCAGGGCCCTGTCCAGGTTTTTGGGCCTTATCTGCTCAACCTTGACGAGGAGGACCCCAGGCCTGTTCGCTGCTGTTGGCACATTTACGGTGCGATCTGTGTAGCTGAAGACTTCAGGGAGAGCGAACTCCGAGGTGTATGGGTCCTGGTCGACGCGGAAACAGGGAAGTCCATCAGGGTGGTCTATGGAGCTCCGCCCAGCTACTACGGGCGATATGGAAGACCGGTCGACTCGCACGACGGCGGCGAGGTCGATGAGGATCTAATCTATTAGGCAAGGACATAAGCCGTTCTTGGTTCGATAGTGTGCTCAAGCCCTCGTTTTTCGTTCGCCGCGGGCGAGGATTACGGCTCGAGCGGCGCGGCGAAGATCTACGGTCACTTTCCCTTCGAGCCTGAGGCCCCGCGGCGAATTGCCGAGGCGGTGAAGTCGTTGGCCAGGTAGCCCGGATTTCTCACGCCAGCGCCGGCGCCTGGCTATGGTATGAACCGCCCTGCGGTGACTAAGAGTAGCCTCGGGCGCCAGCCCTGCGAAGCAGGGCAAGCCCGTGGGGGCCGGCGCCCGACGAGAACAGAGCCCCGTCAGGGGCGATTGAGGCCTTGCCGATCACGTTCAATCGCCCCTAACGGGGCTCTGACTGTTTGCGCCCGACGCCAACCACGGGCTGACGCCCGAGGCTACTCCCACACGCCCCTGACGGG
>Ga0180432_10005167_pt1 | contig 17550 bp, 14 predicted proteins | sample SS_ome_10_FD_132414 | JGI IMG/M metagenome (GOLD analysis project Ga0180432, IMG submission 132414) | Hypersaline lake sediment archaeal communities from the Salton Sea, California, USA - SS_1_MS_2 metaG | ecosystem: Environmental > Aquatic > Non-marine Saline and Alkaline > Hypersaline >...
GCCACACAATCGTCCATCCCTTCGGCTGCGTGGCGGCCGCGACACCGGCCAGCGACGGCAAGCATATCGTGGCCTTCTTCTCGTCGAACGATCTGGCCTGTTTCGACCTCGATGGAAACCTCAGGTGGTTCCGCGGTTTGGCCAACGATTGGCCGACCGCGCGAAACGACGTGGGGATGGCCTCTTCGCCCTTGATCGTCGGCGACGTGGTCGTGGTACAGATCGACAACCAGGGCGAATCGTTCGCCGCCGGCATCGACATGGCCGACGGCCGCACCCGCTGGCGGATTGCTCGGCAAAAGGAAGCCATGTGGACATCGCCCGTGCGGTTGCCGGCAGAGACGCCCGAGAAAGACCTCGTGTTGCTGCAATCGAGAAAGAAACTAACGTCCCACGATCCGCGAACGGGCAAGCAAGTCTGGCAGTTCGAGGCCTCCTGTCACAGCGTGGCTACCTTGACCACCGACGAGCAGGGCTGCGTTTATCTGCCGGCCGAGGGGCTTAACAAACTGAAATACGACGCCGACAGCGCCCAGGTCGAGTTGCTCTGGCATCAGCCGAAGCTCCGCTCGGCCAATTCAAGCCCCATTGTGCATGGCGGAAAAGCGTATACGATAAAGAAGCCGGGCATCCTCGTCTGCGGCGATGCCGACGACGGCGAGATACTTTGGCAGTTGCGACTGCAAGGCCCCTTTTGGGCAACGCCCGTGCTGGCCGACGGCAAGCTGTATTGCGTCAACCACAAGGGCTTGGTGCAAGTCGTCGAGCTTGGCGAGCAAGGCAAGTTGCTCGAAACAAGCCAGTTGGCCGACGGAATGTTGGCCTCGCCGGCGGTCTCCGACGGAGCGATTTACTTCCGCAACGATGGCAGCCTGTGGGGATTCGGGAAGTAGGCGGATGGCCATGTGTTAGTCTATGGCAGACATCCACACTAACCCGAAGCGCAAGCGAGGAGTGACGACGTTGCTTCATGGAAACGGCGTTGGCATTCCACGGTCGCACGCCTCGCTTGCGCTTCGGGTTGGTATTGAACGACGATATTGAAAACGCGAATATGACCAAGACAATCCAAATAGCACCCATCGGCCCCGTTAGCGCTACCGTGGTGCCGCCGGGTTCCAAGAGCATTACCAATCGGGCCATGATCTGCGCCGCGCTGGCCGACGGGCGGTCGACGCTATCCGGCGTACTCGATAGCGAAGACACCCGGGTGATGATTGCCGCCTTGGGGCAATTGGGCATCGACGTTAAGCACGATCGCACGGCCAGAACCGCGAGCGTTTCCGGATGTGGTGGCAGCCCGCCGGCGGCCGAGGCCGATCTGTATATCGCCAACAGCGGAACCAGCGTGCGTTTTCTGACGGCCATGGCCACCACCGGCTGCGGCAAGTATCGGCTGCATGGCACACCGCGCATGCACCAACGACCCATCGCCGATCTGCTCGACGCGCTCTCGCAGTTGGGAGCCAATGTCCAAAGCGAAGAAAACAACGGAAACCCGCCGGTGATTATAGAGGCCGACGGACTTCCCGGCGGAAGGGCCGAAGTGGCCGGCGACATATCGAGCCAATTCCTCAGCGGCCTGTTGATGGCGGCGCCCTGCGCGGACGATCCGGTCGAACTGGCCGTCCGCGGTACGCTGGTCTCCAAGCCGTACGTCGAGATGACGCTTACCGTCATGCGAGCGTTCGGCGTCGACATCGCGCCCGGCGATTTGCAGTCGTTCTCCATACCGGCCGTTGGAGCCTATCGGGCGGCCGACTATCGCATCGAGCCCGACGCATCGGCGGCCAGCTACTTCTTCGCCGCCGCGGCAATCGCTGGCGGAGAGGTCACCGTCGAAGGGCTCTCGAAGTCGAGCATCCAGGGTGACGTCGATTTCTGTGATTGTCTCGAAATGATGGGCTGCCAAGTGAAGTACGCCGAGGACAGCATCACCGTCGTCGGCGGTCCGCTCAAGGGAATCGACGTCGACATGAACGCCATCAGCGACACGGTGCAAACGCTTGCCGCGGTGGCCCTTTACGCCGACGGCCCGACCAACGTGCGAAACGTGGGCCACATTCGCCACAAAGAAACCGACCGCATCGGCGACCTTGCCCGGGAGTTGCGGAAGCTTGGCGCGACGGTCGACGAGCGCGAAGACGGCATGCTAATAACCCCCGGCTCGTTGCACGGCGCCGAGATCGATACCTACGACGACCACCGCATGGCCATGAGCCTGTCGCTGGTCGGCCTGAAAACCCCCGGCGTAATCATCCGCGACCCGGATTGTACGGGCAAGACGTATCCGGACTTTTTCGATGATCTCGGGCGGTTGGGGTGAGAGGAGCGTGCGGGCGGACAGTGTGCAAAGATCAGATGACCCATTCGGAGACGACAATATGAGCTTTGACGTGAAACAACTCACCGAGTTTGCGGTTGAGGCAATCAAGGAGTTCGCCGAGGAGCACCAGAACGAAACTTTCTATGGCTTCGCGGTTGACGCTTCCATGTTGTGCCTGAACTCCGAGGAATGTGCGGCGGACACACTAAAGGAGTACCGAGACAATTGGGATCGGCAGACTCGGCATCTCGATTCCATGGAGGAAATGACCGACGCGGACCATCGGGACGAAGAGTTTCTGCTTGGTTTCGCGGAGCGCCATGAAGATCTCGACCGAAAGGACGAGCAGGCATGCCTGAAGGTCATAAACGAAAGCCGAGAACGAAGTCGCCGAAAAGGATGCAAATACAGAACCGACGAAGGCATTCGCGACCTGCGAAACAACACTGGCGACTGGGCCTACCAAGGCTTCGTTGATCTTGATGAAGACAACGGCTTCGACCACGAACTATACGACGACCATTACTATGAAGCCGGTGAGTCTGAAGACGGTCATGCTCCCAACAGTGAATATGCCAAGGCGATGACCGCCCTGGTCGAACAGTTGATACAACGCGACGCGTTCGCCCCTCTCAAAAGAGCAGATGACTTCACTGCTAGATGGGTAGATCACGATTACTGAAACACTGGCCGCGAGAAGTTGTCGGGAACCGCCTTCACGGCAGTGCAACGCCACACAGCCGTCCGGTAGGCGATCAAAAACGGTATCTCGCCAGAACGGTTCCCGGCACCTTTTCTCTAGCCAACCGCTACGCATGCACGCCGCGGCCTAGCAGGAGGCGGTAGACCAGCAGTATTCCAAATCCGCCCGCGACGGCCATGGCCATGCTGCGGAAGTCGAAGCCGGTAATGTCGCCGAAGCCGACCAGGGTGCCAATGTAGCCGCCGACAAGCGCGCCGGCGATTCCCAGGAGGATCGTTACGACAAATCCCCCGGGGTCGTGGCCGGGCATGAGGAACTTGGCAATCGTTCCCACTATCAGCCCGAATATGATCCATGACAGAATTCCCATCACTCTCTCCTTTGCTGCAAAACAAGTTGATGAACTTTCATGGGGCAGTTAGGCGGTTCCCTGGTGTAGCGGCATTTCGTCGCTAGAACGCTTGTTGCACGCCGCCACGGCCGCTACAGTCCAGTTCGACTCGAACTAGGCGGTTCCGTGCGGCATTCCCATCGAACCCCCGGCGGCGACTCCGCGGTGGTGATGGATGGTCGTGGCCAGGGCGATCATCGATATTCCGGATATCAACAGATCGACGCCGACCAGCACGCCCACGGCCCACATTCCCGACAGGGGCCATTGCATCCAGATCAGGCCGCCCAGCAGCAGACTGACCAGTCCGCTGCCAAGCATCAGCAGCCACCCGGAGTCGGCGCGGAAGCTGAAGGAGGCCACGATTTTGGATACTCCCATGACGATGAAGTAGGCGGCCAGCAACAGCGTGAGGAACTTCAGGCCCAACAGCGGATGTGCCAGCACGGCCAGCGCGAACAGTCCGGTCAGGACGCCGAGCACGAACGGCGGCAATTTCGCCGACCAGGAATCCGCCCGGAATCCCTGCACGATCTGAACTATTCCCGCGCATAACAGGGCCGCGCCGATGACGATCACGACCGCCTTTCCGGCCAGCGCCGGCGTGGCAATCGCGATTATCCCCAATAGCGAGGACACGATGCCAGTGACCAATAGGTGTCCGGTTCGCGGTAATTCGTTGCCGTTCATTTCTTTACTCCCGTGTTTTTGAAAGACGTGATAGCACTTGGTTGGCCAATGCTCATCTGGGCATTATCACACTCGAGCTAAGTCTCTCGGTGGCGGCCATTGTGCATAATCTCCCGCGAAGCTTTCGGTTGAATCTCAGCAGCCGTTTGAGTTCTCCTCTGTTAAGGTAGCCGACGATTTGCTTTAGGAGGTCCCTTTGCTCGCGGATGCGACGGGCTAAGTGGCATGCCTCGGGGAGGGTTATTCCTCGGACTGCAAAGCGTCCGCATTTGGTTCTTATTTCCGCTCCGACTGCCATGAAAGCGACCAGGACGTCCTCTTTCTGACAGTATCTAAGCGAGTACTCGGTTTTTTCGTCCGTGGAGAAATCCTTTTCAATCGTTATCATGAGGATGCCCCCCTCTAAACGATCATTTTGGGTTGTCAAAGAACGTATCAGTACAAGGCGCGCGTCCTTTCGTTGGGCTCGTTCAATAGGAGTTTGATATATGGAGACGCGCCCCTTGAAGCGTGGCACCGGCGGCGGCCGTTCGGCGAAGCAATTCTATCCCCTCGGCGTCTGCCGACTGAAGGTCGACGAGTTCAAGGACTAGCGGCCCCTCGACAAGGCCCACCTCTCTTTTCATCTCATCAATGTCCTCGCCTCGCAGTCGCCCATCGATTCGCAGCACAGTCTCGCCGGCGGCGGTCGTCTTGGTGACTCGAATGCTCATGGTCGCTGCCCGAAAAATGTCTGATGGTGATTCATCTTGGATCGCTATTGGGCATTGTTCCGTCGGCATTACGAAAACGGGGACTGGCTCCGAGCAGGGCGCGTCGCACCCCTCGACCGACGATGCCGCGAGGTGGCTGTCCCCGTCTTCGGTAAGCAGTCGTCCTTGTATTTTAAAAGTACTCAATCGAAGTTTTCGTCTTTGGCCGTCGCGGACAAGGCGGGAAGTTCCTGGCGGCGAATGGGGATCGAGGGCGAACCGCTGAAACCGAGCCGCACGCGGCCCTCGTGAACGTCAAGGACCTTGACCTCGATTTCCGCTCCTATCAAAACGCATTCGCCCGATTTTCGGCTTAGTACCAACATCCTTGTTCTCCCTCGTTTGAAAAGGCCCGACAACTGGGCGCCCCATCTCGGACCGGCCAAATATCGCGCGGCGCTTGCCGTGCTCATAAACTACTAGAGAAGCAGGTTCTATACCGAATCGGCAGGACGGTGGTTGCGTTGTCGCAAGTTGTGTTCCGGGAGGAGGTTGCGCACGACGGAAGATATTGCTGAAACCCAACATGGGAGGAATGCGGGCCCAAACTTCGCTTCGAGGGACCAATTGTTGCCCCCGGCTGCCCCTTCACGCCGGCTCATTGCTCGGCCAGATCGGGCTCGACCCCCAGCATGCCGGCCAAGCCCAGCAGCAGTCGCTGGGGCGGGATGAGATCGGCCCGTTGTTTAAGCACTGACCGGGCGGTGGCCGGTTTGTCGGTGATGAGGCTGTCGACGCCGCGGCCGATCATGGCCGACATGGTTGGAGCGTCGTTGACCGTCCACACATAGACCTCTTTGTCCATGTCGTGTGTCGATTGGATGAATGCCCGACTGGCAAACGCGGCGTTTACCGCCAAGAAATCGACATCGACCTTGCTGATGTCGCCCGCCGAGACCGACATCAGCAGACCTACCTTCCAATTCGGCCGAAGGCGTTTCATCTTCTCGGCGGCGTCCAGTTTCAGTGACATGATTACTACATTTGCAACCATGCCGTGCTTCTCGACTATTTGGGCGACTCGCTCTTCGAGCCGCTGGTCGTGGCCATAGTATTTCAACTCGATATTAACGCCAGCCTTGCCCTTGCACTGGTCGAGAACCTCGCCGAGCGTGGGAACCCGTTGATCGCTAAACTTTGGGTCGAACCAAGAGCCGATGTCGATATCCCGCAAGTCGGCCATGGTGGCATCCCATATTTTCAGGTCCTTGCCGGCAAGTTTCATGAAGTCGCTGTCGTGGAATACGACGACTTCTCCGTCGGCCGTTTCTTGAACGTCGATTTCGACCCAATCGGCTCCGTCATCGATCGCCTGCTTTACGGCGGCCATCGTATTCTCGGGCGCCGCGGCCGACGAACCGCGGTGAGCAGTGACGGTCGCGCGGTCTTCCGTTCTGATCGATTCGATCGCGCCAAATCCGATCAAGACCGCGACAATAACACCGACAATGCCGCCTAGGACCACCCTCCCCGGCGTCAGGCGGAAGACGGCGCCACCGGCTGCCCGCTCGGCAATCAGCGGTTTCGACGGCTCCACATCCCCTCGGCTGCCCAACTCTCGGTACAAATGAAATAGCATTGTTGCGAAGCTCGTCGTGCTCAGCAGATTAACGAGCAAGTTGACCACGGTTCCCAGCAGCATGACAACTCCGATTGCTATTGCCAACAGCCACAGCGAGTCTGTCGCATGAGGAACGATCAGCCTTCCCGCCAGCACAACCAACGAAGATGCCAAGCCGGAAATAGCAATGGTTGCCAGCCCCCAAGCGATGATCCATGCCAGCAGCCGGCCTCGGTGTCCGGCGGCCCTTTCCCGACTGATCCGTAGTGCATCGGACGCGGCGACATCCGCGAACAGCACCAAGGGCAGCGCGAACAGCCAGCCGGTGGCGAGTCTAAGCAGCAACGAGACAAGAGCCGCGACGGTAACGCCGGCCAACCCCAAGGCGATCCAGAACTCCGGCGGCTTCTGCTGTAGGTAGAAGTTAATGTCGTGGCTACCCAAGAGCGTCGCGTAGATCAGCCCAACCACAATCAGAAAGGGCAAGAGCGTCAGCAACACCAGTCCCAGGAGACGAGCGGCCACCTTCAACACGGGCCGGGCGCGGGCCGCCGCGAATTTCAGGGCGTCGATAACTCCCATGCGACTTTCGCCGCCGGCGCATAGAATGCCCATCAGCGCCGCTTGTTCCAAGGCGACGATCCCCAACCATATGCCGCCGACCAGCACGAAGCATATCCAGCCAACAGGCCCGAGAAAGAAGAACAGGATATCCTGATCCGAGAGCACGGACTTGCCCGAGAAAGCCACAAGCACGCGAAACAGTATTCCCGCCAGAGGCAGCAACACGATCAGCGCGACTACCTTGTAGGCGATGTCGGTCGGTGCCAGCGTCTTCCAATGTCGGCGGAAATCGGCCGCCACGGTGCTTAGCAAGTGACGATTATCCTTCAAGTCGACCTCCTCGCCCGATATGCACCGGGGTGGTTAGACGCCGCGATGCTTGTCCACCGGATCACTGCGTACCCTGGGTGTTTTGCGGTTCCTCAAGCCTCACCATCAACCATTGTTGCGTCTGGCCGTCGGCGAAATGCAACAGGGCCGGCGCTTCGTCCTTGGTGAGGTTGACGATGCCGGTTTCCATTATCGGCGATGTCTTGCCGCTGACAACCCAGGCGGCGCGTTGGGTTTTCTGGTCGACCATGCCTTCGACGGGCGAGGTCTCCTCGGTTTGCGTATTGTGAACAGTGCCGCCGATTATGCCTTCCTTGCTGATGGCCAGTTGCAGGTAAATTGTCGGATCGGCGCCCGAGGAGTCTCCGTCTTCGGTCAAGGCGAAAATCCCGAGCGACATCCATTGTGTGTCTTGGGGGATGGTTTCGGGAACGCTGGTGGCGATGTCTTCGGCCTGTTCGGCGTACTGTTCGGTGGTGGCGATGACCTCGTTGTTGTAGTAGACGTTATCGCCTTGGTAGTAAACGGTGTTGCCGTAGTCGTAGTAGACCGGCTGACTCCACCCCCAGGGGAACCAGGAAGTAACGGCGGCCCAGGTTGCCCAGCGGTACGGCCGCGTCAGGTTCCAACGTGCCCAATGGGGGTGCTGTTGCCAGAAGTTCCAATGATGGTGGTGATGGTGGCTTCGGAAGTTGGCGCGAATCGTGTTGGCGTGATTGTGACGCCACGTCACGCGGTCCGCGTAATTGGGAATCCGCGCCGGCAAGTGGCCGGGACGTCCGGCAATCGGTCGGTCGCCGATGCCGGGTCTGTAGCCGGGTCGGTCACCGGGTCCGTATCCCGGCCTGTCACCCGGTCGGTCTCCGGGCCGGTCGCCTGGGCCCGGTTTTTCAGGCAATGGTGATGGACGCTCGCCGAACCCTGGGCGATCACCGCCGCCAGGTCTTTCGCCCGAGCCAGGTCTGGTGGGCAACTGCGATGGTCGATCTCCGAAACCCGGTCGGTCGCCGCCGCCGGGTCGGGTGGGCGGTTGGCCAATACTTGGTCGTTGAGGAAGTGCGGGACGCGTGGCCGGCTGCCCGATGCTCGGCCGCCGTGGCGCCGCGGGCCGCGTCGATGGTTGGCCCGTGCTGGGGCGGCTTTGGAGAAAATCGGCAACCGCCTTGCCTCCCACTCCAGCGGCAACGCCGGTTCCAAAACCGGCACCCGGTCGAGTTCCCGTGCTCGGTCTTTGGTTGAGGAAGTTGTGCAACTGTCCTTGCGTGGGGCGACCTCCAACCGACGGCCGACCGCCCATTGACGGCCGGGAACCGTATGACGGCCTCGTTCCAGCCGAGGGTCGAGAACCGTATGAAGGTCGCGTTCCATACGAGGGACGCGTCCCAGTGGATGGGCGTGATCCGTACGAGGGTCGCGCTCCGGTCGAGGGTCGAGATACGCTCGGACGGGACGATGGTCGGGAAGCGCTGGGTCTCGACGACGGTCGAGACATGCTCGGTCTTGATGAAGGCCTGGACATGCTCGATCTAGATCCATGGGAGCGGCTCATAGATGGGGAACGGCTCATGGAAGACCTTGAGAAACCGCCGCCGCCTCGCGAGCCGCCGCCTCGCGAAAATCCTCGGGCGTACAACTCCGCGCACGGCCAAAGGAGCATGATTCCCAAACAGAAGAGTTCTATCGCTTTCTTGACGCTTATCATGATACTACCCTGCTTCAAACTACCAACTTCAAGAGTTGTTGGGATTTGATGAGTTTCCAAACCGCAATAGTTGACAGTCCTTCCCGCCGACTGTTCGCGCGCTATTTTCAAATCAGCACACGGCGATGCCGATTTCCAGCACCCTGTCGTTGCGCCGGCAGGTTTCCGGCCATGCATCGCGTCCTCCAAAAGCCTAGGTTTCCCGCCGTCACCGACGGCATGACCGTCACGAGCGCGGTAAATGTTACTGCCCTTCGCGTTTCGCGCAACTGTCTTGTTAAGCACATCACATGCCACATGCGGGTTCGCGAGAAAACGTCAGTCGATCATCGCGACTTCGGAAGCCCATGCGACTCTTTCCGGCCGTACCCAAAGGTGGACGCCATATCGACCTTATGAACGTCAATGCAAGCCTTTTGGCCCCGGGTGGGAGGCTTGTCGGAGTGTTTAGGCAGTCGATGGAAACGGATTTGGCGGAATCGCCAGAATGCCGGGGCGGGGGGATTCCCCATGCGGACCAAATCTTGCCCAAGGTGCCAAATGTTGCCCACTGCCGCCATTTGCCATATTATAGAGCGGTACCAATTAACTTTTGCGGAACATGCGAAGAAGGCGTCGGCGTTATTCATGGTTCCGGCTTGTCCGAGTTAGCTAGGTTGAAAGCACGACGCCGCACTTCCGGTCGCGCCAGGGGCACCGAGGATTTACGAATCAAAATGAAGGGGGCGAGCCTGATGGACCCAACCTGCGTCGCCGACTGCAAACAGGTCGAGCAGGCGACAAACGAACGTCTCAAGACCTTCGAGGCCTTTTTCAAGAACGCTCCCGTGGCCATGCTGCTGCTTGGCGACGATCGACGTATCCGGGAAATGAACCACGCGGCCGAGGCCACCCTGGGAGCCTCGGCCGATGAACTCTTGGGGCTCCCCTTCGGCAACGCCGTCGGTTGCGTGCGCTCCACGGACGACCCCGACGGATGCGGTCTAGGCGACGAGTGTGAAGAATGTTCAGTGCGGAGCGTGATCGCGGAAACGTTCGAGACGGGAGGGACCCATCGCCAAATCGAGGCCGTGCTGGAACTCGGCGACGAGCACGCCCCCACTTTGAAACACGTGCTCGTTTCAACCGCTCTGCCCGAGTTGTCTCGGGAACGCCGCGTTCTGGTCTGCCTGGAAGACATGACCGAGCGGAACATGGCCGAACAGAGGCTGCGAGAGGCTCTGCTGGAAATAGGGCAACTGAAGGATCGACTGGAAGAGGAAAACGTCTACCTTCGCCAGGAGATGCAAAACAGCCGAGAACACGAGGAAATCGTCGGCCGCAGCGATATCTTGCGGTTCTCCTTGGCCAAGATCGAGCAGGTCGCCGGCACCGACGCCAACGTTCTGTTGCTTGGAGAAACGGGAACCGGCAAGGAACTCTTCGCTCGCGCCATTCACAACCAGAGTTCCCGCAAAGGCCGCCCGCTGGTTAAGGTCAATTGCGCCTCGCTGCCGAGCAGCCTCATCGAGAGCGAACTGTTCGGGCACGTTAAGGGCGCATTCACGGGCGCTTTGGCCGACAAGGTGGGACGCTTCCAATTGGCCGACGGGGGTACCATCTTTCTCGACGAAATCGGCGAACTCGACCCGGATTTGCAGACCAAGCTGCTTCGAGTTCTTCAGGAAGGAGAGTTCGAGAGAATCGGCGATGCCCGAACACTCAGGGTCGACGTTCGAGTAATCGCCGCCACGAATCGAGATGTCCAGGAAGCCATGGACGAAGGAAGTTTCCGTCCGGATCTTTACTATCGGCTGGCCGTCTTCCCCGTCGAACTTCCGCCACTGCGCTTGCGCCGCGAGGACATACCCTTGCTCGTATGGCATTTTGTCGAAAAGAAACAGCGCCGCCTGGGCAAGAACATCAACCGGATTTCAAAGAAAGTGATGAAGTCACTTGTCGACAACGATTGGCCGGGCAACGTCCGCGAACTGGAGAACGTGGTGGAAAGAGCGATAATCCTTTCACCCGGGCCTTCCTTGGAGTTGGAAGGACCGTTCAAAAAGCCGGCCGTCGCACGCTGTGCGGAAGGCGCGTCGAGCAACCTGGAGGACGTGGATCGGGCGCACATTGTCTCGGTGCTTGAGGAATGCAACTGGAGAATCAAGGGAGTCGGGGCTACGGCTGAACGATTGGGGTTGAAACCGAGCACTCTGCGCTACAGAATGAAGAAGCTGGGCATCGAGCGACCCCCAAACCATCCGCGATAGTTACGGATGTTGTCGGTCAAACGCACCCGAAGGAGCAAATGTGTCTGTCTTAGCCCTGGTTAGGAAGCCGGAAGAGGTTACGTTGGTAACGACGTGGGCGTCGGAATTCGCGGCTGCCCGCGAAACCAGTCTTACAGTCTTGTGTTGGGCTCGCTCGCCGATGGCCGTCGACCCGGAATCCGAAGCGGCCGAGCAGTGCGAGGGATTGGAAGTCGTCGAGGAACTGGCCGCGGCCGTCCGTCGCGAGTTCGATCTAATTGCGGAAGACGCCTATCAGCGGCGTTTAACTCTTCCACAAGACAGCATGGAACTTCGCCGCGTGTTGCACCCGGACTCCGTGGCGGCCATGCTGCGACGAATCAGGGCCGAGGAGCCGGAGTTGGTAGTAGCGGCGGCTGACGACCACACGGGCAGAGTGGGCGCGACGTACTCCACGAACAAACTGCTGAGGCAGTCTCCCTGCAACACGATCATACTGTTCGGGAATCGGCCGCCCGAAAAGGGGAAACCCCGAGTTCTCGTCGGCGCGACCGACAACCCGCACGACGTGGCCTCCGTGTATCTGGCCTCGCGAATGGCCAAAGCCCACGACATGCAGGTAACCATCGCTCGAGCCGAACAGGGAGGCGACAAACAGGCGATCGCGCTGGGACGCCGCGAGTTGAAGCAATTGATGCGCGACGCGGGAGTCAAACCCCGCGAACGCCTGGAACGGCTCGTGGTACCCTTGGGGCACGTTTCCGAAATATCCGCCGAAATGGAGCAGCGCGATCTGGTCCTCTTCGGGGCAAACAACCAGCGGGTAGTCAGGCTGTCTCTGGAGGTGACGGACAGGCCGGTCATCGGCGTGGTAAAGCGGGCTCCGCCGCTGCGTGGATGGCATCGCAAGAAACGGCACCCCGAGTGGAACCCGCGACTGAGTCCGGCCGATTACGTCGACCTGATCCAGGGTCTCCGACACGGCTCGCGTCTGAGCGTCGACTTCTTGGTCATGCTCGGGCTGGCGTCCGCGATTGCGTCCTTGGGCCTGTTGCAAGACTCGCCGGCCGTGGTTATCGGTTCCATGCTTTTGGCACCGCTTATGACTCCCATGATCGGCACTGGTCTTTCGCTGGCGCAAGCTAACCCAGGCTTGGGCAAGAACGCGCTGGTGTCGATCTTCTCGGGCTTCATGCTCACGCTGGTCGTCAGCTTCACCGTGGCGGTGATTACGCCCGGCGAGGAAATGACCTCTCAAGTGATCGCCCGGGGCGACCCCAATATTCTCGACTTGATGATAGCCCTGTTCTCCTCTTGCGCGGCCGCATACGCATTGGCCAGACCGAATTTGGTGGGCGCCGTCGCGGGCGTCGCGATTGCCACCGCTCTGGTGCCGCCGCTCTGTTCGGCGGGGATTTCCTTTGCGTATGGGCAGTACGAGATAGCACACGGCGCGGCCATGCTGTTCGCCACGAACCTTGTCGCGATCATACTGGGTGCCGCCGCGACCTTCCGCTACCTCGGTGTGACGTCGGCGGAAGCCGGCACGGCCCAGCGACGTTGGGTCTATAGAACTCTCGGCATATTGGGGATCGCCGTGATCGCGCTGATCATTCCCTTGCAGCGCGCATTGGAACGAAACATCGAGCGTGGCAAACCGCAGCCGGCCACGTATCCGTTGACCAAATCCGTCAAGGAAGCCGTGGTGGAGCACATCGAACTAACTCCCGAGGTTGAACTGGTGGCCGCCGGCCGCCCCAGTTCGCTCCACGACGAATCGGACGTGGTGATTATCTTGATGTCCCCCAGGCCGCTGGACGACTCGCTCGCCCACGAGTTGAGAGATCTCGTCAGACTTGAAATGAGTGACCCCACGCTAATCGTCGAAGTTCATTGCCTGCAGGAGGCCTGGCGGACGCAGAAGGACTCTCCGCCGAAACAACGATGACCCAATGCCGCCTCGTCGGGCGAGACTCGCGACCTTCGGCGTTCGTCCGGTAGAGCGAGGGGGGGCCGTGCCCGTCTGGAAGTCGCGATTCTTCGGTTTCGCCGTTCGGCCCCGCTTCTCAAACGGACCGGCTCGTGTTAGCCTTCCTGATAGCTATATTGCCGTCCGCATATTTTGTGGTTCGGTGGCCTGATAAATCAATTTCAATCGCGGGCTCGGCCCGCCGTGGGGAGTAACACGCATGGGTGGATTTTACGGAGTCGCTTCTAAAGAGGATTGTGTCGCCGATCTGTTTTACGGCACGGACTACCACTCGCACCTGGGAACGGTTCGCGGCGGAATGGCCGTAAAGGACGGCCACGGGTTCACCCGCTTCATCAAGGACATCACCAACTCGCAGTTCCGCAGCAAGTTCGAGGACGATCTGGGCAAGATGCACGGTTCGATTGGAATCGGCGTAATAAGCGACTACGAAGACCAACCTCTTATTATCGGCTCCCACCTGGGAACATATGCTTTGGTCACCGTGGGGCGGATCGAAAACGTCGAGGAGTTGGCCGACGAAGTCTTCCGCAGCCGCGCGGCCCATTTTTCCGAAATGAGCGGCGACGTGGTCAATCCCACCGAGTTGGTAGCCACCTTGATCAACGGCGAAAGCAGTTTCGAGGAAGGGATTCGACTTGCGCAACAGCGAATTGAAGGGTCATGCTCGCTGCTGCTGTTGACCGATCGGTGCATATACGCCGCCCGCGACAGGCTCGGCCGCACGCCGATCGTCATCGGCCAGAAAGAAGACTCACGATGCGTGGCATTGGAAACGTCCGCCTTGCCGAACCTTGGTTACGAAGTCGATCGCTTCATGGGCCCGGGCGAAATCGTGCGGCTCACCGCCACCGAGGCGGAAACCCTTCTTCCGCCCGGCGACAAGATGCAGATTTGCTCATTCCTCTGGGTTTACTACGGTTACCCGGCCTCTAACTACGAGGGAATCAACACCGAGTTGGTCAGAAACCAATGCGGCGCGGCGCTGGCGAAGCGCGACAACGTAGAGGTTGATCTGGTAGCCGGTATTCCCGACTCCGGCACGGGGCACGCGATCGGCTACGCCAACGAGGCGGGCATCCCCTACGGCCGCCCCTTCGTGAAGTACACGCCCACTTGGCCGCGGAGTTTCATGCCGCAGGACCAACGCGTTCGCGATCTAGTGGCCCGGATGAAACTGATACCCATCCCCGACTTGATCCGCGGTCGTCGGTTGATGTTCTGCGAGGACTCGATCGTTCGCGGCACGCAGCTCAAGGACTTGGTGCAACGGATTTTTGACTACGGCGCGAAGGAGATTCATATGCGCCCCGCCTGCCCACCGTTGATCCACGGGTGCAAGTTCCTGAACTTCTCTCGTTCAAAGTCGGTCATGGATCTGGCCGGCCGCAAGGCGATCAAGGAACTGGGCGACGGCGAGGGGCAGTTGACCCAATACGCCGACCCCGACTCCCAACAGCACCACGCCATGGTCGACCGCATCCGCCAGCGTCTGGGCCTGACCTCTCTGAAATACCAGCGACTCGACGATCTGGTCTCGGCCATCGGTTTGCCCAAGGAAAAGCTTTGCACGTATTGCTGGGACGGTGCCGAATGCAGCGGTAGTTGCCCGGCCAGCCAGTCCATCGCCGAGGAATCGCCGTCGCAGCCCAAGTGAGCGTTCGGCCTCAGCCACATGCTTCGACGGAGTGGCTGGGGCAAAGCGAGGCGGTGTCCCAGAGCCGCGCGAACTGGGGCTTCGCCGCGCTCAGCCGCCCGCTGGTCTTCCAGGAAGAGCTCCGAGACGGATTCTGACACTTCAACTGCTCACTCGGCCGACGAGACTTTCCATTCCAGGATGCCGCTCCATTTCCCCTTCTGGGATTGGACTTCAATCCGCAAGGCCGTGGTTTCGACCGGCTTGAAGGTTACCCGGTTGTACTTGTCGAGTTCGGTGCCGTAGGCCGAGGCGTCCGGGACCTCTTTCCACTCGTCGCCGCTCTTATAGAGAAGCTTCCACGACTCGGGCGTGGCGCAGCCCTGGTGTTGATACCAGTAGACGTCGACGGCCGAGACCTTCTGCGGCGAGGGGAACGTGTACTGGATCCATTCCTTCGTGCCCGGGTGTTGGAACCATGCGAATCGCTCGACGTGCACATCGGCCGAATTGTCGGGCTCGTCGCCGTCATTGACCGCGTTGGGCGTGTAGCGGCCGAACACGTGCGATACGGTGACCTTGCTCTTCTCGGCCAGCGTCGGCGGCACGGTTTCGCCAAGCGTTGCCGGGTGCAACGGGCGATAGAGTTTCTCCTTCCAACTCGGGTCGTCGACGTCGCCACCCGACTTACCCTCTTGGCGAACCCAAACGGCCATCCCGCCCGGCTCGCGGTGGTCCCAAGCGTAATACGGCACGGCGGTGATCGGGCTTCCGTCCTGGGCCACGGCCTTAATGACCGTCACCCCGCCGAGCAGGTCGTCACGATGCTCGACGGTGAACTTCGGGTCGCGAGCCAGCACCATGTTGGCCACATCGTTCTCGTTGTCGACTGCCTCGAAACAATAGACAATCGGACCGCGACGCAGTGAAACGCGCTGGGCGTTGGCCTTCGCTCTGGGATGGGTCTCAATGCGGACGACTTCCATCGGTAGATTCAGCTCGATCGTATCGCCGGCCTTCCACTCGCGCTTTAGGCTTGCATATCCCTTGTCGACCTTGAGGTTTTCGACCGGCTTGCCGTCAACGGCCACTGTCGGCGTCTCGCACCAGTCGGGCAGCCGCAGCTTGACCGTAAACGGCCCGGGCTGTTTGGGATTGACCGTGATCTTGACCTTGCCGTCCCAAGGATAGTCGGTCTCTTGCTTGATCGTGACTGCCTTCTCGCCCAACGACATTTTGCCTTCGCCGGCGATATACAGATTTACGTAAACTTCATCTTTGCCCGTGGCGTACACATACCCGGGTACCGAAGGCACGAACCGCACGACGTTGGTCGGGCAGCAAGCGCAACTGAAGAAGTCCGAGCGGTGGTAGTGGCCCGCGCTGCCGAGGCGGTTGCTGTAGAAGAACTGTTTTCCGCCCATGTGAATACCGGAAAGGACGCCGTTGTACATCGCTCGCTCGAGGATGTCGACGTACTTGGCGTCGGCATGCATGAGGTTCAACCGATGGTTCCACAGAGCCATTCCGATCGAGGCACACGTTTCGGCGTAACCGGCCGAGTTTGGCAGGACGTACTCGCTGCTGAATCCTTCGTGGTGGCCGTGAACGCCTAGCCCGCCGGTAATGTACATCTTCTTCAGAACGACGCTGTCCCAGACGCGGTCCATGGTCGTGATCAGTTCCTTGTCGCCCGTGTATCCGGCGACGTCGGCAACGCCCGCGTACAGATACATGGCCCGAACCGCGTGGCCGACGATCTCGTCCTGCTGGCGGACGGGAATATGGTCCTGGCAGTACTCGCCGTATAGTTTCTCCCGCTTCGACTTATCGCCGCGAACGTCGATAAAGAACTTGGCCAAGTTGAAGTATCGCTCTTCGCCGGTCAGTTCGTACAGTTTGACCAGGGCCAGCTCGATTTCCTGGTGGCCGGGAACTTCCTTGCTCTTACCTTCTTCGGGGCCGAAGAGTTTATCGATCAGGTCGGCGAACTTGATGGCGGCGTCGAGGTACTTTCGCTTTCCGGTCGCCCGGTAATGGGCGATGGCGGCCTCGAACATGTGTCCGGCGCAGTACAACTCGTGCTTCACGCGTACGTCGGTCCATTTCCTGTCGGGTTCCTGGAGCGTGTAATACGCGTTTAGATAACCGTCCTCCTCCTGGGCGGAGACGATCTTATCGATCACGTCGTCGACCATCTTGTCGAGCTTCTTGTCCGGCTTGTCGGCCAGCGAATAGGCGGCCCCTTCGAGAACCTTGTGGACGTCGGAGTCGTTGAAGAAAGCGCCTTCGAAGCGGCCTTCCTTCTTGCCGGCCTTTTCGAAATTGCTGAACCGGCCGGTCTTTTCGCACCACTCGAAGTTGTGCGGCACCGAGGCTTCGCGATTCGTCTTCTGTCGAGCGGACCAGAACTTGTCCTGGATCTTCACCTCGGTAAACGGCACCGCCGAAAGCTTCCGGTGCTTGGGCCCTTCAGCCGAAGCGATTTGAACCAGCGAGAGTAACATTATCGCGATTAGAAGAGACGGCACCATTCGTTTCATGGTCAGGAGTCCTCGGGTAAGCGGGCTAGTCACGTATGTAAAGTCAAATCAACCCTTAGTTTAGCGTGTTAAGAGCGGCTTCTCAAGCATCGCGATAACGGGCCCTGTAATTGCGTTCCGTCACCGCGGCAAGA
>Ga0180432_10005169_pt1 | contig 17548 bp, 17 predicted proteins | sample SS_ome_10_FD_132414 | JGI IMG/M metagenome (GOLD analysis project Ga0180432, IMG submission 132414) | Hypersaline lake sediment archaeal communities from the Salton Sea, California, USA - SS_1_MS_2 metaG | ecosystem: Environmental > Aquatic > Non-marine Saline and Alkaline > Hypersaline >...
CAAGTGCCAGGATTACTGTCAAAACGATGCGATTGAAATAGTCCCCCGCTCGCAACCCCTGCTGCTGGGCGTCAATCCGCTGGAGGTGGATCAAGCGGAACTGAGGGATCTCTGTATCAGGTCACATCTCCATCCGGATCAGTTTATATGCCTGTGCACGGGAACCCGGGTGAGGGAAGTTGCGGCAGCGGTTTTGAAGGGGGCACAAACACCTGAGGAGATCGCCCTGATGACAGGAGCGCGCTCAGGGTGCACCGTCTATTGCACGGAACCGATACTGAGACTGCTTAAAGCTCATGGAGTAGCACTGAAGCCCTCACGGGAGCACAACTGGTATGATATCACCATCAACCTCTGGGATATACCTGACGAAGTGAGAGACAAACACCCCGGATATTACTTTAAGAAGGATAAGGATGTTTTCAGGAAGTTCTGAAAATCACTTCTTCGATTACCATATCAGGGAGATAAGCGATGTTCAATGAATCGGTCACACCACCAGATATTATGAGGTCCGTCTACTGCCCGGAACCCCGACAGAGAGCGGTCACCCTTCAGGGGATAGTCTCGTTGCAGGTGAAGGAGCTCTTTCCCGACAGCATCCCTCAAATTTATTCACTGGGGGATGATATTGAAATCGTCAGAAAGGCGACGGAAGATGCCCTCGCCGGTGTTGACATGAGCATGATTCGAAGCGGGGATACCGTGAATATCCTCTGCTCCGAACACGGCTTCCTCATCATGGGGGGTGATCCCTATGCTGAGATGATCAGAACGGTGAAAGACGTCGTGCAGAGGGAAACAGGCTGTGAGAATATTCGCCTCAGGGTCGGTAGCGGTATCGGTGCCCGGGAGGGTGATGAAATAATCGAACAGTATGGTTTTGAGAGCACCTTCAAGGGGCACGCCGTCGGCATCGGCCCCCTCGACAAGGGGGTACCCATCGAGACCGAAATCGGGACGCTCTACGGTGTTGCCAGGGCATACGATGCCGACTGGTTTATCCATTGCCACTATAACGATCTCCGGGAGCTCTACTGGCATCGCCAGATTAATCGTGCACTCAAGCCCTTCGCCATGTCCTATGCCAGAATGGAGACCAGGGGGGTGTACCATTTCAACTTCGGTCCGCGCAGCTCAAATTTTGTACAGAAGGCTGTTTTCAATGCCCCTTTCGTTCAGCAGCGATATGCCTTTACCTGCTTTCTTATGTCCTCGCCGATGGGTATAACGGGGATAGATGCGGACAATGATCTCTATCGACTGGATAGAAGATTAACCGTTGGCAACCTCAGGAACTACGGCAAGATGATGCGTCTCTTCGCCGAGATAGACGAGTGCATACCGGTGCTGGATGCCGGGAAATGGCCGGCATATCAGCATGCCGGTGGGATGATATTCGGCAACCTGGTTAATGCGAAACTGGATTACTTTGATCTGGAGACAGTTCCTGCCGGTACCGGTTTTGCGCTGTTCGAAAAGAAACCCGGCGAACCGAAGGTGAAGGCCGTCAATTCAGCGATCAAGGCACTGGTGATCAACCACATGTGGATCAATATGATGTGCACGGAGCTCGCAATGAGCGCGCCGACCATAATCGTGGGCAGGGACCTGGCGGATATGTTGATTACCGATTCTTCAAATCCGATGTTCATGAATTTTGCGGTGACTGCAGAAAATCTCGAGACAGCTGTGAATTATGCACGCCGGATCGCCGGAACTGATAAAATGCTCATATTTGATGGGAGCCACGGAAGCATCAACCTCAGTCCACCCCTGGGAGAATTCCTTTTGGAGAGGGCCTCAGCGGTGAGCCGGGAGGTTGATGAAGTACTGTTGCCGAAATGGCTCCGACAGCGCGGTATCGATACTCAACAAATGTAGCACCGGCAATGACTAACCCTATAACGAGGAGCTTAAAGGGATGGAAGACCTGAGGGATAGGATATTTCAAACGCTATCGGGTGATAGGGTAAGCGCATCTATATTGGCAGATGCTGCCGGCATAATCGCAGGAACCGCGGAAGCAGCTGATGAAGCCGAGAGATTGGGATTATCACTGGAGTGGATGCTCGGCGAGGGGAGCCCGGTTCGTGAGGGTGATGAGATAGCCAGATTTTGCGGAGACCCCAGGCAGGTGGCAATGGCTGAAGAGGTGTTGATCGGTCTCATTGCCAAGCCATCAGGCATCGCGACCGCTGCACGCAGGGCCGTTGCATTAACCGGCGGGCGGCCGAGAATTGTATGCGGATCCTGGAAGAAGGTGCCATGGACCGTCAAGGAGCTCTACCGCCGGGCGGTGATCACCGGCGGGGCCGAGTGCCGGATGAGCGCCGCTCCCTTCATCTATCTTGATAAGAATTACACCGGGCTCTTCGGCGGAATCAGGGAGAGCCTGGAAGCCGTATCGGGCATAGCGGATCATCTGAAGGTGATTCAGCTCAAGGGGAGGTATAAGGAGATTCTGCTGGAAGCATTTGAGGCTGTTCAGTACGGCGCCGATATTCTCTTCCTCGATACGGGTGATTTCGGTGACGTGAAAATTGTTGTTGAAGGATTGAAAGATTCGGGATTGAGGGACGGAGTGAGTATCGCCTTCGGCGGCGGAGTCCGGATTTCTGATATAGATGTGCTCAGTGCTCTTGATTTAGATATCCTGTGTATCGGGCGGGATATAATAGATGCTCCCTTACTTGATATGAGGCTTGAGCTTGTTGTTACCGCAAAAAAGCAACTGGGAGGTGCCTGAAGGTGACTGTATTTAACCTGTTGAAGAAAACAGAGCTCAGGATCGAGAATATATCGCTGCACAATGCAAATCTGAACGATATTGCGTCTATCGTGGCGGATATTCTCGGTTTGCAAAGGAAGGATGTTCTCGTTATCGATGTCCGAGACAGTACCATGGCTATTGATATCCTCAAGGGTGAACTGGATGCATCTAATATCGTGGCGAAGAGGGATGAGCTGTTCAGGAGACTCACGGAGTTGCAGGGAGTGTGTATCACCGAGGAGACAACCATCTGTTCGGAGGGGATGCTGAGCTGGATTGCACTCGATCGCGAGAAGACCACACAGGCGCTGAAGGAATCGGAGAAGATTGCCGAGGAGATTCGCCGCAGAATATCGAAACGGGCAATCGTTTTCTCAACAGGATTTGAGGTTTCCGGCGGCTATGTGCGGGACACCAATACCCCGGCTATCTGCATGCGTCTGGAATCCGAAGGCTATTCGGCAACTCAGGGAGATACCCTGCGAGACGATGAAATACTGATTGCAGCACGTCTTCGACAGGCGGTTGATGATGGATACGGTTTGATTATAACCACCGGCGGCGTGGGTGCTGAAGACAAGGATCGCACCATTGAGGGAGTGCTGGCTCTGGAACCCGGGGCCGCCACTCCGTATATTTGCAGATATCAGAAGGGGGTCGGGAGGCATCATAAGGATGGAGTCAGGATAGCGGTGGGAGAATATTCTGATAGCCTGATAATAGCCCTGCCGGGGCCCAATGATGAGGTTAGGGTGGGCATTGAGACCCTCGTGAGAGGCCTGCGGTCCGGACTGTCAAAGGAACTGCTGGCAGAGGCTATTTCAGGTGCCCTGAAGAGAAGGCTTGAGGAGAAATTAAAATGATGAGTAGTGATGATCCTATTTCTACTCTCACTACTATTATGTCCGTTAACGAGACCGGATTATCTGTTACTTTCGTGAAGTTATTGCCGATTGAATTCCTCTCTGAGCCTCTGATCGGTTTGGCTCTTAACCGTTACCCTTTTCGTCAATGCGGATAATATGCGGAGAGATATATGGTATACAATTCCAGGAATAGGGATGTGATACAATAAAAAATAGAACCGTAACGATTATCGGAACCTTTATCATCCTCTTTACTATTCTTCCCGACCGATCTGAAGCACGCGATGGTTCACTCGTCTTCGCATCATGCTGCATCGGAACCATCGTCTTCGGTGCAATACCATTTACAACCGCTTCGGCGGCCTGTTACGCCAACAGGGGAGAACTCGAATTCGACAACTACTACTGGTGGACGCTGCTCGGGGCAGAGGTGGGCAGTCTCGTGGGACTCGGCACCATGCTTGCCTTAATGGACGTGTTCGTGAAACCGGGAGAGACATTCGAGTGCGAGCCTTATATCGGTTATGGTTCGGTGCTGCTCGCAAGCCTGGCGGGAGCCTTTGCGGCCTACTATTTAAAGGACAGATATGAGCGGAATCACGGCGGTGATTCCCGAGCAGTGAATAAGCATTTTACCTTCGGATTCAAAACGCAGTTTTGAAATTTTTTCGTATTTCCAGAATACTCATTAAATCCATTTTATTATTCAGAAGCATCCGGCAGGGAAATCCATTGTATATTTCCTGTAATCCTTTTCCTTCTCTTCAAGGAAGTTTCCTTTCAATCAGGTCATTTAAATATTCACGGAATGGGGGATATTCTGTGAATATGAAAATGCTGGCACAAGGATGATTATCTGGGTGTATTCAAGGGAGCTTTTTAAAAAGGCACGATCCTATCCAGCTCGGGCGCACGGTAGCGGCGAAGCGAAAGAACCTGCGGGAATTGCTTTCGCATCACCCCCGCGAGGAGCGTCACGGCATGGCGCTTGATGCGGTGCTTCGGCTCCTCGCCGATTGCCATCTGTATGAGCTCAATGATATGATAGATGGGAATGTTCCTCACCGGATTGATGAGCTGTCCCACCGATAACTGCTGAAGGCAGCCCGCGCAGTAAACGGCAATGGCATCCGCCTTCGGCTTGTGTGCCGACTTCAGCGCTTTATAGGTGGCAAGGGTGATCCTGAGGGGATGATAGGAGGAGCTGTGGCTGAATCCGCCGCCGATGCCGCAGCAGAGCATCGTATCCCTTATGTTTTCCTGTTCACTGACGGTTGCCCCGAGGAGCTCGAGAATCCTTCTCGGTATGTCCATGAATTCGTCGCCGAAGGCCTTTCCGTGGCAGGATTCGTGAATGGTGACCGTCATGTTCAGCGGGGCGGTTACGGTGAGCTCCCCCTTCCGCAGCTTCTCGTATATCCAGGGGAGAACGTGTACCACCTCAAAGTCGAATTCCGCGCCGAAGCGCGGCAAAACATTGGTAAAGATATTCATCCCCGCCGTGCAGGGGATGAGCATCTTTTTGACTCCCATTTTTTTGAAGTGCTGCGTCAGTTTTTGAGCCACCATCCTGAGCTGATCAAAGTGGCCCGTCCGGTAGTACATTTCGCCGCAGCACAGATCGAGGGCCCCCCGTATCTCGATACCGTCGAAGATCTTCGACATGGTGAGGTAGGGGACGGTAATCACGTTGCACCCGGGGTACATGATCTCGCTGCAGGGGGAATCGTCGGCCCACTTCTCAATGAGCGCCTTTTCGTCCTCCGGGAGCCTCTCGAGAGCATAGGTTCTGAAATTGGGGAGATGATGCTGGGTGAAGTAGAGGGCCCTGGCCGGCATTCCTTCCTGTCGGTACGACTCATTCCATCGCTCCAGTATCAGGCTCATCGGGTTGGCGTTTTCCGGGCAGATGATATTGCAGCTGTGGCAGCTGGTACATCGCTGGAGCACCTCTTCTGTCATTTCGCCTTTCAGGAGGCGGGCCATCTCCTTTTTCGCCATATCAGGTGAAAGGTGCATGACCGGGCACTCCTCGAAGCATTTTCCGCACTGGGTGCATTTTTCTCTTTGAAAGCTGTCGGCAAAGTTCATTTTTTACCACCTTTGTTCGGTTCTTCCCTGTAGGGCTCGTGCTGCTTATAGAATCCCGGCCGGTATCCATCGGGCCAGCTTCCGTCATCGCGCCGGTGGGGGAGGGGATCGCGGAGCCGTATCATGGAGATTGCCTCCTCCGGGCATTTATAGGAGCAGAGCCCGCACCCGTAACAGTTATCGCCGGTTATGCTCACCGTTCCGGTGAGCACTCTGGCGTCGAAGGGGCAGACTTCAATGCAGGCGCCGCAGCCGGTGCACGCGCTGCTGTCGGTAACGGCCATGAAGTAGCCGTCGATGAGCGGGTAGTTGAGCTGCCCGAGCTCCCTGTTGATGATATAGGGAACGCATCCGCAGGTGCAGCAGTTGCAGATGACGTATTCATTGTAGAGATTGACGGGGCAGTGGATAAAGATCATGTGCATCATCCCGAGGTCGTGGCACTGCTTGACGATATCCTTTGCCTCGGCCTTGCTGATGGTCCGGTAGTGATCGGGGAATGCTCTCGTCCATGCTTCGTATCCGGACCTCAAAACAATATCCGTCTCGATGGGGTGGTCGCACGCCCGGTGCGTCGACCTGCACCTGCAGGGACCGACCGCTATGGGGCCTTCGGTTTCGTCTATATAGTGCAGGATCTCGTCGTAGGGCACCGGTTTTGCCGAATCGCCGAGGTAGCCGAAGGGCCTGGCGAATAAAAAGGAGGCAATGGCGCGTACAATTTTTTTGGAACCGAATCTCTTACATTTCCCCCTGAAAAGATGGTACGATATTTTCAGGAGGGGCATCTCGATATGGCGGGCGAACAGGTAGAGGAGGAACTTTCTCGTCCGGCTCTGTTCCGTAATGATTACGTGTGAAAAGATAAGAAGACCTACTGAATACAGGGTAACAAGTGCGGAGGGCACCGATAGATCGCTGGGCATCAAAAACATCATCATGTTGACTCCGTTCTGTTGCCGGCGTTTCCGATCGTCTCATTTCTGAGCCTGCGGTATCGTTCCGATTCCTCAAAGCCGGGTACGCCCGGGAAGAGGAGGCTTCCCTCTATCTCCCGATATATCTTATAGGGGAATCCAGAGGTCATGAAATCGGGGAAGTTCTTCCCCCAGGCGATGCCGCCGGTGCAGAAGAAGCTGATGTTCGCCCTGCCGGTCTGATAGGGTATGACGGTGCTGTTCCTGCACAGCGACATGTTGGCCATGTATTTTGTTATGAAGCGGTCGAATATCCTGCTGACGGTGGTGCTCCGGAAGAGGAAGGTCGTCACTCCCTGCCACCATGAGAAACGGTTCATCCATGAGAGCCATCGGTTGACATTGCTTATTGCCCACCGGGGGAACCCTTTCAGGGGCTCCTCGGAAAATACTGCGAGGGCAGTTTCATCCCTGTTGTACTCTCTGAAGGGGATGAATTTGTCGTATCCGAGAATCTCAAGTATTGACCGATAACTATCGGCCTGGGCCCTGATGATGACGACGTCGGGCCTGCGGCGCTCATCGAAGCTCGATATCGGAGCCAGGAGAAGGGAGCCGGTGCCGACCGGAAGATGCGTATTGATGGTTTTCTCGAATTCGTTTTCCGCCTCCTTGAAACCGAGAACCACGGGGGCCCACTGGCAGACCCGAATTGAGGAGGAATCGACGATTATCTCCCGGCCGAAGGTCGCCTGCAGAACAGCCTCACAGTATGATATACCCGTGAACCGGGGAATCGCCGAAAGAGCGGGATCATCATCCGTGATTATTTCAACTCCCACCGGGGGAAGATCGAGTTTGATGGATTCCGATTTTTTCATGTTTCAGCCAGAGGATATACAATCACTTTCAGGCGGTGATTTTACCCTATCGATAGAGAAATCCCTTATATCGATAGTTATCGCAAGGAATACAACAGTATCGACAAAGTCTGCCCGGTTTCATTGTATCATCCGGTTACAATCACCTTTCCGTCAAGTACTATTAGGACAGCATCCTCGCCGGGGGGCTTGCTTTACTCTACAGCTGGCCGTATGTTTCCTGATATTCTTTAAGGTGGGATTCGGCACCGATGTTCCCGGTCTGCACGATATGCCGCGTTTTCATTTGACTGCCAGACAGCAATGAAAGCTGTTTGCTCCCCTGCTCAGTGTCCTGATACATATCTCTCTGGAGAAACCGTTTCGCTGCAGGATGTCTTTCATCTCATCTTCATGGTAAATACGAAAAACATCCGGGTTTAGCGACCGGCGCTCAAGCTGTTTCCTGTCCTCAAAAGCCAGTATCAAGGTGCCATCGGGCTTCAATATTCGGTGTATTTTTTTGATGATATGTCCCGGTTCGGGCCAGAAATATATGGTGTTCGAAGAACATATTTTATCAAAACGGTTGTCATCATACTCAATCTCTTCGAAGCCACTCTGTTTGATAATCACTTTACCCTGTTGTATGGGCTTCCTGTTTCTTCTTCTGGCAATGTCGATCATGGTATCCGATATATCAATACCCTCTATGAGCCCATTGGTTATACCTTTTGACATTTCGTAAATCAATTTGCCGGTGCCGAAGCCGATTTCCAGTACATGATCATTCCCTTTTACTTCCAGGAGCTCCTTCATGAAACCGTTCAGGGTGGCATTGCCCAGGTCAAATATTCTGGACATGACCAGCTTCCCGAACAATCCCGAGGGATTTTGCGCCTGTTTTGAAAAGAAGGTTTTAAAGCTCATGGCTTGACTTCAGAATCGATGTTCCAGCAGAAAGATGCCGGCATGCAGGCGATATTTTTAAAACTGTCAGGTTTAGCATTTGCTGCTTCAATAATGATTCCGCTTTATGGAGATTAAAACGCTTTGGGGTGGGCTGAATTAAAAGTCCATTCATTATTATGTCAAGCAGTAATTCAATTAAAAAGGGCAGAAGGCCGGAGATACAGGCACCAATCAGTCAGGAAGGTTTACCCGAAATTTTTCAGCACATGAAAGAAACTCGTCGGCGATTTTCATCGCCGTATCGGCATCGGTTTCGCTGTACGCCTCGGAGGGAATGATGTCGGGAAGGCCGTTGGGGTAACGGGTTGGGATGTAGATGCGGTCAAGTATTCTCCCCTGATTTCTATATTCGGACAACAGGCGGTATTCCTTTTCATTGAAAGAGATCAACTCATCTATCAGTTTAACGATCGAGTGGCTCTACGGATCGATGTCGTTAAGATAGAAAAGAGCCTTGAGCGCTTTTTCCGCGGTCTGCTGGCACAGAAAGCACGCGTGGGCATATTTGCCGTTCTCCCGCATGATTCGGGCGGCGTCTCTGTCATCGAGGGCGGTGCGGAGCCACCGTTCGGCTTCGATTCTGTTCTTCTCAGCCGACATGAATGGTCTCGGCATCATCGAGTATCTTGCGGAAAAAAATCCTGTCCCGAATGGATTCCCATTCCTCCGGTGTATATATCAGCAGGTCGAGCCGGTCATCGAGCAGCTCATAGAGGTCGTTGAAATAATCGTATCGGTCGAAAAACCTTTTATCGGTTTTCTGAATGACGATCAGGTCATAATCGCTTCGCCGTGATGGCGTTCCGCGCGCGTGAGAACCGAAGAGAATGGCCTTTATGACATTTTTCTTTTTAAAATAATCGCTCAACTGCCTTTTTTTTTCATCAATCATGAATGTATGCTATTCCAGTTCAATAAATTGTCAATGGTTATTTTGCCGAACCTTCGTCGAACCGGCATTCCTTCTCCGTGCATCACTCGTGTATGACCGCGATCATTCTGCAGCAGGGGAAATGGTATTTGCATCCCGCTGCGGCCGAGTGGGCACTGAAGAGCCCGCGTCATAGTGCCACCGGATACCGGACACAAATTTTTATAGATTTCACTGCCACATTTGAATATCATCAATATATATGGCTTGAGCCCACCACCCGACACTGATGTAGAGACGGGTAAAGGACGAGACGGAGGCGTTCAAGGGAACGCCAGAGCTTGCAGGAGCGTTGTCATGAGAATGCCTGGAAGCATGCCGTCATTTCAAACATTCATCATCTCAATGTTATACGCGATTTTGAACTCAATCATACACCCCGGTGACGTTCAATACGAATATAGTGCAGCGTGTCATGGGGCAATTTTTCCGTTGACAATACATGCTTTTTTGCAGTATGACATGAATAGAATTCTGAAAAACGTGATTATTTGGTGAACAACAAAACCGTACGGATTGTTCTGATTTTATCATCCTCTCTTCGTATTTTTTTTGATCGAACGGAGACATACGATGCTCGCCTGTCGGTGCACCATATGAATCGTGGAATCGCCTTCAGCATAATTCTATTCTCAACCGCCACGGCGGTTTATTTTGCCAGCTCGTATTATTAGCAGATACAGCTCAAGGCTCACATGGGCAGCATCAGATGGATTCGGTACTGGTCTTTCGTTTCGATTCATACATCAGCTGACTCCCCACAGGATAAGATAGAGGTGACTCAATCAAAATATAATTATGATGCAGTATGAAGAATAAAATTTCGGGGGTGATAACATGATTAAAAAATTATCATTGTTGTTGTTTATTGGTTTTATTTTCACCATGCTCAACTGCGGAAGCGGAAGGAGCAATTTAAAATGGGAACGATCCGACTTCAGGAAATGGGAGGCCTCGAATAGCGGTTCGGATGCTTTCGAATTAAAGTACCTCACGTACAAGCTCGGCGCAGGCGGCCCGGTAAAGTGCAAGGAATTTCTCACCTCGTCAATTTTTGTCGATTCCTTTCCCGAAAAAAAAATTGCACAGATTCTGGGGAGAAAATACGGGATTTCCATAAAAACGAATAATTTCAGCAGAGCGCGCAAGGCTGGAAAATTCAAATTTTCCAGCACCCTGGATAAATCAGAGAGCTCGGTACTCACGGAAAAGTGGTGGTGGAATAAGAAGAGCGACAGTCTCGTCAAATGGCGGGATATTCTGGGGACATGGGAATTCAAGCACAACGACAGTTACGTGCACGTATTCAAAGCAGACGGTCTGATAATCCTCTGCCGTGATGACAGCCGATTGGATCGCAGGTTTTTTGATACTCAGGGGGGCCTGCGGGGGAAGACGAATCAGCTTCAGGTATACTATGACGTAAGCTGGACCACCATTACGGTACTATTTCGCCTCTGCGTTATGAGCGGGAACAAGGACAAGGATGGCTTTCGAAAATTGGATGTTGTCGCCGAGCATGAGATTGAAATTGGTAAATATTCCGGTTGCAGCGCAGCAGAAGCTCAAAGGCTGAAAAAGAGCATAAAGAATATTCCAGTTCTCCTGGAGAGGAGCTTATAAACGACCGTGCATTGTGCCTCTGTGAAACGCTTCTTCTGCACAGAGTAACCATATATCAGTGTGGTGTACGGGTCATTTCGACACACCGTCTCTGCCGCAATGAACTCATATTATAGGTTGTAAATCGGCTTGGACGCTGCCACCCCCCGCGCCGGCTTAAACCTTCCCGAGTTTACGGCCACATTTGTATATCATCAATATATCCTCCCTGAGCCCACCACCCGACACTGATGTAGAGGCGGGTAAATGACGAAACAGGGGCGTTAAAGGGAACGCCGATGGTTACGGGAGAGCCGTCAACATAGAAATCGAATGTCTGTGTGGTAAAATTGATGTTCCTGAACTCGACAAAATGAAATGGTTGATAATCGGCAAAGACGCTGCCGCCCCCCGCGACTGCCATATGGAATGGACCAAAGCTGTCCCAATAAAAGTAAATGGCTCCGCCATCGCTGGTAGTCGTATCTCCGCCGATGTTTATATGTGGGTGAACGCTCTGATCCCAATCTTTTCGAATACGAAAGCTTATGTTGCCTGGCTGGAATCCTCCAGCAAATACATAATGCACACCGTCGAAGTAGTCCCAGTTGGTTGCTGCTATCATTCGCAGGCTGTAACTTCCCGATACATGATAGGTGGTGCTGGTACCCCATGTATCGCCGCCGGCTACTGTATCTATCCAGCCGTCCGTGCCGCTCTCCCAGTCCTCGGTGAATGTCGTCGATAGTGGAGCATTGATCGTCAGTCCATCTGTGAGGACAGCGAACCCGCCGTCGATATTGGTCACCCTGACGTTCCAGAGTCCATCCGCCGCGCCGAGGACGTCGGACTCGCTCCTGATCTGGGTGGGCCCACCCAGGGTGACGGTATGGGCGACGATGTCAGTCTGGCCGGCCTTTGTGAGCCTCACCTCAACGCCGTCCTTGAATTCGGTCCCGGTAATATCCGAGATTGCCGAGTCGTTGAGCCATATCAGTTGATTCGGATTGACACCGGTTATCGTGGGCGAGGACCAGGTGACCGTGAAGCCGTTCGGAAGCGTCCCCGATTGCAGATCGGTATTGGTCACCACGACGTTCCACTGTCCGAACATCGCCCCGCTGAGGTCTATGCCGCAGGTGATCTGGGTATCGCTTACCACGGTTACCATGGTGGCGATGATGTCCGGCTGGCCGGCCTTCGTGAGCCGTACCTCGGCTCCCGGGTTGAAATTGCTTCCCGCCAGGTCAGATATAAAATAGCTGTTCGGCTCGAGGCCCGAGCTCGGCGTGATTCCCGTCACGACAGGCGCGTCCCAGCTCACCGTGAATCCGTTCGGGAGGGTCGCGGTTTCCGGGCCGGGATTGATCACCACCACGTTCCACTGCCCGAATGCCGCGTCGGCCAGGTCTATGCTGCAGGTAATCTGGGTTTGATCTACGACGTTTACGCCGGTGGCGATGATGTCAAGATATCCCGCCCTGGTGAGCCGCACCTCGGCTCCCGTCTTGAAGTAGGTTCCCGCGAGGTTCGTTATGGCAACCGTGTCAGGCTCATTGCCCGCGTTCGGCGTGATCCCGGATATCGTGGGAGGTGGCCAGTCTACCGTGAATCCGTTCGGGAGCGCTCCGGACATAAGATCCGTATTGGTCACCACCACGTTCCACTGTCCGAACATTACCCCGGCGAGGTCGATGTCGCAGGTAATCTGGGTTTCGCTCAGCACGTTCACGCCGGTGGCGATGATGTCCGGCTGGCCGGCCATGGTGAGCCGCACTGTTGCGCCAGGCTTGAAGTTGTCTCCCGCGAGGTCGGTTATGGAAACCGTATTCGGCTCGAGGCCCGAGCTCGGCGTGATCCCCGTCACCAGGGGCGCGTCCCAGCTCACCGTGAAGCCCTCAGTGAGCACCGCGGACGCGCCGTCCGGGTTGGTCACCACCACGTCCCACTGCCCGGTCATCGAACCGGTCAGGTCTATTTCACAGGTGATATGGCTGCCGCTCAGCACGGTAACGTCCGCTGCGATAATGTCCGTGAAGCCCGCGCGGGAGAGCATCACCGTTGCGCCCGGCATGAAGAAGCCGCCGATGAGGTCGGTTATGAAGACAAGATTGGGCTCCATGCCCGAATTGGGTGTTATCGAGCTTATGAAGATACTGCCTTCCGGCTCATAGAGATCGTCGTATATCGCCACGTTGCAGGAGAGGGAGAGGAGGAGAAGGAGCTGGACTATTGCAAGGGCGCATGCCCGAATTTTTTTTGTATGTATCATCGTTTTATCATTTCAAAAACGACATTCCTGCTTTTTCGCAGAAGCAAACAAGAAGCTTTTCAGGTTTTCAAACTCTCTAAAATATATACCCCGCTCCGGCGTGAAAGAGGAAAGCAAAATTGTTCCGCTCCCTTTCGAACATTGGTATGAACTCTGAAGAGAGCAGGAGAATGATCTTATCTTCCAGAATAGGATACCCGATCTGTAATCCCGCCGAGAGGGAAGGGGCCCACTCCGTCACTGTGTAGTCCTCCTCCCTGCTTGCGGTCGTTTTGCAATAGAAGAGATGGTGGTAGTTGTATCCCACGCTGACTAGGGGGGCGATAAAGAGGCCGCGCCATAGAGTTATGGGATAGCGGGCCGACAGGATTATCGGGATGATATAGGAGGAGTCCACGTCGCCGGTCACCTCCGAATCCGGGCTTTCCTCCTTGTTGAGTCGCCAGTACCCGGCGGTGAGGGAGAAGTCCAGCAGGAAGAGGGTCCGTTCGTTCAGGGAGATTCCGATATTGTGCAGCGTCACGCCGAGCATGCCGCCGTAGCCGTCGGAAAAGACCCTGGCGAAGTCTCCGACCGGCTTGAGGTAGATCCCGGAGGCGAATACCGAGATCTTCAGTTTCGCCTTTTTCTCTTTCTTTCCCCTTCCTTCGTCGAAGGAGTATTTGTATTCGTCGATGCGGTATTTCTCCAGATCCGCTTCGGCCAGATTTCCCTCTTCAACGGTTTTGATAAAGGAGATAATTTCGTTGAGGAGGGTCTCCTCGTCTTCGTATTTCCCCTCAAGCTTGTATGAGGTGTCCTCAACCACAATGCGGAAGCGGTAATAGAGGCCGTCGGGAGCATCGTGAAAGGCCAGCCCGGCGGGGAGGTAGGGTCTGAGGTTCTCCCCCTGCCAGGCGATTCTCCTGGTCTGGAGGTTGGCGTAGATGCCGTCGGGAGCGAAGAAAAACTCCATGCGGGTCAGTGAAATATGTCTCCAGCCGTAGAAGACATCCTTTAAGGCGATGGTACGTCTGCGCCCGGCCGATTTCGGATATGAGGAGTAGTTCACCTCGAAGGTCTTTCCCTCCGTGTCGCGGAGCACATATCTTGTTGCACCTTCCGTTACGGAAGGGCCCGTCTGAATGACTTTCACGTCATGTTCTTCCCATTCGGCTCCGAGGAGAAGTGAGGGGATTAACAGTGCAGTAATAACAAGAGATTTATTCATCCGCATGCAGGGTACCGGTTAATCTTTCTTGAGAAGTATTTTATCAAATGGTTTTATCTCATCGTCTATCATCCGCTTGATGATCTTCGCCCTGACGCTGCGGCCCGCAGGAACGAGTTTCACCAGGGCTGTAACCTTGTTGTCCTTGTTCAGCACATAAGCCTGATCTCCCTTTTTCAGATTGATAAAGGGATTAACGTCCACAAGCATCTCACCCTTCGCTCCGGGATCGATAACGTAACCGTGCTCACCTCTCGATTTTGCATAGTAGATCAACGCACGACGGTAGCGTTCCAGAAGCTTCTCCGTTTCATCGCTATTTTTCTCATTCCTTTGAACGGCTTCCTGAACGGCCTTCAACTCCCGATCGTACTTTTTCAAAAGAGCCTGATATTCGCGCTTCTGTTCTGCCATCTTCGTCTCAACGGCTTTCGTTCTCTCTGCATACATGCTCTCGGCTCTATAGACCCGGGCATCCGCATCCTTTCTGAAATCCGCGAGTTTGCGTTTGACTTCCCTGTTGTAGGCCGCCTCTTTCAGTGAAACCTGCTTCCTGTAGGCTTCAAGATTCCTGCGCGCCGCTTCCGCCTCCCGCTCCTTTTCCTTCACGCGGATATCATATGATTTTCGACTCTCCCGGATTTTCCTGTCCTGTTCCTCACGCAGCATTTTCAACAGTTGCCTCTTCTTGGCCTGGCTCAGGCCGGATTGCTCCACCTTTTTTATCTCCAGTGCGTTTTCCTGCCGGATCCTTTCAATTTCCATCTCCATGCCGCGTCTCATGAGGGAAATCTTATCATCTATCTTATCGAGCTCTCCTTTGGCAGCCCGAAGCGCATCGATAAGCTCCTGGAGGTTGATATCTCTGAAATCGGCAATTCCCACCGTTGTGCGGTCGATATCCTTCTGAATGCCGTAGGTCAGCCAGACGGTGGCGCCCAGAAGTATGGCCGTGAAGGAGGCGATTGTCGTATGAACAGGAGTGCTCCTGTTCTTTTTGATCTCGGCAAATTCCTTCTGTATGTCATAGACCTCGGTCTCTTCCTCCTCTATGTCAATACCCTCGCGCAGGAAGAGGGGCTTTTCAGTCAAATCCTCCGGTGGTGCTTCCTGTTTAACCGGCTGCTGTTTCTTAACCTTTTTACTCATATCTCCGATTCCGCATATTTCTTATGTGCCGTTATTTTGATTCCATGGTCCAGATGCCGTTCCAATTATTCGGGCATCGCCCCTTCTCAGTCCTGCCGATGAAAACCTCCGCTATCGGCAGGGAACACTGCGTGAAATGTGTATAAGCCTTTTCCCAGTCCCCTCTGTAGTAGAGCTTGAGCCCCTGGGAAAAGCGGCGCAGATCCCGGCGCATGGACGGGGTGATATCCTTTTTGAAAACGGGCCAGAATATCTTCCTTCCCTCTGTTTTCCCCTTTACCTTCACGATGTCGAGCTCGTAGAACTCGAGACCGTGATCGGGAACATTCTCCACGATGTCGTTCTTGATGTATTCCGAACAGATGACCGGCGCGCGATACACACGGTTAAGCCCCTCGAGGCGAGATGAGGAGTTCACCGTGTCGCCGATAACGGTGTTGGTCATCCGCTCGTAGGAGCCGATGTTGCCGTAGAATACGGGGCCGCCGTCGATGCCGACGCCCACCTCGATGAGCACGGCCCGGTACACCCGTTCCTCCAGCGGGGTGAGACTGCCATTTTCCGCGATGATCTTATCCTTGATGATCTCCATCCGGTTGCGTATATCCCTGGCCACCTCCTGGGTCTGGTAGCCCGTTAGCACCGCCTGGTAGGATTTGAGGCGGGCCGATTTCCCGCCAAAAACGCCGTACACCGCGAGCAGCGCGTCGCCGATAATGGAGCCGATGATTCCTTCATGTTTGAGTATGATATTGATAACGTGCGAGTAGTGAAGGTTCAGGAGATTGATGATATCAGTGCCCAGAACCTCGGTCATGTAGGTGAAGCTCTTGATATCGGAAAAGAGGCAGGTCAGCTCACGCCGGGAGCCTTCCAGCTTTACCTTCTTCTCCTCGTAAGCCTTGATGACGATGTCCCGGTTGGTGAATTTCTGGAAGATGCTTATCATTTTGCCGATGGTGTCCGCCAGCGCGTTGAAGGCCATGCCCATGAAGGTGACATCGTCGTTCTGGCTCCCCTGCATATTAACGAAACCGATCTCGTTCTTGCGGATCATGCGCATGATGTCGCTGGTGATGGAACGGATGAAGCGGAGGACGTAGTCTATGATGAAAACTCCGGCAATCGCGCAGGCCAGGGTGATTATGAGGATAATAATGGAGATTCTGCGGAATATTCTGTTGGATTGCTCGTTGAACTCGCCGAACTCCTCGGCCCGTATGAAAAACATCTCCCATATCGGGTTGTATTTATAGACGCCGAAATACTTCTCCCCCTTCAGGGATAAGGAGATGAAACCCTCTTTCTCCCCCCTGTTCAGGTTTTCGTTGAGGGCCTTCAAAGTGCTTCTATCGGAAAAGATGTTCGCTTTACCCGCTCTGGATGCCTGCATCTCGATCCGGCCATTGCGATTTACCCCCAGCAGAAGGGACTTCCTGTTTTTAAAATCGAGTATTGCTTTCCCCTCTATCTTGCGCAGGGAGGCTCTCCTGTCCCCGCTGAAACGGGCGATTTCATACTGCGTACCGGCGAAGGTGTAGGCATCCTTGAGGTCCCTCACCAGGAGCTGTCGCATCAGCTTGACCATCTCGCCCCGGTAGAGCATGAGGCTTATGTAATGTGATGAGAAGTTGGAGAGAAGTATGAAGAGAATGTAGATGAGCACAATCTTGGTGGCGATGGGCCAGATTCGAAGCTCACCAATTTTACGTCCAGCTACTGTAGTATAGGCGTTTCTTATCCACCCCATCGCTATCACTATCAGTCAAAGAGCTTAAAGCCAGAAATAACCTGCTCGCGGTGGACAAAAAACCACAAAGGAACTCTCAGAGATCATTATCGAAAACAGGAAACTGACTTATGATCATAAATTAAGCACAGAAAAAAATCTCTTTTTGTAATATA
>Ga0180432_10005170_pt1 | contig 17540 bp, 22 predicted proteins | sample SS_ome_10_FD_132414 | JGI IMG/M metagenome (GOLD analysis project Ga0180432, IMG submission 132414) | Hypersaline lake sediment archaeal communities from the Salton Sea, California, USA - SS_1_MS_2 metaG | ecosystem: Environmental > Aquatic > Non-marine Saline and Alkaline > Hypersaline >...
AGGCTCCGGCTCGGGCTCCGGCTCGGGCTCCTCGTCGGGCTCCGGCTCAGGCTCCGGCTCAGGCTCCGGCTCGGGCTCCGGCTCGGGCTCCTCGTCGGGACCCTTGCCGTCCTTCCACGCCTCGTCCACGTCCGGAGTGGCAGGGTCATCCCCGACGAACTGGCCATCCTCGTCACGGGCACGAGCATCGGCGAGCTCCTCCATCACCTCCGACGTCTCCGAGAGCACCTCTTCGAGCTCGCCGGCGACTTCCTTGGTCTCGCCGACCAGCTCCGAGAACTTCTCGGACACGGTCTCCGGAGTGGTCTCGGGCACGCCGCGCTCGACGAGCTTCAGGAAGGCATCGAGCTTGACCTCCTTGTCTCGGGCGAACACCTTGCAGATGCCTGCCTCAAGGAGTGCCCGCAGCATGCGACGGTGTCGCACGAGGAAGGCCAGGGGCACAGGTACTTCTTGTGCGGGCGTGAAGCGCTGTGTCCCGATCACCGGGATCGTCGGGTAACGGAAGCCCGGAAGCCTCCGCTGCCACGACGATCTCGAGTTGATTGGACGCTTACCCCGCTGGATGGTCTTGATGCGGTACATCAGGCAGGCCTCCTGCGGAAGGTGGTGGGGTCGAGCTTCTACAGCTCGACGGTCGGGATCCAGCCGCCGTCGCTGGCGCTGTTGTTGAGGATCATGTGATCCTCGGCGAAGGGCTGGACGATCTCCACGCCCGTGTCCTCGGTCGCGTCGGACTCGGGGTTCGCGGAGGCGGAGAAGAGCTCCAGCTTCCGGACGCCGGCGATGTTGCCGTAGCCGAAGGCCTCGTAGCCCCAGCTGAAGAACATGACCTCGGAGCCCCGCTTCTCCTGGTAGGTGTCGACCTTGCCGATCCGGTAGTGGCTGCCCACGTAGTCCCAGTCGGCCCAGGCGTAGATGTTGCCGGGGCGCAGCCAGCGCTGCTTGATGGTCCGGACGATCCGGATGTCCTTGAGGTCGTTGTACCCGTTGACGGAGTTCACGCTCGTGGACACCTTCGCGTCGCCCACCTCGGAGAGGTCCCAGTCGGTCACGCCGACGTAGTCGAACTCCGTGACGAGCATGGTGTTGGCCTTCAGCTGCTCACCCTGCTGGGTGTTGAACCCGCGGAGGAGGATGGTCCCGTCCTCCTTGCGGAGCGGCTGGATGTTGAAGTTGTCGTCCGGGTTGCCCGCCGCGTCGGTGGCCAGCTTGGCCGCGGTGGACTTGTAGACGCCCATCTCCACGCAGTTGCCCGCCTCGAGCTCGGTGAGCGACAGCTTCTGCGCCGGGTAGGCCGCCTGGAAGGTGTACCAGCAGGCGACGTCGGTGTAGACCACGAAGACGCGGTCCTTGGCGTCCACGTAGGCCGCCGCGACGTCCTCCTTCAGCTGCTCCACCACGGGGCGGCGGGAGGTCCAGAGCTCCTCGAGGCGGTAGCGGTGCTCCGCCGTCTGCAGCTTCTGGAAGGTGATGAGGTACCGCGACCCCATGCGGACCTCGGCGGCGGTCTCGCCGTCGAAGGTGATCGGCATGGCCCAGGAGCCCTCGCGGATCTCCTCGATCATGACGGGCGTCTTGTGGTCGACGTCCCGGTCGCACTCCTCGGGGTTGACGGGGTCGGCCTTGATGACCTTCTCGAAGAAGGAGGCCTCGTCCGCGTGGTCACGGATCCACCGGCGGTTGAAGGCGGCGTTCTTCTCGACGCCGTCGCCGGAGTTCCAGTTCTGTGCCCAGCGGCGGTTCAGCTCCAGTGCGTCACGCGCGTTCATGATGATCCTCCTTCTTCCACTAGCAGAACGTCACGAGGACGCGCAGCCAGTTGCCGTTGGTCGACGGATCGCGCAGGACGCGGCCCGCGGGGATGCCGCCGGTGCCTCCCGCGATGAACCCGCTGAAGGTGATGCCGTCGTAGACGCCGCCGTCGTCGACGGTGATGGTCCCGATCTCCACGATGGAGCCGACGCCGAAGGAGTCCTCCGAGTCGTACATCTTGGTCTCGATGACCATCGGCAGGCTGCCGAGGTAGAGCGGCACGGCGCCCTGGGGCCCGCGCGCGGTCTGCCGCAGCGCCTTGTTCATGTGCTCGGTCTGCTTGCCGATGACCGGGAAGCAGGCCTTGATCGCGTCCCCGGCGTAGCCGTTGAGCGCGCGCGCCCAGGCGTCCGTGGTCGGATCCATGATCATCCACTCGCCCTCGCGCAGGTTCGCGTCGGGGGGAGCGGCCTTGGTGACGAAGTCGCCCAGCTTCACCCGATCCAGGATGCGGATGTTCGGCTTCTGCTGGCTCTGTGCGGGGATGGCCGGCATGGCTTCTCTCCTTCTTCTCAGCCCTGGCTGCGGAAGTGCTCGAGGGCACCCTCCGCCGTCAGGATCGGTTGCATGTTCTCGTCCCTGGCGCCCGGAACGTCACCGTCGCTCACGAACATGTCCATGGGATCCGCCACCATCTCGGCGGCGACTTCCACGGGGCTCATGCTCGCGATCTTCCGGATCTTCTCCTGCGCCTCGTTGGTGTCCTTCGCGAGTCCGGACCGGATCAGGGTGTCGGCCAGGGACGCCTCCTTGAAGGCGAGCTCCTGCTCCGACGCTTCCTTCTCCAGGGTCCGGATCCTGCCCGCGGCGTACCGGAGGTTCTCCGACATGCTGCGAAGGTAGTCCTGCATCTGACCCACGGTCATGCTCACGACTCACCTCCCTCGCCCAGCACGCGGTCGAGCATGGACTCGATGTCGGAGTCCTGCTCGGCCACGGGGGGCTTCATGTCTGCGAACTCGACGCGGATGTCCCCGGTCAGAGCGGCGGTCTTGGGCAGCTCCGAGAGCTGGTCCGCGAATCCGTCGCACATGTCGGCGAGCTTCTCCAGATGCTCCGGGAAACCCGGCGCCGTCTGAGAGACGTCTGCCTCGAGGTCCGCGGCCGAGGCCACGTGCTCCACCTCCGGAGTTTCTGCCTCGGGAGCGGGCTCGCTGCCAAGGAAGGAGTCGACGATCTCTTCGACGCTCTTCCCGGCAGTGATCTCTGCGATGCTGCGCATGGCCCGTCCCTCCTCGCGGCTACTTGTCGCCGCTGGGCAGGTGCTTGTCGAGGATCCCGTTGATCTCGTCCATCGCCGTCTCCTCGGCGGTGGGCTCGGCCGCCGCGACCTTCTCGGCCTCGGCGTCACGGAAGGCGCGCATGGTGCCGTAGTACGCGGCCTCCTCCATCGCGGCCCACGCGGCGACCTTCTCGGGGTCGGCCTCGATGAGCCGCATGACGTTCTCGGCCTGCTCGTCGGTGAGCTCGTCGATGAAGGCGACCCACTGCTCCTGGGTCATGCCCCGCACCTTCTCCTGGAAGGCCTTCTTGGCCTCGTCGGAGAACTCGACCTCGCCCTCGGGGACGGAGTCCTTGGTGGCGTCCGGCGCGTCGGTGGTCGGCTCGGCCTTCTCGGGGTCCGCCTTCTCGGGGTCCGCCTTCTCGGGGTCCGCGCCCTCGGCCTTCTCGGGGTCCGCCTTCTCGGGGGTCTCCGCGGCCGCGCCCTCCTCCTTCTGCTGCTCGACGAGCCGCGCGAAGTCGGTGGGGGTGACGCCGATCTCCTCGAGGATGCCGGCGGCCTGCTCGTTGGAGAGGCCCTCCCACGACATCCCGCGCTGCTCCAGGGCGTGTCCGGTCGACGCGATCTTCTTCAGCATCTCGGCGTCTCGCTCCTCCGGGGTCGTGGAGATCTGCGCCAGTGCCTCGTCCCAGGTCATCCCGCTCATGTGGATCCTCCTCGTTCGTTCCTGTATTGGGGTAGAGGTCTTCGCGCCCGGAGGCGCTCTCTCCTGATGACGCTTATCATATTGCCATGCCCGTTCAGGCCATGTCAATACTAAAAAAACGTGTCGTGAGTATCAGGTACTCAGGGAAGGCTTCTTGAGGATCAGGTGACGACGACTGCGCGCCCGCCACCGCCGCCGCGGTCGCTGGAGGGCTTGCTCTTCTCCAGGAGCTTCTTCGTGGCCAGCCCGAGACCGCCGCCGGCGATGAGCGTGCCGAGCGGATTCTTCCGCATGGTCTTCCCGAGCATGCCCGGAATGGTATCCGGCTCCGCGGGGCGCACGAGCGCCGAACGCTGCGACGGGCTCACCATCCGGTTGAGCATCTCGCCCTCCAGCGGCTTGCCCTTGAGGATGCTCTTGTGGAACCCCGGCGCGACCTGCGCGAGGTCCACGGTGCCCGTGGTGCCACCCTTCGGGATGTTCTTGAGCATCCGGTGGATGTTCTTCAGCTCTGCCGGGTTGGCCCTGAGCCCCTCCGCGGCGTGGGGACCCAGCGTGGCCGAGATCCGCTTCAGCATGGCTCGGCGACCGATCGCGCCGAAGATGGCGTCCTTCTCCAGCTCGTCGAGGACGTCCGGCTTGTCGATGTCACGCATGGTACCCTCCCTAGTACGTCACGACGGCGCCGCCGCCACGACGACGTCCGCCTCCACCGAGCACGTTGCCTGCGACGTGCAGGCCACCGACCGTGGCTGCCCCGCCGAGCACTGCCTTGCCCGGGTTCTTCCTCATCCAGTCCCACATCTGGGCAGGGGACATGCCCGCGAAGCCTCGAGCGCTCTCGCTGAGCGGCTGCTGGAGCACGCCACCGCCGGCAGCTGCGGCCGGCGCGGCTGCGCCGCCTGCTGCACCCGCCGCTCCTGCAGCACCTGCTCCGCCAGCGGCTGCGGCAGGTGCGGCCGCCGCCGGCGCCGCGACGCCCATGACGTCATCGACGTAGGTCGCGTCGCCTCCGAACGTGTGCTTGCCCTTGGCACCGCGCTGCGCCAGCTGCTGCCGGATGGCGTCGTCGCTCATGCCCTGCGCGCGCATGTTGCCCACCCACGCCCGGTCGGTGTCGATGGCGGCCTTGCGCTGCTTGGCCAGCTCCAAGGCACGCTGGTTGCTGACCTGCTGCGCAGCGAGCGACTTCTCGCCACGGTGCATCGCACGACGGTGCGCGCCAGCCTTGGTCGGCGCCAGCCGCGAGAACACCGTACCGGACGGGCTCGCCGCAGCCAGCTGCTGCGCCTGACCGCCGATACCTGAATCGAGCGCAGGGCTCGGCTTCGGTGCAGGCTGTGCCGTGGGCTTCGGCATGGGCGCCTTCGATGCGAAGATACTGCCGGTAGACGTCGTCGCCGGCTGTGCCGCGCCAGCGCCTGCGGTGGCCTTGCCCTGCGTCTTCAGGTAGCCGCGTTTCTGCGCCGGCGTGAGGCTGCCGACACCCTTCTTCCGCGCCATGATCTCTCGAGGCGACATAGCAGTCGTTGCCCCTCCGGCCGGAGCGGCTCGGTACGCCGCCTTCCTCGCCGCCTGCTGCCGAACAGCCTGCCCTGCGAGGTCGTCGGCGCTGCGCCCGACCTGCTTGCGCACCGCGCCGGACACGGGCTTGGCGCCGCCACGAGTGAAGAACGCCCCGAGACGCTTCAGTCCTGGCTTGAGCAGATTCGGCGAGAACGCGACCTTCGTGAGCGCCGCTGCTGCTTGTCCGATGTGCTCCATGACGTCTCCTACCGCCCCAGCTCAGCCTTGAAGTTCTTGACGAAGCGCTTCGTGGCCTTGCCTGCGCGCTTCTTGTAGTGCCTCAAGACCATCTTCGTCGCCTTCTGCTTGGAGATGATCCCATGGCGCACTGCGAACTTCAATAGACGTTTCTTCACGCTCATTTCAACTTCCCCTGAGCCCAGCGCTCGTAGGGCTTCTTCAGCTTCATGTCCTTGAGCATAGCGACCTTCTGGTCACGCGTGAGTCCCTTGAGCGCGCCGGCTTTGAGCTTGTTCATGATGAGGAAGCGCTTCGCGCCCACCAGCCCGCGGTGCGCGAGGAGGCCGCCGGCGCCTGCCAGCAGCAGCTTCGCACCGAGGGGCATGCTGCTGCCGCTGCTCTGCGGTGCGTAGGGTCCGTAGCTGTAGGCGTACTGGCTCATGCCTTGATCAACCTCCGCAGCAATAGGTCGTCGAGCTTGTTCACGACGGCTGCCCCTCCCTTGCCGGCGACGCCTGCGAAGCTCGTCGCCAGGAAGGGGTTGAACATCAGGAGCTTCTGCAGCACGGACCGCTCGGCCTTGGTACCGCTCCCGGTAAGGTCCTGCGAGGCTCCGATCCCAGGTGCGGCACCAGCGGAGATGTCTGCGCCGAGGAGCTTGGCGAAGTACATCGCGGGGAGCACGGTCGCCAGGGCGCCGAGCCCGGCCTGCTTCTGGACCTCGAGGGCGTCGGGGTCGCTGACGTACTCCATGCCTTCCGGCCCGGAGTACGACGCTGCCTTCTCGATGAGCGCCGACAGCGCCTTCGTGAGGTGCTTGAGGTACTCGACCTTCAACGTAGCGTCGTTCAGGTCAGGCGTCCACGCCTGCGCAGGAACCACCGACTGCACCACGGGCTGCGGCGCGAGCATCCGGTGGATCAGCATCTGAGCATCCCAAGACTTCCACGGGCTCAGGTTCTGCCCGACCCACAGCTTCACACCGGACGGAGTGACCCGGAACGGCAGATCGGTCATGCTCGGCATCGCCGTCAGATCTGCCGGAGTCATCGGGAAGGTGCGCTTCGCCAGCAGCAGCTCGCCGGCGCGAGCAGGGTGCGTGGCGCCCAGGTAGGCCGTCTGGAACTCGTGCGGTCGCAGGAGTATGCCGGACATCGCCATGGCGTCGAGCAGCCCGAGGCCGCCTGCCTTCGCCTGCTTCATCAGCGCCGTCGGATCGATGTCGGGCTCCTCGCGCGCGAGCGCGGCCAGAGCCTTCTTGATCTTCGAGAACTTCTCCAGCTCGCCCGGGTCATCCTTCTTCGGGATCTTCTTGATCTTCTCCAGGACGCCCTTCTGCTTCATCGTGTTCAGGGCACGTCGGATGGTGATCATCTCCTGCTCGTCGCGGGCGGGCTCGGCGTCCGCCACCTTCTTCAGACTGAAGCCGATGGAGTCGGCACCGCGGTTCACGAAAGAGATGTCGAAGAAGCGCGGCTGGATGTTGCTCATCCCGGCCACAGAGCCGTCCTTGTAGATCTTCCCGAGCTCGCCGCCACGACTCGGTGGCATGATATGCTTGCAGGGCCGCGAGGTCGGGCCCTTACGGACGTTGCCGCACTTCAGGCAGACGTCGGCGATGGCGAGGAGACCCATGCTCACCGGGAACGCGCCGCTGATGATCTGCGACAGTAGCTCCGGGTGGTGCTCCTCGACGGACGGCAGGTGCGCCCGCACGACGAGTTCGATCCACTGCATCTTCGGGTTGAGCGTGACGAAGGGCACGTCGCCCAGGATGGGATGGCCCTTCGCCGGCTTGTTCCGATGGTGCGCGAAGAAGTGGCCGCTCTTGAACGTCGGGTAGCCGTACGGGCGGTTCCGGTACGCCTCGGAGTTGACGTCCGGGATCATCTGGTCACGGTAGACGAGGTCGCCGCGGAAGTTGATGCCCCAAGAGTCACCGATGCCGATAGGGATGACGATCTGGTAGGTGCTGTTGGGGTCGTCGTTGGCGAGCTTGTTGACGAACTTGGCCGTCTCTGGAGACAGCGCCCGCGCTTCGTCATCGGTGACCCCGAGCGAGGCGTGCTTCTGCAGCTCCAGCGCGATCATCGTACGGTAGCCCTCGGGGGTGACCGTGGGCACCTCCCAGTGCTTCTCCAGCCCGCGACTGAAGTCGACGGGGATGACCGCGTCCCTCGTCATCAGAGGTCCCACGCTGCGACGTCGACCTTCGTGGACGGAAGGGTCCTCGAGGCGATGTCGTACTTCTTCATGGTGGTCGGCTCCTTACGGAGCATGAGGCTCTGGATGACCGTCGGATCCAGCCCCCCGTCGTCCTTGTCGACGTAGGCCTGCATCTTCTTCATCATCCCGGCAGCGAGCTGCGGGTCCTTCGAGATGTCCGGAGCGACGCGGCGCAGGGTGCGGAAGTGCTTGGCGGCCATGGCGCGGTCCTGCTGGAGCGACGGTGCCTCACGGATCGCCTGCTCGAAGTCGCGGCCGCGGGTCATCTTCTCGCCGGCCTGTTCCTTCTTCTCGAGCATGCCCAGCAGCGCCAGCGACGTCAGCGGCGCCAGCACGCCCAGGGCGCCGATCTTGCCAGCGGTACGGGCGAGCTTACCTGCTGCCGCGCCGAGCGACCGCTTCGGCACCGGTGCGAACGGGGACGCGAACGAGTGCATCTGCGTCATGCTACACCCCCATCGGAGTCAACGCCGGCGCGCCCATCTTCGACCGCAGCTGACGGATCGTCTTCGGCACCCCGGCACCCTTGCTCATCCCAGCCTTCATGGTCTGGGCGCCCTTCACCGCACCGGAGGCCAGCGCGGATCCGAGGAGAAGCGTGGTGAGCTTCTTCATGGGGTTCTTGACCGCCCAGGCACCGAGCGACTTGAGCGCTCCGATGACGGCGGTCTTCTCGTGCTCTGGGAGCAGCTCCACGTACTCGTGGGAGGCCTCCTTCAGGAGCTTGAAAGCCTTCACGAGCGCGTCGTTGTCGTCGAGCTCCATCCCGGCGTACTTCGTGACGTCGTCGCAGTCGTCCGGGTCGAACTTCTTGGAGCAGAAGTGCAGGCAGAAGGGCAGATCCGCGCCGTCCACGATCGCCGCCGCCATCATGATCTCTCCGGGCGTGATCTCACAGCTGGCCATCTTCGCCAGTCCGTCGACCTGTGCGTCGAGGTTCTGCAGCGCCATGGCCAACTTCGTCTTGGCCATCATGAGCTTCTGCGCCAGGGTCGTGAAGTCCGGGGCAGGTATCAGGGCGCCCCACTTCGGGGCCGGCGAGTCCACCACGACGGGGCCGGACTGCTGCGCGCTGAAGCTCGCCGCCGGGTCGTTGGCTTGCTTGGCCAACACACGGTCGACCTTCATGGCCGCCAGGAGCTTCTCGACCTCGTCCGCGTCGGCGATGTCGAACTCGATGAAGCTCGCTGTCTTCGCCAGAGCGGCCCGCGTGAAGCGGTTCGTGAAGTTCGCCACGAGACGGATTTGCTTCAGGTCGAGATCCTCAGCCTCTGCGATCTTGGCGATGGTGTCGTTCAGGGGAACGCCGGAGTCTACCAGGGCGTTCTTCGCCTTGATAGCCATCTCCGTGTATTCGTTGGGCTCAAACGTAGGCATGGGTACACCTCCGGGATCCTGCCGAAAAGTTACCACAGTATCCGCGCCGCTTCAAGTTAGTCGTCGTCCTCACCCTCCTTGGTGAGGATCGGCGCCAGAACGTCCATCCGCGGCTGGATCAAGTGGGCTGCCAGGAAGCAATAGAACATCGAGTGCCAGTGGTCGTCGGTCTTACCGGAACGCTTCACGAACAACGTGTTCCCCAACGAGTCGTACTCCACGAGGACGGAGCGGAGGTCCTGCCACCAGTGCGCGCGCTCCATGTCTCGACGACAAGGCAGGCCGTACTTGTGCGGGAATAGCCGCATGTTGGTCGCCAACGAGTCCAGGCAGGTGTTCCGGTCCACGCTGAGCCTGAAGCTGTTGGCGTTGATCGTGATCGGGGCGTCCTGGCGGTTGTACTTGCAGATCGTGAACCGCGGGAAGCCATACCGGTTCATCAGCGTGTTGTTCCGACTGTACCCGGCGCCGTGATCGGCGACGATCCGGTGCGCCTTTACCCTGTCGATGATCTCGCAGATCTGGTTGAGGTCGTCGTCGGGGTCGCCGCGGAAGCGGAAGCCGGCCACCCAGGTGAACTTCTCTGGGCCGGTGTAGCAACCGAGCGTGAGCGTCGTAGCGGCGCCGGCGGCGTGCGGGTCCCTCGGGTCCGGCTGCGCCCAGTCGATACCAGCGACCATGGGGCGCGTGGTGGAGAGCCGCACGAAGTTCTCCGGAGCGATGCGGAAGTTCTTGTCGGAGAGTCCCGCGAGGAACGTGTCGCTGAAGACCTCCTTGGCCTGCTCGACGGAGTAGGCGAAGGACTCGCGCATCGTGACGATCGGTTCGTCGATCAGACGCCGCAGGATCTCCCCGAACTTCGCGTGCGGATTGGCGATCTGCGGGAGCCTGAAGGAGTCGTAGGTGTACATGTTGGGCTCAGAGGTGACGACCCACCGCCCCTCTTGAGTATGAATCGGCTTCCCACAGCGCTCGCAGACGATGCCGTCCGGGGTGAGATTACGCACGCCCAATACGTTCCAGACCGTCGGCGAGTGTCGGTGGCACGGGACGGCCCACTCGTGCTGCTTCGACCGCTCCGACCAGATGATCCACTGCGGGTTGTCCGTCGACAGCGGTGTCCCAGCGTGGAGCTCCCAGCCGTAGGTGGACGCCGACAGGCACTCCCGCAGGACTCCGATGGCGTCCAGGTCGACGAGCGCTATCTCATCGATGGAGAGAGCGTCCGCCGGGTTACCACGAATCCGGGCAGCGTCGCCGTACGCTGTGCCGACCAGGACACGACCGCCGGCGAAGGACTCCTTCCGCTTCACGTTGTACGGCCGGCGCGTACCGGTCTGATCGAAGAAGCCGGAGAGGATGTCGGAGTCGCGGATGGCGCCGTCGAGCTTCCACTGCGAGAACTCCCGCGCCTGCTCCATCGTCGCCGAGACGTACTGCCACGTGAGGCCGAGGGTGTTGATGTAGGCGTGGATCTGCGCTGCGATGTTGGACGACTTGTACGTCTGACGCCCGTACATGAACATCTGCTTCGGGTGCGACGGGAACGCGTCGATCTGCTGCCGCAGATATGGCAGCCCCTCGTACGACATCGGGATCTTCTTCCCACTGGCCTGGATCATCACGAGCTGGTTGATGAGCAGGGACGGGAGGACGGCGAACGGATCGTCTGGCGCGATGACGTCCCCGGCGCGCTCGAGCCGCTGCAGTCGTCTCGGGAAGTGCACTACTTCTTGCGCACCCCGCTCAGTACCGTCAGCAGCACCTTCGGACCGCCAGCCTTAGCCGCTGCAGCTGCGCCGAGAACACTCGCCTTCTTCATCAGCGGCGGATCTGCCGGCTTCTTCTTCGCCACGCGCTCCTTCGTGGGCTTCCCGTACTTCGCGAGCCAGCGCTTCGCAGTTCCCTGCGGGAGCTTACCCTCGGCCTCGAGCGCGTAGAACTTCCTCATCTGAGTTTTCGACTTGAACGGCATGGTCTACTTCTCCTTATTCAGCGCACCTCTCGCGGTCAGCGCGCTCATGGATTCTCACCTCTCGGTGTCCGCACTCTGAACCCGATGCCCAGGTACTTCTCGATGTCGTCGACGGCGTCGTCGAGCTCCTGCAGGCGGCGCTCGTAGGTGCTCAGCTTCTCGTCCGTCTCCCTGGCGCTCTTGTCCAGGTACTTCATCTTCTCGAGCGACACGTCTCTAAGCGCCACGAGAGCGGTTCGGACTGCAGCGAGCTTGTCAGTGATGGACTCGCGGACGTGGCCCACCTCGGTGTCCACCTTCTTATCCACTCGATCGGCGGCTTCGTGCGCTTCGGCGATGGCGACGTCCACGCGCTGCATCGTACCGGTCAGTCGCTTCTCCAGACCTTGCACTCGCGTGAGCGCGTCGATGACCTTCTGCTCACGCTCCGCTGCGTCCTCGGCGTACTTGGCCAGCATCGCCTCGGCACCCTCCAGACGCTCCTCGACTGCGGTGGTTGCTGACGCCTTGAGCCGCTCCTCTGGGAGCAACGTGTCAATGCCGAAGACGACCTGAAGAGCGATGATGATCAGCGACGTGATGCCTGTGGTCTTGCCGGTATGGTTCTTGAAGAACGCCCACAAGATCTCCATGGTCGTCATGTCGCGTAGCCGCTTGCTGCGTTCAGGTGCTGGACCCTCAGCAGGAGTGCTCCAGTCGTCGCGGTCATCGGTCGACATCGTAGCCCCCCAACAACTCCAGAAGTAGGTGTTCGTCGAGATCTTCGTCCCCCAGTGCACACTCATCATCGAACGGTCTCGGAGCGTCAGAGTCGAAGGCCTCGACCTCCATGAGTTCTTCTTCCAGGAGGATGAACTGCACCTCCACCTCCTGTGTACGTAGCTCGCGCGCCGTTGGGTCAGGAGGCTCTGACACGCACGAGAGCGCCAACATGAAGAAGAGCGCGATCACGCTGCTACAGGCCGCTGTAAGCGACCTTCTTGCCCTTCTTGCCCTTCTTGCCCTTCTTGGACGCAGCGACCATGCGGTCGAGCTCCTTGAGGCGACCACGCATGTCGCGGACGTCCTTGATGCCCTTGGTGACCTTGCCGAGGTTCTTCTCGGCCGAGGCCTTGAGCTTCTCCTTGTCCTCCGGCGTCACCGGCGCCTGCGCAACCTTGCACAGCATCTGCGCCTTCTGCCCGATCGTCTTCATACCGTTCCTCCTGCAGCCTTCGCTGCCAGTTCCTGAGCCGTGCGCGCCAGCGCCCCTCGTCGCTTCGACGCCTTCGCTTCGTCCACCGACCGCTTCGTCAAGCTCGCCGCTGCGCGGCCGGCGGCGTCGGACGCCTCCGGAGAGACGAGCCCGGACCGCGAGGTGTGCGTCAGCCGCTCGGCGTGCTCACCGATGGTCTTGGAGCGCTTCGACTGCGTCTTCGAGATCTTCCCGTGGTGCATCGCCTGCTGCGCCAGCGCGCCGGCGGTGAGTGCGTCCGCGTGCTTCCCGATCATGCCGCTGCCCTCCTCGTCATCCTCTGCACCTGATACTCCACGAGCACGTAGAGCACAGGGTATACGAACAGCGCCCAGAGACACACGAGGATGTCCTCGATGAACTTCATGTGACGCTCGCCAGCGACTTCCCGCCGACCTTGAGCTCGACGGAGCCCGACGGGATCGGTTCGGTGCTCACGACGATGACGTTGACCCACCCGTTGGGGTCCACGACATCTGCGCCACCGTGGCCGCTCTGCCCGATCATCTTGAAGTGTACCTTCCCAGAGATGACACGGTCGGCCATTCCGGAGAACGCTGTCCTTACTGCCTGTGCCTCTATGTCGGTCATCTACAGAGCCTCCGGGTACTTGTAGACCCACTTGCCTGTCGTAGGACTACGGTGCTTCGAGATGTACTTGAACGGGCCGCGCATCCTCTTCTCAGCGGTTTCCATCTTCGGCGCCTTCATGTGCGCCGTGTCCCTGGTAGACGTCGTCGGCGGAGCGGTCGGCACACCGGGGTGCGGGGCGGTCTGCGCCATCTTCGCGCCCTTCGGCGGCTTCTGGCCGGGCATGAGCGGGATCCGTCCCTGCAGCGCGATCCGAACGCCTTCGTTCGTGAAGTGCTTCGCACGGGCCACGTCGTACACCCACTCGTCCGTCGTCTTGTGGTGCTTCGGCTCGCCCTTGACGGCGCGCTTGATTCGCTTGAACAGCCCCGGCGCAGGCTCGACGCTGAGGTAGCGGCGGATGAAGACCTTCCGCTCCTCCTTCGGGACGTCCTTGTGCGCGCCCAGCCGGCGGATGCGTGCCTGGGCCTGCCGGATGATCTCCGGATTGAAGTGGCCCTCGGCAGCCATGAACATCGTGCCGGTCTTCAGATTCAGGCCCTTCGCGCCCGCGCCCGAGACGACGATGACGCGGGTGCGGTCCTCCTGGAAGTCCCTGTACGCCTGCGTCCGCTCGGCCTCGTTGATGACGGTGTCGTCGACCTCGTGGCCCTGCCCGATGAACACGGAGTGCGGGATGCCCGCGCGCTTCAGCGCCATGTGGATCGGACGCACGCCGGCGTCGACGAAGTTGGAGTAGATGACGATCTTGTTCCGCTTCGACTCCTGCAGGTGCGTCTGTGCGTCCTGCACCATCTTCTGGACCTTCGAGCTGGTGTCGAGCGTCTTGTCCGACTCGCCGTACTTGTTGAAGGTGGACTGCGCCGCCTGCCGGGCGCTGATCGCCCGGTTCCGGCCGCTGCTGCCGGTCCACTGTCCGCGGATGATCCTGGCGACCAGCGACTTGGGCGCCTTCTTCATCTGGTCTTGGTAGAACTTGTGCTGCTCCCTGGACATCTCCACCGGGACGTACTCGGTGACCGCAGCGGGCATGTCGTCGAGCTCGTTGGGGTCGGCGAAGTCGAGGAACTGTCCCAGCTGCTGAATGACATCCGGCCGGTCCACGTGGAACACGGGCTTCGTCCCCCCGAAGAGCGACTTCACGTTGTCGATCTTGGTCGTCACCATGTCCCGGAACGGCAGGTTGTGCGGCACCTTCCCGTCCGAGGTGATCGACAGCAGCACCGGCAGGTCGTCTGGTGTGTTCGAGACGAAGCTGGCGGCGAGGCCCACGGAGCCGGGTACGCCCTGACGCACGATCCGCGCAGCGGCGTAGTTCGACGACTTCGGGTCCTTGGCCGTGTCCATCTCGTCGAAGATGACCATCCGCGGCTGCAGCGCACGCACCTTCTGTGGATCCTGACGGAGCAGGTCCCAGGACATCACGAGATACGGCGGGACCGGCTTCCCCTCGTCGAGCCGCTTCTGCAGGAAGTCCAGCTCCTTCATGTTGTCGACGATCTCGACCTTGCGCTTCGTGAACTTGCGCACGTTCTCCACGAAGTTGACACGCAGGCCTGCAGGCACGACCGCGAGTGCGAGGTGTCTGCCGCCGACGGTGCGGAACGACCCGCGCCCGTCAAGGGCGTCCTCTGCGGCAGCCAGGGACGTTACAGAGTTGTGCACTAGCCCGATATTGTGCCCAGCCAAAAAGTTGTGCGCGCTTGTCTGCAGATCGTAGATCACCCTGTCGCCCCACACTTCCTCGATCTCTACAACCTTGTCAAACGTGAGGTCGCTTTCGGCAAGAGCTCGCAAGTTCGCCGCGAGTCGCTTGATCTCTGGCTCGTGCGCTGCGTACGCAGCTGCGGTGCGCTCGGCCCACTTTCCGGCTGTGCCGCCTCGACTAGGGTCGTGCGTGGGCGGAGACTCGAGCCTACTAGCTACGTCCAACACGTTGGCTACGCTAGTCACGGTCGTGGTTGCGCGCCGACTCGTACCACGCGCTGCGAACATCACGCCCATCGAGCGCATTCGTGCGAGCACGTTCGACACGTCGATACCAGTAGCAGACCAACGGTGCGCTGGCTGCTCCGCTGCCACCGCCAACGCTGCTACCTTGTAGTCTACCCCGAAGCCGATGTGGTCGGCGAACCTGCGCATGTTCTCGCCCAGAAGCGTAAGTCGCCAGTACTTCCTGCGCTTCGGGTTCGAACTGTTTGTGGCACACGCCCACTTTGACGACACCTTAGCGCGGATGCCGAACCGCAGGAGCATGAACGCTACTTGGTCGATCAGGACGCGACTAGCTGACGAGAACTCTACCTGATCCTTGCCTGCGTACGCTTCTGCGTCGAACAGGCACCGAAGGCACAGCTTCGCGAGATCATCGCGCAGGTACACCCAGTCCGGCGGAAGGCGCTTGTCCTTCGACCGGTGCCCCCAAGTGTGCCCATACTCCTCAAGCAGGTTGCGGTACCGAGCGTCGCACACGCGCAAATACGCAGTGCCCTTCCTCCTCTCGTACGTAATGCCTGCGGTAAACCCACCGTGGTGCTCAAGGAGACTCTTCAGCCTATCCAGGACAGCAGTGTCTTTCTGTGTGACAGTAGCTGAATTAGCACGCGGGGTGTTGATCGCCTCTGACCCTTCGGCAATCTGCCACGACAGCACCTCTACCAGCCAAGCTGGAGCGTCTACCTCAAATGGCACGCTCACACACCTCGGGACACCTACGTAGTTCCCAGGAACCCAGTCCTGCGCCGGTGCCCAATCTACCGACCCATCAGAGGTAACGTGCGGCAAGGGCTCGTTCAGGGACACTGTGAACTCGACGCCCATACGAGTTTTGATACGCAGCATCGGCTCTGACAAGGGGATGCGCATGCGGAACAGCTTCTCTACCCGCGTCCGTACTGTTCGCCCACAATCGTCGACCCCGAGCGTCCACATCGGCGCAGGTGGATCTGCTACCTCTTCGTCCACATCGTCGGGCAGATCCCCGCAGAACAAGTCCCCGATAGGGTGCATGCCGCGATCAGTAAAAATTGGAGTTTGCCTTTCCAGGCACTTCCCAAGCCCTGTCCCGTGCGCGATGAGGAGGTGCCCGCCGTTCTCGTGCATCTTCTTGACGGCGCGCTGCTGGTGCGGGTAGAGCGAGAACTCCTCGCGCAGCTCGGCGACCTTGAGAACGGAGAAGTTCTCCTCGGTGATGGGAACCCACCACCATTCGTTCTCCAGGTTGGTCGCCGGTGCACGCAACACGTCAACTCCCGTGCTTGCGCCCCTGCGCGCGCATCCGCGCAGACGCCGCCTCGTTCCGTGTCCGCTGCCCGTCCCGCTGGATCTGCTGCCACCGAGCCATCAGCCGGTGGGCGCACTCCCGGGCGATCTTCTGGATCTCGTCCGCGCTGATGAGCGTGCGGTTGGCGAAGTCGAAGGCCAGGAAGTAGGACTCGGCCTCCGGCGTGTACTCGAGGAAGTAGCGCGTGTTCACCGCCTCGGCCTGCATGGCCAGCTCGGCGTCGGCGCGCTGGAAGAACTTCGCGTTGAGCGGGCCCTCCGTCGGAACGAACGGTCCGAAGAACTGGTAGATGCCAGCGATGCCCTTCATCGCGTACTTGACGATGATGCTGCCGATGGCCAGCTCGTCCAGCTCGAACTCGATCTCCGGCCTGAACTCGCCGCCGCCGACGCCCCAGAAGTCCGGGCGATCCTGGAAGACCTTCTTGGCCTCCTCGATCTTCATGCGGTTCGGAGTGCTGTTCATGTGTTACTCCCCTGATGGTAGCTGTGGTTGTAGGTTCTCTTTGAACTTATGGAGGACTTGTTCCAGCATACTGTTGATGTCGACGAGCTCGACGCGTCCGCCGAGGTGACCAGCAACGTCGAGGCCTGGGCCGACACGCTCAGAGGGCACCGGCGCCGTCGCGATCCGGTACTGCTCCATGCGGGCCTGGAGCTTCCTGAAGGCGGCGGTCGGACCCATCATCTTGTGCGCCGACTCCATGGCCTTCGCGTAGTTGTTGACCGCCGCAGCGCTGGCCTTGGCATCTCCGAAGAGCAGGAGCTCCCGGATCTTCATGTAGGCGCCCTGACAGACGAACTCGAAGGCCTCGTCGGGGTTGAACGTGACCTGCTCGCCGGAGTAGAAGAGCGCTCCGTCGGTACCGAGGGCGTGGCAGTTCCGGTAGATGTCGCCCTGAAGGTGAACCTCGAAGAAGAGGTCCGCCTCGTACTCGGCGAGGATGGTCATGTCCATGATGAGGTGCTGGTAGAGCACCAGGACCTCGGGATCGAGGAAGACGTTCTGGCGCGTCTCCAGCATCTTCTTCACGTCGCGCGGCATCGTCCCAGCGATGAGGCACATGTCGATGAAGCGACGGAGGTCCGGGTAGCGGCTGATGTACTCGACCTCGCGGAGGAGGTTCGGGTCGTTCCACGCCGACTGGAGCTGCCAGTTCGTCAGGACGGTGTCAGAAGGGCCGTTGGACGTCTGCGGGATCTGCGCGCACTCCTCGACGACGCGGCGGACGCCGACCTCGAGCTCTGGGATCTGGTCAGGAGGCGGGTAGCTCAGCCGTGTGAGCGCACGATGGATCTGTACCGTGGGCTGGCCACGGAGCGCGCAGAGCCTGATGTACCGCTCGCACGGCAGCCGCATGGATCA
>Ga0180432_10005171_pt1 | contig 17540 bp, 13 predicted proteins | sample SS_ome_10_FD_132414 | JGI IMG/M metagenome (GOLD analysis project Ga0180432, IMG submission 132414) | Hypersaline lake sediment archaeal communities from the Salton Sea, California, USA - SS_1_MS_2 metaG | ecosystem: Environmental > Aquatic > Non-marine Saline and Alkaline > Hypersaline >...
CCGTTTCTTGATTCGGTTCGTCGACATCTCGACGAACATTACCAGGGCCGGTACGAAGTCATCGTCGTCGACGACGGCAGCTGCGACAATCTGGCCGATGTCTTGAAAGCGGCCGCCGTCGATTGGTCCGAGCTGGTTGTGATTACGCACGGGAAGAACCGAGGTAAAGGGGCGGCCGTGCGAACCGGCATGCTGGCCGCCAAGGGAGAGCGAATGCTCTTCGCCGACGCCGACGGAGCCACGCCCATCGACCAGGAAGCGCAACTGTCAGAGGCAATCTCGGCCGGCGCCGACGTGGCCATCGGTTCCCGACTAATCGGCGAAGGGGAGGCAACACGCGAAAGAACCCGGCTGCGTGGGCTGGCCGGTCGTCTGTTCGCCGCGTTGGCCCGCCGCTGGCTCGGGATCAAAGTTCGCGACACCCAATGCGGCTTCAAAATGTTCAGCCGCGAGGCCGGACGAAAGCTCTTCTCAAGCAGCACGGAGAACGGCTATTTGTTTGATTTGGAACTGCTCGTCTTGGCCCGCCGATTTGCGTATGAAGTGGCCGAAGTGCCCGTCGATTGGACGGAAGTCCCCGGCGGCCACTTGAGCATGTCGAAAGAGTTCGGCCGCATCGTCGGCGGACTGTGGCGACTGAAACGACGATTGAGCGGATCTGCATCGGGTAGCCCAGGTTCTTGAACCTGGGCCGCGCAGCGGCAAGAGGCCCCGAGCACCACGTAGTCTCACCTAACGGTCCAACCATTCCGTGTGACCACCCGCCCACGGAGCCTCTGGTGCCGCGTGCCGTTCGGGGAACACGAACCCGAAGCGCAAGCGAGGAGAGCGGCGTTAGCATATCGACGCGGCTCTACAATGTCTGCGGTTTCACTCCTCGCTTGCGCGTCGGGTTGGTATCGGGCTGCCGCCATTCCTCTTCATACATCGCAGCCAACGCCTACTGCTTCTCCGCCGCTTCGACTTCCAACCAAAATGATCGCAACACGAACATCTCCAAGGGAGCGCCGGGGCGCAGTTGCCAGATGTGCTCTTCGGGGCCCGGCGATGCGTCGGCGTACAAGGGACGCTTGCCCGGCGGTTGATCGAGGTAGAGGTACTTATTCACGGCCTTCCTCATCGACGGTTCCATGACGATGACCGGGGCCGGCGAACGCTTCGGGGGTTCGCTAAACCAACCGACCCGGCCGAAGGAGCGCAAGTACCACGGCAGCGGCCAGAAGTCGCCGTCGGGACAGATGACTTGAACGTGCATGTCCTTGCCGTCGGGATGGGCCTCGGCAAGCCGCTCAAGCTCGTCCACCAGAGGGAAGAGATCGCTAGTGGCGTGGGCATACACGTAGGGTGCCGTCGGATTATCGGAGTCCACAAAAGCAGCCAGCCAAGCCTGCATCCCCAAGCCCGCGGCCATCCCCAGAAGAACCATGCCGGCGCAAGCCCTGTATGCGTAGACCGCGAATCGCCGCGGCCAGCGGTCGCCGGCCGGACGCGACGATTCCGCACCAAGCATCACCCCCGCGGCGATGCCCGCCATCAGGATCATTCCTTGAAAGAATCCCAACGCACACCAGGGCGTCTTGTACGGGATGGCGCAGTAGATCACGGTCATCGACAAAGTGTAGACGCTCAAGAAGCGTACGATCGGAAGTTGCTTCGGCCGAAGGCCCATGCCTGTCACGGCGGCCAGCAGCGCCAGCAGAGCCAGAACGCCGACGGTGGCTTCGGTCCAGAGCATCGGGTCGTTTGATTCCCAGTAGAACAAACGATGGAAATAGTGATAGAACGGATACTCGTGCTGCCCGGCCGACCCTTCGCCGGCCGCCCGGGTGAAATAGTGGAAATACGTGGCATACGAATCGGCCACGCCGCCGGGGTTGTCGAAAAACGACGAAAAGAACAACGCCGAGACGCCCGCCGCCGTCGCCAGCACAAGCATGGTCGCCAGGACGATTCGCTTCAGGCCCATCCGCCGTAAGCCGGGCATGGTAATCGCCGCCGCGACGAACATCGAGAACAGGGCAATGACGCACGTTTCCTTGCTGGCGTGCATCATGCCAATCGAACCGCCCAACAGCACCAGCCACGCCATCTTCCGCAAGCAAAGCCATCGTTTATCATTCGTCTCATCGTCGACCAGTCGCGCATACCGCCACAACGCGACAATTGCCGAAAACGTGAAAAACACCAGCAACATCTCTTGGATGTAGTACCGGCTGTAGAAGACCATGATCGGCGAGACGGCCATGAACAACGCCGAGAAGAAGGTGGCCGTGGTGCCGAGTTCCTCGCGAAGCAGAAACACCAGCGCCACCAGTCCGATGCCGAAAAAGGCCGGCACCAGTCGCAACTCGACCTCGGTAAGTTCCGTGAGTTTCTCGGCCGAACTCATCCAGGCCACCGGCAGTGTGGCGTAGTTCAAGCTTGGTCCGTGGTATTCGTGCGGGTCGTAGGCGTACTCGCCTTGCTCCAGGAGACCTTGCAACTTGGCGGCGTGGACCGCCTCGTCGCAGTGCATCGTGCGGTTCTCCAGCGATGGCAAGCGAAACGCCGCCGCGACGGCCACTGCTACTATCAGTAAAGAGAAGACAGCGATCAGGCGGCCAAACGAAAACGGGGACTTGGCCGCTGCTCCGTCGGCGACTGTCGTGTCGTCGCGCGGAGCAGGGCCCGTCCCCGCTGTTTTCGTTTCAATCGGTTTGGTCATTCCGCCGGCCTGCCGAAGACCTCCACCTCGGTGTAGTGGTTGTTTTCGTCGACGTGGTTGCCGCGGCTATACAGACGTACGTATCGGCCTTCGACGCCCTGGGAGTCGATCAGCTTGCCCTCGGAAGTTTCGACGTAACCCATGTCGGTTCCGCCGCCGAGACCGGCTGAGCCGTCGTAGTCGTTGTTGAAGACGGTCGTGGCGTCGAGGAAATCGGGATCGTCGCTGACCTGGACGACCACGTCGCGGTAAACGCGGGCGGCGGCGTGGTTGTGCCACAGCAAGACGACGTAGATAGTCGACTTCTTGCCCAGGTCGATCTGCACCCACTCCAAGCCCGGGCGAATGGTCAGGCAGCCGGCCTCGGTGGCTTCCTTGTCGCCGTCGGTGACGAAATCGAGTTCGCCCTTGAGCGGGCTGGGATCGCTGGCGGTGACCCATTTGCCGCGCGACAGGTTCGTCGTGCCCTCGGGCACCAGGAACGGATCACGCGGACGACCTAGCGGCTTCTCCAAGTTGGCTTCCTTCGTGGGCACCGGCGTGCCGCGGAAAGCCGGGCTGGGCAGTTCGAGCTCCAGTTCGATCATTTCAAAACTCTCGGCCGGCGCGGCCGAAGTCTCGTCGGCGGCCGGATCGGCAACTTCACCCTCCGCGGGCTCTTCAACGACGACGGAAGTCTCTTCCGTTTCCTCATCGGCGAGGATGTCGTCGAAAATGCCGCGACTGGTCGTCACGTTGGGGCCGGCCGTGGTGGCGGGACCGACCGTTGTGCCGGGGCCGGTGGTGATCGACTCGGCGGTCAGCGATTCCTCTCTCCTAATGCATCCGCTGAGTGCCATGACAAGCACCGCGCAAAGCGGCAAGCACATACGATAATCACGCTTAAGGATACTCACTATCTTGTTCCTCGAAAATTGTTGGTTCGTTTATCTTCACTAATCATCCCGGACGAATCACTTCAGCGACTCGAGGGCCTTCGCCGCGCGGTCGATGACCGGCTGCGACTTGGTCGCCGACTTGGCCTTCTGAAGGGCGGCTTTCAACTGCTCGTTGTCGATCGTCTTCTCCGCATCGTCTCCGGCGGTTGCGATTCTCTCGGCCATGCCGACAACCGCGAGGGCAGCGCCGTCGGCGAGCTCCTCAATGTCCATGGCGGCCACGACTTGCTTAAGCGACTCGGGATCGTCCAAGCGGCTGTAGGAACCGACAACCAGCAGCTTATCGGCCGGTCTGTCGGCCAGTTTCATGACTTCCGCCAGCAGTTCCATGTTGGCCGGCTTTTCCACGCCGGGCTCGGCCAGACGAAGCAGGCCCCGCAGGGCTAGCGTCTTGTGGCGACGATTGTCGCCAGCGGCCATTTCGCGAAGGTGACTTTCGACATCCCCTTCACCCCAACCGGCCAGCGTACGCGCCGCCTGGTCGGCCACTTGTGCGTCTTCGTCCTTAAACGCGGCGGCCACGGTCTTCAGGGCCTCGGCCCCGCCGGTTCGCGCCAGTGCTCGCAACAGGGCAGCCCGAGTGGCCGGATCGCTTCCTTCGATTCCCGCGATAACGGTCGCGGCCGAGCTCTCGCCAACGGTGCCGCAGACGGCCAGCAATGCCAACTCGGCCTTTTGCTTCTCGGCGCCGGGCTTGGCCTTCTTCAGCATTTCGACCAAGCGGGGAGCTTGTTCCTCGCCGGCCAACGTTCGCAAGGCGTTCATCGCCGCCAGACGGACGGACTGCACCCGGGCTTCGCTGTATTCGAGTACCTCGGGAATGGTTTCCTTGGCGTTTCTTCCGGCCAAAATGGCCAGCAGTTCAGCCTGGTCGGCCGAGTCGCCGTCGGTCATGGCGGTGATTATCGCGGAGTTGGTGGTCTTGTCGGGAAGCTTGACGAGGCTGGCTCTCGCGAGTTTCTTTTCCGACTCCGACCCTCGGGCGATGGTGCCGACCAGGGCGGCCACGTCTTCGGCGTTGCCGAGAAATCCCAAGGCGCGAATCACGGCGGCGCGGACCTTGGCGTCTTCGCTCTCCATCAGGGCCACGATTGCCGGTCGGGCGGCGACGTCGCCTCGGCTGGCCAAGGCGTCCATCAGATCGGCCTGCCCGGCGGGTGAGATCTTCGGCAACTGTTCGGCAAACTTCTTGGTGGCTTCCTCGCCCGGCTCACCTTCCCTGACAACCTGCAGCCCGATGGCACGCATTTCGCGATCGGAATCGGCCAGGAAATCGAGAACCATTTGCATTTGATCGTCGGCTTCCTCTTGCGCCATCGCCGGCGACATAAGGGTCGCGAGACAAACGGCAACGAAACCAATCGCGCGGACGGCGACCGTGATCTTATTGACGGCCATTAAACACATTCCTCCTCAGTTCATGTTACGAGTACGGCAAGCCGGATATCGACTCTCCTATTTCTTGTTCTTCTTCGCAATCGCCGCTAGCAGACCGCGACTGGCCGCCAGACGGACGTTCTTGTTCTTCGACTTGGCCAACGACTTGTAAATCGCGATGGCGTCCATCTTCTTACCGTCGGCCAGCAACCGTTCGGCACATGTCAGATAGGCATCGGCGGCGGCCATCTTCAGTTTCTCGGGAGCCTTTGCTTGGAAAGCGCCAAGGGCCTTGGCCGCGTCGGGCGTTCCAATATCACCCAAGGCACCAACGGCGGCACCGGCGATGGCAGTGTCCTTGTCGGCCAGCAACGCGACCAGGGCGGCCGTGCTGGGGGCGTCGCGACGAACGCCTAGCGAGTTGATCACGCCGACCTTCAGCTTGCCTTCAACCTTCGGCAGCACTTCACGCATGGCGGTAGCGGCCTCGGGACAAGGAATACGTTCCAAGGCGAAGCGGGCCATGTGAGAAAGCTTGTCGTTTTCCAGCAAGGGAGCGATGGCCGGTACGTTGTCGGCCGTGCCGATCAGGCTCAACTTGCGGCAAACATAGTCCTTCGCGGCGACCTTGGCGTCGGTCGAGAGCACGGCGGCCAGTTGGGCGGCTAGTTGCTTCTGTTGGTCGGCCTTTCCGCTGGCGGCGGCAACGGCGGCGTCCAACGGTCCCAGTGCCGCGCGATCGGCTCCCCAATCGTACGTCTTCAGCGTCTCGAAAGCCTTGTCCACGCCTTCATCGGCCACAACAGCCGGCACCGCGGCGCCGAGCAACAGGGCAATCGCCATAAGTCCGACAATCGCGTTGGTTTTGTGAAGCATTTGTTTCTCCAATATATTGTTGTGGTGTTCTTATTCGTAACGCTCGGGTGCCATGTCCCACGCTTGCGTGGGCATGCATGAAACCAGCAACGGACAGCTCCTCATGCCCACGCAAGCGTGGGACATGGCACCCGAGCCTCCGTTTAATCGACCGAGGCTAAATACCCCACGGCTCGCGCATCGCGGTGGTTCGCATGCGGTTGGCCGTGGCGTCGCCGATGAACTCTTCCTTCTGCGGGTCCCACTTCATCTTGCGACCCAGGTCCATGGCGATGTTGCCCAAGTGGGCCACCGAGCAGCAGCGATGGCCGATCTCGGCGGGGAAGTACGGGTCCTTGCGGCTCTTAACACAATCGAGGAAGTTGCGGTGCTCGCCGCCGGGGCAGGTGAACAACTTCAACTCGTCGGTGCCGATCACCGTATCCAATATGTCCTTGGAGCTTGCTTCAAGCGGAGCCAGCCAACCCTTGTTGCCGACCCAACCTTCCGAGCCCTCGAACTTCAGGCCGGTGCCGCCGCTATCGACGTGCATCACGACTCCGTTTTCGTAGGTGTACTTCACGTGATAATCGTGATAGGTGTCGTACAGACCGCTCTCGTGCCGCTTGCCGGTTCCTTCGATCTCGATCGGTCCGGTATGCTCGGTATCGTTTGCCCATTGGGCCGTGTCGATTTGATGCCCGCCCCAGTCGGTCAACTGGCCGCCGGAGTAATCGCGGTGCCATCGCCAGTGGAAGATGTGCAGACCGTTGCGGAACGGCTTCTTGGGCGCGGGGCCCAGCCACATGTCCCAATCGAAGCCCTCGGGCACCGGTTGTGGAGTGGCGTCGCCATTGTTGTTCGGACCGGCCGGCAGTTGTACGTGTATCTTCTCCAACTTGCCGATACGCCCGTTGCGAACCAGTTCGGCCATGCGGTGGTAGAGCGGAATGGAACGGTCTTCGGTCGACAGTTGGAACACGGCACCGTAGCGTTTCACGGCGTCGGCCAGTGCGCGTCCCTGGGCGATGTCCAGCGTCGGCTTCTCGCAGATCACGTCCTTGCCGCTGCGGATGGCGGCAATTGCCATGGCCGCGTGCCAATGGTCGGGCGTGGAGATCATCACCGCGTCGATGTCGTCGCGGGCGATAACTTCTCGCCAGTCTTGGGTCATCTGGCACGTAAAATCGGCGCCTCGTTTGCTCTTTACCGTCTGCAAGGCGTTGTTTATCTGTCGCTTGTCGACGTCGCACAAGGCGACCGGCTCGGCGTCGTCTTGGCCGAGGAACATCCGAAGGTTGCGGCCGATGCCGTGGGAGCCAACGCCGATGAAACCGACCGTGATGCGGTCGCTGGCGGGCACCGTCTGGTTGGCGCCCAACGCGTTGGAAGTTATCACATAAGGCGCCGTGGCAACCGCCGAACCGATCGTCGCTGCCCGTTTAAGGAAGGACCGCCGATTACAGCCGGCCTTTTCGGATGGTTTCATTTGCGTTTCTCCTGTTCAGGTGAAATAAGACATGCGATGCACGGTTGTGGTCCCGGGATGAAATCCGGCCGGCATCGCTGTCGACTTGCTTGGGTTGGTTGGCTAGGTGTACTCAGGTGGGTGCCGCCGTGGCCACGGCCCTGGCCAATGCACGCGGTTTCGACATCATCCTACATCTTAACGCACCGGGGGGGCTATACGCAATCGCCGCGGGCGGAGTTCCGGGGTGTAGCGACGCATTTTCGCCGGAACGGGCAGTACCAGACGCTTCGTGGGTGGAGTGATGAAAAAGGGGACTGGCTCCACAACATTTTGTGTTTTAGATCAGTCAAACAAGCTGTTGGTTGTGGTGCCTGTCCCCTTTTTCATCACGTTTTCCTCGTTCCACCTCGTCGACGGGTAGGCCAACGGTATGGTCAGATTGTTCGGCACGACTACGCGGCGCCCACGGCCTCTTGTCGCTAAAGCGACCCAGGCTCAAGAACCTGGGCTACCCAACCGTTGTCCAGCGATCTTTTCTTGGCCATGCAGCACTAGCCACCCGACGACGGGGTTGGTATACTGCCGGAATGTGTACCGGCAAGGAAAATGACGCAAACGATGCCGAAAATCGCGACGAGGCGGATTCGGCCGGCGGCAACGGAGATTGTCTGCGAGATTCGCTGCGGCTGTCGATGGTGCCCGGCGTGGGTCCAAGGATCCGACAATCGTTGCTGGAGCGGTTCGGCTCGCCCGACGAGGTGTTCGCCGCTTCGGCGGGAGAGCTGCGCGAGGTTTCCGGCGTGGGGCCGAAACTGGCTCATCATATTCTCACCGCCCGGGAAATGCTCGACGTGGAGCGGGAAATCGGCGTCTGTCGCGACAATGGTATCGAAATCATCACCGACAGCGACGACAAGTTTCCAAGTATACTGCGGGAAATACACGATCCGCCCAGCGTGCTCTTCCTGCGTGGGGAATTGAAAGAGCAGGACGCCATGGCCGTCGGCATCGTGGGCACGCGCCACGCCACTCAATATGGTCTTCGCCAGGCACGTAGGTTGGCCGGAAGTCTGGCCCGGGCGGGGGTGACCGTCGTCAGCGGATTGGCGCGCGGGGTCGACGCGGCCGCGCATCGCGGGGCACTGGAGGCCGGCGGACGAACCATCGGCGTGTTGGCCAGCGGCGTGCTGAATATCTATCCGCCCGAGCACGACGAACTGGCCGAGGAGATCACCGCCAGCGGCGCTTTGGTCAGCGAAACACCGCCAAACACGCAACCGATGGCCGGCATGTTCCCGCAGCGAAACCGTTTGATCAGCGGCCTGTCGCTGGGCGTTATCATCGTCGAGGCAGCCAAACGCAGCGGGGCCCTGATTACCGCTCGCCTGGCCGGTGAACAGGGTCGCGAGGTGTTCGCCGTGCCTGGGCACGTGGATTCTCGCACCTCGCAAGGCTGCCACCAGTTGCTTCGCGACGGCGCGAAGTTGGTCGAAACGATCGACGACGTTCTGGAAGAGCTTGGGCCGCTGGCCGACGCCGCGGGTGGTGAAGAGACTCCGGAAGTTCGCCATCCGGCAGAACTCATGCTAAACGATATGGAGCAACAAGTTCTTTCCGCCATAAAGAGCGAAGCGACCACGATCGACGAGATCGTGGCCGCCAGTGGTGTTCCCGTTCACCGTGTTCTTTCGACGATAAGCGTTCTGGAAATGCGTCGTCTGGTCCGCCGCCTCAGCGGCACGACCGTGGCGAGGAAGTAAATGCCACGAAACCCGTCGGCAACGCGTGCAGAGCAATACGAGGTCGGTTTCGGCCGCGATCTAACATTAATCACGTGGAGCATGAACTAATGCCGTCAAGAATATCACATACCGCCATAACGCTCAGTATATGTGCCCTGGCCGCGATCATCTTCTTCGCGAAGACTTGTTCGGCGGCGGAAGATAAGGGAGATTCGCCGCTGGTCGTGGTCGATTTCGAGAACTCGGGGGCCGTTAAACTGACTGGCGTTCAGGCCAAAACCCGGCTAATCAAAACGGGCACCGGTCACGCCCTGCAAATCACGACCGAGGCCAAGGCCGCCTATCCGGGCGCTAAGCTTACGCCGGCCGGCGGGAAATGGGATCTCGGCGGATTCGACGTTGTCGAAATGGACGTTCGCAATCCACAATCCGTGCCTGTTCGGGTGTTGCTCAGCTTGAATAACCCCGGCGCCGACCGACGCCGCAATTGCAATACCGAATCGATAAACGTCCCGGCCAAGGGCACCGGCACGCTGGTCGTGCCGTATGGTATGTGGCACGGACAAGCGGGAAACGACATGGATTGGTCAAACATCGTTTCCATGCGGATAATGCTCGACAAGCCAAAGCGGTCGCACACCTTCACGGTCGACAACATCCGCGCTACGAAGACTAATCGCATGACGGTCGAAGAAGCCGTGGCTGATCCGTTCTTTAAGCAACTGAAGCCGGTCTTCGGCCGCGGCGTGAACCTGGGCAACGCATTGGAAGCGCCCAAGGAACGCCAATGGGGAGTCACGCTCAAGGAAGAGTATTTCGACGCGATCAAGTCGGCCGGTTTCGATTCGGTGCGAATTCCGGTGCGCTGGTCGGCCCATGCGGACAAGTCCCCGCCGTATTGCATTGAGCCCGAGTTCTTCGAGCGGGTCGACTGGGTCGTTCGCAATCTGCTCAAGCGGAGAATCGTGCCCGTGCTGAACATGCACCATTACAACGAACTGACCGACAAGCCGGTGGAGCATCGCGAGCGGTTCCTTGCCTTGTGGCGACAGATCGCCGCGCGTTACAAGGGGTATCCCTCGGCATTGGCATTCGAGCTGTTGAACGAGCCGCACGGCAATCTCAACGCCGAGCAGTGGAACGCGATGGCGGCCGAGGCGATAAAGGTGGTCCGCCGCACGAACCCGAAGCGCAAGATAGTCGTCGGCCCGGTCGCTTGGAACAGTCTTCGCAAACTCAACCGGCTGGAACTGCCCGAGGACGACCGCAATCTGGTAGTGACGTTCCATTACTATGATCCCTTCAAGTTCACGCACCAGGGGGCAAGCTGGGTGGGCGGTCAATCGCGGGCTTGGCTGGGCACCAAGTGGACCGGCACGAAGGCCGAGAAGGACGCGATCATCAAGGATTTCGACAAGGCGATATGCTGGGCCGTCGCGCATCGCCGCCCGATCTACCTGGGCGAGTTCGGCGCTTACGGCAAAGCCGACATGGAAAGCCGCGCCCGCTGGACGAAGTTCATTGCCGACGAGGCCGCCAAGCGAAAGATCGGCTTCGCCTATTGGGAGTTCTGTGCCGGCTTCGGCGTCTACGACAGCGACCGGGCCGAGTGGGTCGTGCCGCTTAAGGAGGCACTGCTGGGTAAGGGGCGGTGAGTTGACGTGGACTCGAAGCGGCCTACTGCTAGGCGGCGACTACTTCATTGGAGAGTATGCCACTTGGCACGACGATGATCATTGCTTCCGCTCGCTACGCTCGCGGAAGCAATGCCGCGAAATAGTCAAGAAACTAGTGTAACCCATGTGCCCGAACACCTGTTACCCTTGTGCTCGGTCGAAACAGCCAACTACTGGGGCACCGATGCTCGTGCCTCGCATCTCAGCCCCAGCCACCCATTTCGGAAAATCGGGAAGTTATTACGGCTCTTCCACAACCTAACGGACAACAGACGCATGGCTAAACAGGCGTAACCCCCTGCGGCATAATGGTTTTTGCAAACAGAACCGTTAGCCGCATTATAAGGGGATTACGCCGTGAAGATCGTGGGCATTAGAAGCGTTTTTCCCCTTGTTTCGGGCCGGACATTCGGGATATCGTCGTTATTTGGCGAGATGGCGCGGCGCTCGGAGCCTCTTGTCGCCGCGCGACCCAAGTTCAAGAACCTGGGCTATTCTATACATCCACGCAAACGCGTTCCTGCACGCAGGCGGAATGAAACCGACCAAGAGCTATTGCCCGTCGAAGAGTATGCTGAGTACATCCAACGCCTGAACAGCCCGGGATGGGTAGCGCATGGCGCCCTTTTGCGAACCTTCTTCCCAAATCGTCAATGCATAGCGAACGTACTGTTCGCGAGATTCGGCCAACAAATCTTCGCCCAATGATTCGCAGATATGCGGCCAAAGCGTTCTCAACTCCGACAGCGCGGACTCCTTTCCTGAAATGGCGTCGAAGACAACGTCGTCGAGGTGCTCCAGTTGTCGCAGTACTTCGGGCGAATGGGGGTCGATGCCGGCCGACGGAACGGCTTTCTTTGTTTCCGTGGTCGCTGCTGATTGGCTGCCGACGAACCGATTGTGGGCCGCGTGGGCTTGGCGTAAACCGGCGGCGCTGTGCTTCCCGCGTTCGGTTGCCGGAGGTGATTCGCCGGAAGCGTCGTCGCGTGCCGATTCATCCGGCGCGACACTGGGTTCCTTCGGCGGAGATGCTTGCTCGGCGAACTGTTTGGCTTCAAAGTCCTCGATCAGTTGCAACCCGAGCGCGGGCAGGTCTGCCGGCAACAGGTCGGGGCGTTGCTTCGACAATTCCCGGGCAAGCAGCGATGTACGGCCCGAGCTCAGAGCGCGGTTAACAAACCGCGACCAATCATCCAACGGCGTTTCGTCCTCGCCATCCGATCCATCCAGGTCCAGCAGCCTGACTCCCGTCTGGTGGCGGAGCCAGCGGTGTTCAGCGTCGTCGTCCGAAACCGCGACGATGCGGAAGGGTCGCCTGGAGGAGTACTTAAGCCCGGTAGTGAAAGAGAAGGCGGTACGGCATTCCAAAGGCAAACAACTGAACAAGGCGGGAATCATCCGGCCTGACACGTCCTGACCGGCAACCGCCAGTTGCGTCGACTCCCTTGCTGCCTGAATGAACCGAGCGACCTTCATCGAGTTCGCATCGCTTGCCAACCGGGCCAACAGGTCCTGGTCGACTTGGGCCGAGCGCCCCACGAGATTCAGGTGAGGGAGATTGGCGGGAACTTCCTCAAGAGCTTTCATCAGCCCGCTTGCTTCCGCGGCTCGAAGAATGGCGAAGGGGCTGTTGGAAAACTTCCGCAAGACTTGTGGAGAAACTATCAAACATTGCGTATACACGCGATGTCCGCCGCGGCCGCTGTATTCCCAACCGGCCGACGTGCTAAGCGACACGCAGAAGCAGCCGCTGGGCAGGGAGTGAAAGTTCACGCTGCGCGAATCGGGGTCCAGATCGGCCAGGGAATCGTGCGAGGGACACCACACGCGCAAATGGCACGCATCGTCTTCGCCAACGCCCTCGCTCCGCCCGAGAAGTTGGTAGCCCAACGCCCGATCGGTCTCCGCCGACGTGAATACTGCTTGATCGACTAGTGCCATGGGTCTCGATTCAGTGTTCGGTTTCTAGGTGCCGGCCGACATCCGACGTTTGTCATGACTCAATTTGATGGGTGTCATGCTCCACGCTTGCGTGGGCATGCTGGAAGCAAGGCGAAGATCGCCGCTCATGTCTCCGCAAGCGCGGGACATGGCACCCGAGTATTATCAACAGGAACCATATACCAATCCGAGGCGGGAGCGGCCGACGCTTCAACGCAACCTGCTCTGCTCAACGTCTCCACTCCTCGCTTGCGCTTCGGGTTAGTGTGAATAGTCCGAGACGCTCGCAAATGTCGCTCTTCCTACATCCCGCCGAGCAACCACGTAAACGGTTCGGTGATGCCGCGGGGTTCGATTCTAAGCGGGACGTTTACGTGCCCTTCGGTCATTGACTCGCGTCTGGCGCAAGCACCCGCCACGCCAGTCGCGAAAAACTTGTGCCGCGAGAAGCGCTGTTGGCATTGCTGCCACAATCCGGCCGCGTGGTGTTTGGCGTATTCGGTGGGGTTGTCCATGCACTCGTCGCATTGATCCGCCTTGGTGAAGACCAACGCAACGGGGCGCTTCGCCCAGGATTTCTTCCCATTATCGTGCAACTCGTCCAGGTAGCTGGCCAGTTTCATCGTGAAATAGTCCTGGTCGCGGTTGCCGTCTTGGAGCTTCAGCGAGTCGATCAGAATCATTGCTCCACCGCATTTTTCCAGAAAGGAGCGAACGACTCTGTAAGTGTGCGGATGGTCGACCTCTTCGAGAACGGCTTCGCCCGCCATGTCGGGCATTATCAACTCCGAAGGATATCGGCGCAGGGAACCGCGTATCTGGCAATGGACCCAATTCCAACGATCCGGCTCGTTGGGAGTCTTCTTTGGAAACTCGTTCCTCGCAAGCGCCGAAACGGTGTTCTGCTGCAGAGTGATTGAAAACGCGCCGCGAACGAAAAGATTGATATCTTCCGTCTGGCGGGAAAGCATGTCGATCAACATGCCCATGTAAACCGTCTTCCCCACGCCGCTGGCGCCAATTACCGCGATCATCGAAGGCGCTACCTTCTGGCTATTCGCCTGATGCGCCAAAGCCATCGGGGCCATGCAGTGCGTACAGAATTCACAGTCGTAAGTGTTGTCGGTGCCACAGATATAGCACGGTATCGGCACCGCGTATTGTGATAACCGATACGACTCCAGCGGTTGAATGACGCTCTTACTACTCATGCGAACAAACTCCAAGCAATGTCCCAGTTACGGCTAGACCGAAGCTTCGGTGGTCGATGTCGAATCCGCCTCGGGTTCCGTCTGCCCCTCGGGCAACGCGCAAGCCGCGACGGGCGTTTCCGCTTCGCGTGCCTGCTCGGCGGGTGCCGCTGAAGCCTCGGGCAGCTCTTCTTCCGGTCTTCTCAGCGCCAGATCCGTAACGGCCACGGCGCAGCGGAAGCCTATATTGTGTCTGCGATGCAGGGGATTTTCTCCACTCTGGAATTGGCAGGTTGCTTGATTGTCGAAGTAGGTGTCGAATGCCCCGCCCCGGATACTCTTAAGAGGCATGGAAATCACCAACTCGTCCACCGAGTGGTTGCCGGATTGAAAAGTCCCGGACTGGAAGTGGCCGCAGGTCCATTCCCAAACGTTGCCGATCAATTGGTGAACGCCGCCCACGCTCACGCCGAGCGGAAACTGATCGACCGGGACGATCTTTTCCGGCCCCGAACCCCACAGGTTCGTCCGGCTGCGGTCCATGGTGTCGCCCCAGGGAAACTTCCGCTGAACTCTTGAATTGTCCGACAACGGCACCGGCCAAGCGCCGGCCTTGACCCATTCCGCGTCGCTGGGCAAACGCTTGCCGACCCATCGCGCATAGGCGCTCGCTTCGTACCAGGAAATGCCCACCACGGGAAGATCCTCTTCACCCAGTTCGTAAAGACCGTTCTTCCAGTAGCGGGGGCCGGGCGTTCCCGTGCAATCCACGAAGTCGAGAACCGCAGCCAAGGCCGACTCGTCCCACAGAGGCATCTGTTCGTATCCGCCGGCGGCGACGAACTCTTGATACTGACGATTGGTTACTGGATAGCGGTCGAGGAAGAAGGCTTGCACGCTGAACTTCCGCCCCCGAGCGGCGGCAATTTCCTCGTCCTCCAATTCGCCGTCATCCAGGGCGTCGTCCAACTGCCCCAAAACGACTTCGCCGTCGGGGACCAGGGACATCCCGTCGCCCAAGGCCTCCATGGCCAGATCGAATTGTTCGGCCGTCATGTTGCCCGCGACTTGCGCTCGCAGAAGCAAAGCGAAGCGGCCCTGGTAGAGCATCCTCTGGATTAGATTATCCGGATCGCTGGGGTTGTCTTCTCTTTCGGCCACTGCTGGCTTCACCGTAACGGATTTGACCTTGCCCCGCCGTTTCGCGAGTCTTCGGTTGTAGGCAATGCGTAGCAGCACGTAGCACGTGCCCGCGATGCTGGCGGTCGTCAGCAAATCGTTGTTCATCCACCACCCCACTGCCGCGTTGACCACGCAGAACAGGAGTATGAGCCCAAAGACGGTTTTTTCGAGGCGCGTTTGCATAATGGGGGCCTACCGTTGAAAACTGGATGCGACTTCTTAACCCGCGGTATTCTCTCGCCGACGAGCGACATCTTTCTGCAACATCTGAAACTGAGCCATCACCGAGTCCAAGACCACGTCCTCGGCGGCGTTTCCACTGGGAGCCGCCGCGGCTTGCGCGGGAACGGGTTGGGGCGACTGGGCATTGAGAGGAGCAACTACCGGAGCAGCGGCCTGGGTCGGCGGTGCAACTTCTGGGGGCGCGGCTACGGGGGCTGTGACCGGTGCGGGAGCGACGGGTGCCGGAGCCGGTTGCGAATCGAGCCGGGACGAGAACTTGTCCAGAGTCGTTCGCATGTTCTTCATCTCAGCGGCCCATTGCGACTCGCGAGCGGCGGAGTCCTTGCGCTGCTCGGCCAGAAGCTGATCGGTCTGCGCGGCGCGACCGCGAACGGCCTCTAGCTCGGTCTCCAATAGAGCCTGCTGTTGCTCCAACTCGGCCTTCTGCTGCCGGGACTCTTCAAGAAGTCGGGCAAGCTGGCTTTCCTGCTCGCCGTTGACTTCGGAAGATTGCTCAAGATGTTCTTCGGCGGCATTTTGAAGGCACTGCTCGTGTCCGTCGAGCACGTTGCACATCTGCTGCAACTCGGAAAACGTTTGGTCGAAGAACCCCTCGAAGTCATCGCCCACGGCGCGCATCGCTCCCATCAATTCCTTAACGGAATCCCACTCCGACGAGATATGCGTAAGTTCGACTGACACGACTTTCCTTCGGTTCTCCGGGGCTTTCGATGATCGCAGGCTCAAGCCAACGGCATACGCTGCCGCAAACCAAGGCACAAACTTGCCACACTCCAAATGATTGAATCGATAATCGGCCGAACGGCCAGGTACGTGACGAGGTTTCGCAGGTCCCAAGAAGCACGCTACCGGCCTGCTTGCCTAGAAAAGCCTAGTTCAAATATCGCGGTTCGGCAAATAGCGGCGCGGGTAATTCGGGGGATTCAGGTTGTGCGGATTGGTTGCAAGATGCCGCGCCGATACCGATTGGCTGTCCGTTCTCGCTCTCCGCCACAAAGTATAGTTTTGCTGAACCCGAATAAGGAGACACGCGTGAGAACCGCCCCTTTTTGCTTGCTAACAGCGCTGATCTTCATCCCGGTAGATGCCACGGCCGCTCAGCCGATCAAAGGCATGATCGAGGTGAAACTCGATGGCCGTTGGGTTGAAGGACAGCCCTTGAACTGGAATGCGAGCCGAGTATATCTGCTGGGACGCGACGGACGACTTTGGCAGTTCGCCCACCATGAGGCAACCGATTTCCGCAAGACGGCCGACCGCTTCCGGCCGGAAACAACCTCGCGACTGAGGGCCAACCTGTTGCGCGAGTTGGGCGACGGCTTTCAAGTCACCGGAACCAACCACTACATGATCGCCCATCGCCGAGGTGAGGGAAAACAATGGTCACCACGCTTCGAGCAACTCTACCGCTCGTTCGTCCATTACTTCTCCGTGCGAGGGTTCAAGCTCAAGAAACCGGCTTTCCCGATGCTGGCAATCGTGTACCGCGACCGCGACGAGTTCAATCACCGTTCCGCCCTAGACGGAGCGACGGCCGTCGGCAATATAGCGGGCTATTATCGGCCAATCTCCAATCGCATCGCCTTGTACGACATGCGAGAACAGGGCGGCCAAGCGGTCAAATCCTGGCAGAGCACTTCATCGGTCATAATCCACGAAGCCACGCATCAGATAGCTTTCAACACCGGCATCCACAACCGATTCACACATCCTCCGCTGTGGGTGGTCGAAGGATTGGCCACGATGTTCGAGGCCCCCGGCGTGCATGATTCGCGAAACCATCCCAATCGCCGGCAGAGAATCAATAAGGATCGGCTTGCTGACTTTCGAAAACTAGCGTTGGCCGACAACCGTGCCGAAATCCTCGGAGACATCGTCGCTTCAGATCGGATATTCAGCGCGGACTCAAGAGCGGCATACGCCGAGGCCTGGGCTCTTACCTTCTATCTGGCCGAAACGCAGCCGAGCAAATACGCGAAGTATCTAGCCAAAACGGCCGCGCGTCCCCCCTTTACCGAATACACGGAAAGCCAACGCCTGGCCGATTTCACCGCCGTCTTCGGCGACAATTGGCCCATGCTCAATTCGAGAATGCTGAGCTTCTTGGCCGAGCTGTAGAACTTCCGCAACTAACGCGAACCACAAGTAGGGTGGGCACTCCTGCCTGCCTTCAACGAGCCGCTTCCCCGCCAGCAGCCAGGAATGCCTGCCCTACTGGAAG
>Ga0180432_10005172_pt1 | contig 17540 bp, 30 predicted proteins | sample SS_ome_10_FD_132414 | JGI IMG/M metagenome (GOLD analysis project Ga0180432, IMG submission 132414) | Hypersaline lake sediment archaeal communities from the Salton Sea, California, USA - SS_1_MS_2 metaG | ecosystem: Environmental > Aquatic > Non-marine Saline and Alkaline > Hypersaline >...
AAATCATCCAAGGGTGTTAAGATTAACTCAGATGTTAATGGTAGTTAGAATATAGCTAAGAAAGTAGTCACCAAAGAGGGTAGTTTGAAACCTTTAGAGGTGATAGAGGGTGCTGCGCTTCACCCTATTAGAGTTTACCCTGATAAATCAAATTTAATAAAGTTACTGAATGCTATTTAGTGATTTTATTGGTTTGGATTGCGTAGCAGACAGTTAACGAATAAAGAGTTAATTCTTGAACTAAAAAACAATACAGAACAAAGTCCTTATTTAATTGAAGAGTTAATACGTAAAATTGAAAAATTACCCTTAGAGAAAATACCACAAATTACATCCGAAGCAGCGCAACGAATACTTAAATCTTATGATTTCGAATTTGAAGATTTTGTTTCTGCTGAGTCAAGTGTGGGTATCAGAGAATCTTATGAAACTTGGATAGGTCTAGAACATACTGACTATGTTGTGACATTTTTTGAAGATGACACCTGGGAGATGACTGATGATGAAAAGGATCAAAAGATTAGTTCTGGTAAAAATAGTCAATCTTTAAAATGGGCTTTAGAGGATTTGTTTCAATCAGTTTAAATTTTTAATAGAGGCTGACAGGAATGGCTGTTAATTTTAATAACACATCGAATCAGAATGACGCTTGGGATGATGGATACAATGCAGATATAGAATAGCGTTTAGAAAAAACCCTCTGTTGCCAAACTTAAGAGTCTTGCACATACTTTAAAATCTTCATAATGTTCTTGTAAACATTTTGCACACACTTCTTGTAAAATCCACATGAGAAGATTGAGATCACATTGCGAAGATATCGATTGGAGAGGTTTCAACATCTCTGATGAAATACTCAGAGAGATAAAGAGATCTAACTCTTATCATAATTTAGACCATATAGTCGCCCAAGCTAAATCTCTTCTATCAGATTGCCCTGTAAGCTGTTATCTTGATTTTGTTTGGAGGAGACCAAGTTTAAATTCCCAGGAAGTCTTCTTGTCTGAGAAGATCACACAATCTTGGAGAAAAAAGTATAATATTCAAAAGAAAAAGCAAAAGCCTAAAAGCGCGCGAGAGAAAGCTGAAGAAGCACTTAGAGGCTCTCATCATAGAAGAAAAATCCCAAATAAGAGAAAAAGAAGTAAGAAAAAGAAATCCAAAAAGACCGAAGTAAAAACGCAGGGGCAAGTTTGCGTTTTATGTTTAGGAACAGGACGATTAATTGATAAAGATAAGATTTATTCTTGTCCAGCCTGTTCAAATTCTACTGTGGAAATAGTAAAAAAAGCCAAGAAGAGACTTTCTCTTAAAAACTCCCCAAGACCAGGTAACCGCAAGCTAAAGTTCTAATAATCATAATCAACTAATAGAATTTATTTTAATCTTGATGAAGAAGGGAAATGTGCAAACACACATAAACCAAATTGTTTCTCGCTATTTTATAAAAGCAGATGGGCAGATAGTTTTTTCTGGAATGCATGCTACAATAGAAGGACGTGAAAAACAAAAGAGTTAGGTTTTGAGATATTTTAGCTTATGTTACGTTTTTTATTGCGTCCAATTTGTTGGATTTTCACCCATAGATGGACACAAAACTTTCCAAATACTGCAATGTATTTAAAACGAGCATGTATACGTTGCGGAAAAACTCAAAAATGGAGCACGTCTAGACAGGATTGGATTTAAGGAAATTTAGATGAAGCAGATACTTTCAAGACTCTATACTCTTGTTTTTAGCCTTAAAAAGGGAGGCATGATTCCCAGTTCAGAATCTGTTCATCTACCCAAAATGCTCGATTTTGTCACTAAAATTGTATCTCACTTACCTAATCTTAAGTCTTTTGGTGTTTTCGATGGATCTTTTCATGGAAAATCTTTTAGTGATCTTAATTCGTTGAGAGGTTTTCTAAAAGAAATAGATAAGTCTGATACAAATCCAAGGTATGAATTTAATTCTGTATCTGTTGGCAATTTAGACGAATTATCAGATCTCCCAAAGTTTGAAAATACTCCTTGGGTAGACATTTTAAAATGGAATAAAGCCTTGGAAATTGATTTTGGCAATCTTGATGCAAAAGAAATAGTAGAAAGCCCACTTGCCAAATATGTAGAGCAATTTGAAATTTATGTTGACTCCCCAGAGACTCAAGAACGTCTCCATAGCATGGACCAAGCAATAAATCATTAAATTTTCTTCTTTCATCTATAAGATTTAGTCTTTTAGATCTTATTTATTGTGAAGAGAAAGGAGAAAAGTTATGCCTGATAGTTGTCAAGAGTTAACAATTAAGATCTATTTTTATTTAAAAGGTTATCAATTTGCTCCTCCAGAATTAATTAAAGTATGGATGAAACGTCAAAAAAATCACCTTAAAAAATGTAAAAAGTGTCGATTGATTAATGCTCGTCTCAATTCATACTATACTAATTTTTTGAATTAAATGTTATGGAAAATCAAGAAGTAATTAAACAACAAGATATTTCCGTTTGGGAAATTGAGTCTGAGGGAGAAGAAGAATCTGAAGAGAAAGTTAACTGGACAATTGTTTATGCAATAAAAGATGATATAATTACTCTTATTCGTGTAATTGATCAAGATGAAAATGAAATCGATTATGAAGCACAAGGATATACCGATAAAGATTTAATACAAATGCTTGAAAGCACAGAACAAGGATCAGAAAAGGAAAGCATTGTTAAGAGAGTAAGAGACCACCATAGAACAATAGTAGAACGGGGAGATCTTTCATTAGCTAATAGAGTTGTTGCTCGCTACTTACTCAAGGAAGCACAAAAGACAGTCACCTGGGAAAAAGATCAATTTTTAGAGATTCCAGAGGCAGAAGCGACTGGAATTTTGCCTTATCAAGAATGGTTGGATTTTTTGTATGAGTTTTCTTTGAATCCTTCTGCAGAAAACTTTAAAATTTTGTTTGAAAACTTTGATGCCAGGAAGTATTGGCCAAAAGGAAAGTTTCTTTCACAACCTTTGAGATAATCAGGATATAACTGATGCTAAAAACACTTAGAGAACTCATTCATAAGTTATCTCAAGAAGCTCCAGATTATGATCAGATTTATCGCGAGTTTGAAGATTTAGATTTTGATCTTTTTAAAAATGAGATTTATATAGATTGGAAGAATTTTGAAAAAGCGATAGATGAATCTATTTATCTTTGGTTTAGAGAACATGGTATTACTGAGATACCTGAAAAGGATTTAAAGCATTTGAGAGAAGATCTCATGCATTCTTTTTTGCAAGAGATAGGTTATAAAAAGGCCTAATAAATTGTGGATAAATGTCAAAGATGCGGCAGGCTTATTGTTGATCTAATTCCTTACATTTGCACTTCTTGCTCTAAAAAAATTTGTCCAAGGTGTGTTTGCCAATGCCTTCAATGCCATAGCATTTTGTGTTCTGATTGTGTGTTTGTTACGACAACAAAAAAATCGCTTTGTAAAAAATGTTATAATTCTTTAAAGGATTCCTCAAATGAGTGAAATTAAAAAGATTGATGTTACTATTGAAAGTACCGGAGAACGCTATTTAGATATTATTACTCAAGATAATAAAAAAATGTCTCTAACCTTACCTTATGATTTGGTTGAACAATTTTTAAAAAATCTGGAAGTTTCTACGGATTATATCGATAACAGAAATCAGAAAGCTTGGGAATCCATACAAAAGATAAGACAGTTAGATACCATAAATTTTGGTACTATATCTGAATGTCTAAAAGATATACCGTCTTTAGAAATTAAAGAGGTTTCTGAAGAGGTACCTAAGAAGAAAAGAAAAGTTAAGCTGATAAGAGACTTGAATCTTCCGGATGAATATGGAATGAAAAAGGACAATATTTTTTCAACAAATACTTCTTCCAAAGAAGTTGCTTGTGTTAAAGCATCTAATGGTAAGTTTGTAACACTCCAATCTAAAGATTTTATAGAGGTCGAGAGCGATGAAGACTAAAGAAGGTAGACAAGTTTTTATTGATTCGATTCGTCCTGGATTTTTTCATTTTCGTTGTGAAGGACTAGAATTAGTTGTTCAGATGTTAAATAAGGGTGAAGTTTTAATACATCCTTTCAGTCAAAAAGACAGTAGTTATTCAGAGGGGCCTAGGTTTAAAGACTGGCGAGAAGCAGAGAGAACTATTTTTGATCTTTTTGACCAGACTAGGAAGCAACAACAAAGAGAAAAATCAAAAAGATAATAATTCATTAATTTTCAATAATTATGTTCTTATTTTGGAGAGTGTGATGCTCACGCCTAAAGGTAAAGAAGTTTTCGTCGATAATTTAGGACATTTAGGTTTTATTTTTAAATGCGAAAATCTCTCTTTATTTGTTAAACAAGAACAGAATCAGTATTTTTTATATAAAGAAAACTCTGATAGAAAGATCAAATCTTTTGATTCTTGGTATCTTGTTGTACAGGATGCTTTGTCAAGATTTGATAAGATGCCCGATCAAAAAAAAGAGTCAAAGAAAAAACCCAAAACGAAAAAATCATGAATACTATTGCCTCACTCAAAAAACTAGCAGATTCTTTAAATTCAAATCAGTTATTTTGTGTCAGTGTAGATTCTGATGATTTACCTTTTGCTTACTCAAAGGAAGATCTTATTCAATTTGCTAGAACTCTCCTTTCTACCTTTTCTTCCTTTGAAGATATGCAAGAGTATGGAAATGCTCTTGATTTCACTTTCACTTCAAAAACAGATGCAGATGTTTTTGCGAGAGACCTAAGAAATAAATTTTTCCAAGATTCTTCACAAAATTCCTCTGTTAGAATGAAACAGATTTCTTAATGAAATTTGACGATTTTAATTTTGTCGTTAAATCTGTATCTGAAGGTTTTCAAATTAGGCATGATGAAGTTCAGAGATGTACTCAAATTTTGTCTAAGATAAACTCTGAACTTACTCTTATTTATTCTGACGAAGCTCTCTTATTGTTAACTTTAAATAATCTTTTGACAGACCTTTCAAATTTCCAAGAGCAACTTTTAAAGAATAATACCCCAAAGCATCTAGATTGTTCTCATGCTAATCTTAAAACTTCGATAATGCAAACAGAGGAAGAATCAATTAAGATTATTTCTTGTGAAGATTGTGGCGTGATTCTTTTTCCCAAATATGTACCAGGTAAGATTATTCCAAAGATTGTAGATAAATCCAAACTTAAAAAAGTTGGTAGTTTAGCAGTTTCAGACCAAATTAAGGGGTCTTTACCTAAATTAGCAAAAAGCATGCCTATAGGAATGAAATATAGAGTAGTTGAGGGTGAATTAGTAGTTCAGGATGGTTCAAGTTTAGAATCATCTCACAAGGAGAAATCAAAGAGAATCGATATTAAGCCAGGTCAAAGAAAAATTAAATTTGATTAATCCGCCTTAACATTTCTTTTCCTCAGTTGTATAATTTTAAAATGTGGATGCTAAAACCATGATTGACTGGACTTATTTTGAGATACCTGCGGACCTTCAGCGAAAGATTTCTCGAGCTGGAGTTCGAAAGGAAGTGGTTATTCTCTTTGCTAAAAATATCTTGACTGCTTTTGATCTCTATGAAAAGATCGAGTTGATAACTGAAAGGGAGAGAAAATTTGCTCGGCTTTTAGCAGAATTTTGGAGTCAAAAGTACAAGAAAGTTCTTAAAAAAGCGCCTAAAAAGCATTTATCTAATTCTTCTAAAAAGGCTCCCCAAAAAGATCTTTGTACAATATGTAAAGGAAAAAAGGTTTTGTTTGATGGTCAAAAAGAATATCCTTGTCCTGCTTGTGCCAAAAAGAAAAAATCAAGAAGTGTTCCAAAACTAGGAGAACGTAAGGTACAGATTAGTGACTAAACCTCCTTCTAAAGAGTTTGAAGACTCTATTCGGCATGCTGGGTCATTAGTTACTACTTGTGAGTTTTGTGGTAGAACTTATTTTTGTACTTGGGAGCATGGAGATTATGAAAAAGGAGAACTAGAAGAACTTCGTACATTGGCTAAAAAAGAACCTAATAAATACATTGAGATAACTGATGCTAATGCACAAAGTTGGGGCTATATAGATGGAAAACAATTTGTCATTGGTTGCCCTTGCAATAGTGCGAGAAAATATGAGGATTGGATTTTAGAGCATCGTTATCTTATTGCTGACTATTTTAAAGATCGTGCAGAACGCTTGAAGAAAAAATTAGAACATGAAGTAGGTATTTCTGAAGCTATCAATGAATTATCTAAAAATTTAGATAAGTTTTCCAAATGTATCAAAGAAGCTAAGGCTTCTAAAATGGATTTTCCGTCTAAACAAGGACAGAGAAAGGTTAAAGCAAGATGATTGAAATGCTTAACTATTCAAATGAACATTCCATCACTGAAGCTATTGATAAAGCTAAGAAACACAAGTCTCCTTGGCTCTTGAAAATTGATACCTATCAAGATGATAGGGGTTGGTCTTTTATGAACATAGCCCAAAATTTTTCAAATTTTGGTCAAATGAATTTTTCACACATACATCCAGGAGCTATTAAAGCCTGGCACAAACATACATATCAAACAGATCTTTGGTTTGTAGTTCAAGGAGATTTGAAGATAGGTATTGTCTATGAAGGTTCAGATCTTAAATTTTGGAGCACAGTTATTGGCGAGCATAAACCTGGTATTTTAATAATACCACCCAATTTTTGGCATGGTTGTGTAGTAAATACATCTTATCCGGCTGGCTTGGTCTACTTAACAGATAAAACCTACAACCTAACGAATCCGGATGAGCAACGCAAACCCTTTGACTATTTTGATTTCGATTGGGGAATCAAAAATAAATGATGAAGATCAAAACTGAACATCTTGAATTTCTAAAGTCTCTTAAACCTTTAGAAAAAGAAGCAGAATATGACGAGAGATGGTTACCTAAAAATGCTAATCATGCTTTTATTGTTTGTGTAGGTTCTGGGCCTTGGAAAGATAAACGTAGACATCAAGTGCAGGAGAGCGTTCTTTCTTGGTATAAATCTCAAAAAGTTAATGACTTTTCTGAAGTTAAAGAAGTGCCTCTAAAATTGTTTCCGTTTAGTTGGCAAACGAAGATGGTTTCAAATTTGGTTAAAAATCTTAAAGAAAAGAGTATTCGTTTCGATTCCCAATGTACTGAATGGAAGAAATTTAGATCCTATGAAGATTTCCCAAAAAATGAAGATCTCTGGGTTCCTCAAATCGAGGAGTTCTTTAAATTAGTGGGCTCTCCGAAAGGTACAAAGGTTTTGTGGCTTTTCGTTCGTGATTTTCTGTTATTGCCTGGTTTTCCAATTGATCGTTGGGTGGCTCGTAATCTAAAAAAACATAAACTTCCAGAAGATGCTTGGTATATAACGAGAGCTTGCATTAAAGCTGAGGTAAGTTCTAACATTTTAAATCGGGTCTTTTTTCTAAAGCGTTAATTTCATGTCATTAGGTTTCACAGGTACTCAAGTAGGTTTAACTCCTAAACAGAGAAAGACTTTAGAATTTATTTTGAGAAAGTTTGTAGGGGTTGAATCTAAATTGCGTCATGGGGATTGTATTGGGGCAGATGATGAAGCCAATGCTCTCGCTAGAAACCTCAATTTTAAAACCATTGCCCATCCTCCTATAAGCAGCAAAAAACGCGCCTTTTGTGAAGTTGATAAATCCCTGCCTGAAAAAGATTATCTTGATCGCAATCATGACATTGTTAATTGTTCCAAATTACTGATTGCTTGCCCAAGAGAATCTCATGAAAATTTAAGATCAGGTACTTGGGCAACGATCCGTTATGCTCGAAAAATGAATAAAGATCTTATTATTATTTTTTTCGATGGGACCCTCCGTAAAGAGATCCATTTACAATAATCTTCTAATTTTTAATTAAATGTTTGGGAGTTTTTAAATGCTTGAAGAACGCGTATCGAGAGTTTTATCTATATATAAGCAGTCTCAAAAGGAACCTGTTCCGATTAGAGTTGCAATTGCTGATAATATGTATTCAATGGAAGTTGAAGGAGATAAATGGAGTCTATTTAAAAATAATGAGGAAATTTATTCTACTTCTGATGATATAGGCTCTAAGGCACTTGGACAATTATTCTTGGCTATGATGCAAGATTGGGCTAGAATAGAAGAAGCGGATGGACGCGAAAATCCTGGGGACCTGATTGATAAAGTAGTTTTTGAAGTTCTTGGGTCTAATCTGGTTGAGATGAATACAGTTATCTCAGGTGATTCGAACGCTAAATTAAAAGAAATCATAGAAGATATCACAGGACGTTCCTGGGATCAACGAGAAGTATAAGCCTGCCCAGAAAATAAATCGTTTTTGTAAACACTGCGCTATTTCCATGTATAATAAGTGAACAAATTAGAATTAAGGAAGCCAATAAATGATTCACTTGATCTCAGATTTACATTTCAATCATGAGAAAATTGCTTTCTACTGTAATCGTCCAGATGATTGGCAGAAAAGAGTCATACGTTATTGTCAGGCCTTGATCAAGCCTCAAGATACAGTTATTTGTCTTGGTGATTTTGGATGGGGTTCTTGGCATAAATTAAAAGAGATCTTTGATTTACTTCCAGGAGAATGGTTTATCTCGCCTGGAAATCATGATAATCCAAAGCATTTAGCTAAAATCGGTTTTAAATATATCTTTTCAAAGCATGGTGCTTCAGCAACAATTCCTGATTCTGATCTTTATAAATATGGGCTAACTCCTCAATTCTTTTACATTAAAGATAATATTGAAGGTGATCCAAGAGGACACTTCGATCCGAGAGAACCATTTGGTGACTTAGAACGTCCTAAAATTGCTATTTCACATCAGCCTTTTGCAATGATTCCTTGGCCTTATTTTTATGGGCATATACATAATAGTCCCTTCACTTTTTCTACAGAGAATGATTATGGACCTCCACTTTTTGGAGTTGAAGGCCAGAACGTTTCGCTTGAGGTAATTAATTACAAGCCAGTTCCTCTTCCAGTTCTTCTTTATCATCGTCCTTGGATAGAAGATAATTGGAAGAATTATTTCGCCAATCATTTTGGGTTTGATAAGGAAGAAGTCGAAAAATTTGAAAAGAAAGCCCAACAGTCTTTGTAAAATAACAAACAAGAATTTAAATTTGAAAGGAATACAAATGCAAAAGACACATTTAGTTATTATCGATCCGCAACATGATTTTTGTTCTCCAGATGGCTCTCTTTTCGTACCTGGGGCAGAAAATGATATGGAACGTCTCGCAAGTTTCATATCTATAATGAGAAGTAAGATTTCTCAGATTCATGTCACGCTTGATTGTCATCATCTTCTTGATATTGCTCATCCACTATTTTGGTTGGATGAACAGGGCAAGAACCCAGATCCCTTTACAATCATTTCAGTAGACGATGTCAAGAATGGCGTTTGGAGAACAGCAGTGCCTTCCTGGCAGAAGCGAGCAATGGAGTATGTTGAAGGCCTCGCAAAGAGCGGGCGCTACCCTCTTTGTATTTGGCCGCCTCACTGCCTTATTGGTAGTAATGGTAATCAGATTCTTCCAAGTCTTTTTGCTGAATTGATGGTTTGGCAACAGGAGAAACTACAAACAATTAATTTTGTTTCTAAGGGGAGTAATCCTTGGACTGAGCACTATTCTGCTGTTGTTTCGGATGTACCCGATCCAAAAGATCCGAGCACTCAAATTAACACAGGTTTCATTCAGATTTTAGAGACGGCTGACAATATTTTGCTGTCAGGTGAGGCTGGAAGTCACTGTCTCGCTAATACGGTACGAGATGTTGCCAATAATTTCTCCAGCGAGGATTATATCAAGAAGATGATTCTACTGGAAGATGCTACTAGTCCAGTACCTGGTTTTGAAAATCTTCAGGAAGATTTCATCAAAGAGATGACCGCAAGAGGGATGAAGGTCAGCAAAACAACCGAGTGGATGGCCGTGTAAATACAACTTTACATCTACATAAGGAAAGGAGTTCATAATGGGAAGTAGTGATTTAGAGCATCATGATCTTACCGTTTCCAATTTCGGTTTCTCAGCTATGGGAGTAGGTGATCTTGAGGCATCAGAATATACTCTAGTAACTCTAGCCTGTGACGCTAGTCCGAGTGTAGAAGGCTTCAAGCCTCAGATGGAATCTTGCCTCAAGGAGATCCTAAAGGCCTGCCGTCTTTCTCCAAGGGCTGATAATCTCATGCAAAGATTACTTATTTTTCATCATAATCTTGAAGAAGTTCATGGTTTTACACCACTTAAGGATTTGAATCCAGTAGATGTTGATGGTTGTCTTGTCCCAGGAAGACTAACTGCTCTTAGTGATGCGACTGTAAATGCTCTAGAGGCTCTCGCTACTTATGGTAAGACTTTAGTTGACCATGATTTTGATACTAATGGTATTTTAATTGTGGTTACAGATGGCCTAGACAACAACAGTACTAATACACCGAAACAGGCTAAAGAAGCAATTGAAAAGATTCGTCGAGAAGAATGTCTTGAGAGTCTTATTTCTATTCTTGTTGGGGTAAACATTCAAGATCCTCATGTGAGCCATGAACTCAAGAAATTCAAAGATGATGTTGGTTTTACACAGTATGTTGAGCTTGATAATGCCAATGATCGCACACTAGCTAAATTGGCTCAATTTGTCTCAAAGTCAGTCTCAAGCCAATCGCAATCATTAGGTACAGGTGGGCCTTCACAAACATTAGAGTTCTAAGGAAACACTTATGGAAATTCCCAATTTAAAAATAAAGGAATTTTTTGGAGACCTTCAAGAATATTTTGAGCAAGGCAAAAATGCTTCATTCTTTGGTATTTGTTTAAATGACCTAACCAGAGATGAATTGCTTATTGTCTGTGCGTATGCTTTAAAACAAATTAGGAATCAGGATGAAAATTTTAATAGAACTCTAGATTTTATTCAAGACTTGCATGATGCACGCAGATAAATATTTTAAGACTGGTAAGATTCATTCTGTATGCGAAGATTATGCTATTGCTGATAATAATCAAGGATTTCCCATTATCGTTCTTTCTGATGGTTGTAGTTCTTCAATGCATACAGATGTTGGGGCCAGAATTTTAGCACACTGTTGTCGAAATCGTCTAAAGAAAATTGATATTTTTAAATTTGCAGAACGCGAAAATTTTGAAGATGCCCTTGATTTTTATGAAGACTATATTAAACATGCTATTTGGCCTGCAGATGCAACAAGACGTCAAATGAATTTACCCGAAGAGTGTCTTGATGCAACTCTCTTAATTGCTTTTACTTTGCTCGGAGAAGTCATTGTATCAATTGCTGGCGATGGCGTTTTTGCAGTGCATGATCCTAAGGATAATCTACTAAAGATTTTCCAAATTAAATATTTAACAAATGCTCCTTACTATTTAAGTTACCAACTTGATCCTCAAAGATCTGAAAATTTTAAGAATGAATTCACTAGTACTAAAATAATTAAAGAATATACTTTGGACCTTAATACTAACACTCTTATTGATATAACTGAAAAAGAATCTGATGAACCCATTTCTCATTGGCATTTTTATAAATCGGACTATGATGTTATTGCTCTATTTTCAGATGGAGTTGAAACATTCAGACTTAATACATCAAAAGGTTTTATTACTAGTAAAGTTTATGAGATTATATCTGAACTAATTAATTTTAAAACTATAAAAGGATCTTTTATACAACGCAGATGTAAAAGCTTTTTTAAGCATTGCACAAGAACAAAAATGCAACATGATGATGATTTTTCGATGGCAGCAATTTATTTAGGAAACTAATATGGGCACTTTATTTGATAACCTAAAAGAAAAATTCAAATCTTTATTCAGCAAACAAATTGTTGTAATTAAAGAGACTAAAATTATTAATGGTAGGAAGATTATTGATGTAGAAAAAGATCTCAGTCCCGAGAATGCTCAAAGAATTTCAGAGAAAACAGATAAGATGTTTGATAACTTTGGTAAAAGAATGGATGAAATGTTTACTGAGATGAATAAAGATATGAATGATGTATTCCATGAGATTGATGAATTGAAATGAAAATCCAAGTTGACGGTAAAACTCTTTCTTTAACAAAGAAAGATTACAAAGCCGAAGGAGGTGAAGGTCAGATCTATGTGAAGGGCAATACCGCCTTTAAGATCTACTTTGAATCCAAGAAAATGATTCCTGTTGGTAAGATTCAGGAGTTGTCTGTTTTAGATAGTCCAAAGATCATCAAGCCAGAGGAAATAATCTTCAGTAACGGCAAGCCCATCGGCTTTACTATGAAGTTTATTAAAAATACTTATTCTTTGGTTCAAACATTTACTAAAGCTTTTAAAAATAGGCATGGGCTTACTCCAGACATGTGTTTAGATCTAATTAGGGATATGCAAAAGACTGTTGATTTTATCCATAGTAGAGATATTTTAATTGTTGATCTGAATGAAATGAATTTTTTGGTGGATCAAAAATTTAAAGAAGTTTATTGCATTGATGTTGATAGCTATCAGACACCAAGTTATAAAGCGCAAGCGATCATGGAAAATATTCGTGATCGCCATACACCTTTGGGTGATTTTAATGAAGGATCTGATTGGTTTTCATTCGCAGTAGTTACTTTTCAGTTATTAATTGGTATCCATCCTTATAAAGGTAAACACAAGACAATCAAAGGTCTTGATGAAAGGATGAAACAAAATATTTCAATTTTCCATAAAGATGTAGGCATTCCTGGAAGTGCTTTACCAATTGACATTATCCCTAGTGGTTACCGTAATTGGTATAAAGCCGTTTTTGAAAAAGGTTTTAGAGAAGCACCTCCATTTGACTTCAGTAGATCTATTCCCGTTGTTTTGGTTGCCAAAGTTATCACTGGAACTGATAATTTTGAGATTGAAGAATTATTTGAATGTAAATGGGACATTCATCAATATGCCAAGTTTCAGCAGACTGAAGTAATTATAGGAGATGGCGTTTGTATTAATCGCAAAATGTATCGTCATCTTGATCCTCCGTTTTCAGTAGGTTTTCATGGTGTTATACCCGTTGCCACTAAGATTGATAATCAAGGATGTTTAGAATTTAGAAATCTTAAGGATGGCAGAGAGATAGTTGGGTCTCTTTGGGCTCAACGCCCATTTGTTGATAAAATAATGGCCTATGAAGATCGCATTTATACTATGTATGGAAACTATATTAGTGAGGAGCATTTTCATATTAATAATCATGCAGGTTCATCTCAAGTAGCGAATATACTTCCGAATGCTACACGCATCTTTCCTGGTTGCGCAATTCAAAATCTTTTAGGTACTTGTTTTGTATCGACTTTTCCAGAACAAGGAACTCACTATCAATATAAAATTGAGACATTTAAAGGTTATCGTCTTATTGATGCCAAATTTGAAAAAGGTGTCTTAATGCTTGTAGGTGAGAAGAAAGGCAAGTATGTTCGCTTTACTTTTTGTTTAGAACCAAACAAAAATGAGCCTTCTCAAATGCGCAGGGCAGAGGATATCTCTTTCAATGGTTTAAACTTCACTGTGCTTGATAAGGGTATTTGTGTTCAGATTAACGAGGAAGAACAAGTTGAAGTCTTCCATAAAAAGAATATCGCGAAAGCGAAGGTTATTAAAGATCCTGTTATTCATGGAGGTATGCGCTTATTCAATGACGGCTCTAGGGTGTTGTTCGCTGAGGGCAAAAAACTTTTTTCTTTAAAAATGAAAAATAGGAGTTTAAAATGAGTGAGAAAAAGATAGTAAAATTTGTTATAGTATCAAAAACACCCCTCACAATACCTGAAGTGGAAGCTTTAAGATTAGAAGCTATTGAGCAAGCTATGGGGAGTGAAGAAGTACCTGTTTTGATGACCTGTGGAGATCCTGTGACTGATCCTCTTTCACCTGAAGATATGCAAAGAATTCGTAGTATGATTGACTCTGAGGTTGCTTGGGTACGCATAAGTGATAAAATTGCTAATTTAATAATTGCTGAAGTTCCAGATCAATAATCTTCTAATTTCTTTTTTAATATGAATTTGTTTTCTCTAGAGGATTTCTTATGAAAAAATATGCTGAAGATGTGAGTAAGGAAGTTGTTTATAGTGTTCCTTGGCAGGCTTTACGTGTACAACTTCTTGCGAGAAATTCACCTAAAGGTGGTTTTGATACTTTAGAAGGTGTTCGCGATAATATTCAAAAGTTAAAAAATTATGTTGGCAATATGAGTGATATCAATAAAGTTTATCGATCTCTTAATCTTTTAAATGCTGCAAGAATGGGCTATGCAAGCAAAGATGAAATTGGCACTCCTAAAGATAAGGCTCTTGTGAAATTTCGTGATGATCTTGATAAAAAGTATGAAGAATTAAAAGAAAAAGATAAAACTTTTACAGTTGATACTCCTGAGCAGATATCTAAGGATTTAAAAAAGGTTCCGATTGATTTACTTATTGAAGTTGAAAGAGACCTAAAAGCCAGAAAAAGAGAATCAGATCCTGATGAAGATCATCCAATTTTAGACTCTTTTTTAAATTTAGTAGAAGAAGAAGTAGCAAGAGCAGAAAAGAAATCCTCATCTATATTATCTGAACTGAGACATTTAATTAGTAGTTTAGAGAGCAGATGAAGGGTATAGTATTAGCTGGTGGCCTAGGATCTAGGTTATACCCACTCACAAAGATCACTAATAAACATCTTCTTCCTGTTTATGATAAACCAATGATTTATTACCCTATTCAGACTCTAGTAGAGGCTGGTATTAATGAAATTATTCTAGTAACAGGTGGCAATAACGCAGGTGATTTTCTTCGTTTATTGGGTAATGGCAAAGATTTTGGTCTTAAACGTCTTAGCTATGTTTACCAAGAAGGCGAAGGCGGAATCGCTGCTGCGTTGGCTTTAACCAAGTATTTTGTTGATGGAGATAAAATTGTAGTTATTCTAGGTGATAATATTATTGAAAAAACAATTGCTCCTGGTGTTGCTAAATTTAAAGAAATGGATAATGGATCTTTAATTTATTTAAAAGAAGTTAAGGATCCAAAAAGATTTGGAGTTGCTGAAGTAAGAAATAATCAAATAATCAGTATTGAGGAAAAACCTGAAAATCCAAAATCAAACTTTGCTGTTATTGGTATTTATATGTATGATAATGCCGTTTTTGATATAATTCAAACATTAGAACCTTCCAAGAGAGGCGAGTTAGAAATTACAGATGTTAATAACGCTTATATTGCCAAAAATAATTTAACTTATGACCTTCTAGAAGGCCAATGGACTGATGCTGGAACCTTCGAATCTCTTTTTCAGGCTTCAAATATAGTGAGGAACAAAAAATGAATCCAGTGAGAGAACTCAAAAAAATTGCGATAGAATTAAATCAAGTACAGAAAAAGGCAGAGGGAGAATCTCTTGTAACTGATCTCATTCGAGCCCTTGAAATTATTGGTGAAAATGCTAAAAATTTGACTGACGCTATCCCAACAGGTACTGTACTTGAAATTTTTGAATTAGCAGAAGGTGGAAAAACAAACGAAGGAAAAGATTTGCTCAAAAAGATACAAGAAGCAATTCAATAATTTGTGTGCATAGCTTTCCAAAGTTCACCTTCCTCAATATCATATTTAAATACATCTTATAATAAAAACCAATAATTTACTAATATAATAATTATACAATATGTTTATTCGAATATCAAAACTTGCAAAAGATCTTGGTATTACAAAAGTTACTCTCTATAATTGGCATAAACAAGGTCGAGTTGAATTTGTCAAACCCTACGATAATAATTTTAACTTTGTTACCCAAGAAGAATACAACCGTCTTCTAGGGATTAAAGAAGATAAAGAACAAAAAGTCATCATTTATACTCGGGTTTCATCAACAGCAAATAAATCTAATCTTGAGAATCAACTTAGAAGACTGGTAGATTATTGTAATGCAAAAGGTTATAAGGTGGTTAAAGCCATTAAAGAATTTGGGTCAGGCATTAATGATAAAAGACCCCAATTAGAAAAGCTACTTCAAAACCTTGATTTTACTCTATTAGTTGTCGAGCATAAAGATCGTTTAACACGTTTTGGTTTTAATTATTTAGATCTATTTCTTAAATCACACAACAAAAAAATTGAAATAGTCAATAATGTCGATACAGATGAAGAAGATTTAATACAAGACTTTGTTTCGATTATAACTTCATATTGTGCCAGGATTTATGGTAAGCGAAGATCAAAAAGAAAAACAGAACGGTTGATTAAAGAACTACAAGACAATGACTAAAACAACCAAGACAATAACTAAAACATCCAAAACAATGATCAGATCGAGTAGACATATCTTAAAATATCAAACTCAATCAAAAACAAACTATCTCGATCAATTATGGTCAGACTATGAACAAGATCTGAAGTTTTATCTTGATTTAATTTTAACTAAGAAACTACCTTTAAAAACTAATCTAACTTCAAAAGAACTACCACCTAACATCATCAAACACTCACAGTGGAGACAGGTAATTTATAAGTCAGCTTCTGAGATTATTCGATCACAAATTAAAATAGCTAAAGAAGAAAGATTCAAGAAATACAAGAAGGTTTACTCTAGATGCTGTAGAGCATCTAGGTTTAAAAACTTTACAAGCAAAAGATTCAAAGAACTCAAACTTAGACCAATTAGAGACACCAAGTTCTTTATTAGACCAGAGATCAAGAGTTTTTCTATTAACATAGATCAAAGATTACTTGATGTTACTACTGTATCTAAAGAGTTTGATGAGTTTGTTAGATTGAGATTACCTTATTTTGATCAAAAAACCAAACATTATTCAACAGTCAAACTACCAATCAAATACTACAAACACTCTTTAAAGTTTTTGAATAACAAAGACTGGACAAGAAAAAACACAATTAGATTGGTCAAGAAAGATAATAAATACTTCTTTGATTTGATCTTTGAGAAAGAATCACCTCCCCTTAGATTAGACAAATCAAAGCCACCTAATCATCCAATAGGTATTGATATCGGACGTAATAAATTACTAGCATTTTCAAATGGTAGTGTTTTTGGTACGTCCGATTTAGAGAAGATTTATCAAAAGATAGATAACAAAACCAAAGACTCTAAGTCTTATAAAAGAGCACTTGATCATAGAACTAACTTTATCAATCATATGATGAACAACATAGATTTAACACAAATTGATCAAATCATAGTCGAAGATTTGAAGTTTAATAAGCCCAAGCCCAAAAAACAAAACAAACAAACTAAATTCAAATACTTCAAAAACAGAAACAGAAACAGAAAACTACAACATTGGATCTACAGACAAGTTCTGACTAAGTTAGAGAGACTTAGTGAAGAAAATGGTATTTTATTCACTAAGGTTGATCCAGCTTATACAAGTCAAACTTGTTCAGCCTGTGGGAACAGAGATAAGTTTGCTCGTAAGGGTGAGATTTATCAGTGTTCTCACTGTAGTTTGTCTATAGATGCAGATCTCAATGCAGCTATAAACATTCTACGTAGAGGAGTTTATAATCCCTCTAG
>Ga0180432_10005174_pt1 | contig 17537 bp, 19 predicted proteins | sample SS_ome_10_FD_132414 | JGI IMG/M metagenome (GOLD analysis project Ga0180432, IMG submission 132414) | Hypersaline lake sediment archaeal communities from the Salton Sea, California, USA - SS_1_MS_2 metaG | ecosystem: Environmental > Aquatic > Non-marine Saline and Alkaline > Hypersaline >...
ATCGTCGGTGTTCTTCTGAATCTCCTTCATGAAGCAAAAGACGTAGTCCGAGTCGTGCTTCATGAAGAAAGCCTTCTTCGCGAGGCAGACAACCAGATGGCTGCATGTGGGTAGCTGCTTCTGACCTCCCCAGGTATAGGCCTTCAGCTTTTCTCGAAGCTCGGGATTCTGGATTATGAGATACTCCCAAGGCTCGATGCCAAAGGAGCTGGGCGACAATCGAGCGGTCTCCATGATGAAATCGAAGTCTTCTGCACTGATCTTTTTCTCGGGATCGAATTCCTTGCAGGCGTGCCTGAAGTGAAAGACACGCAGGATCTCTTCTTTGGTCATAACCATTTTCCATTCTTCTATGTTCACGCCCGAGCTTCACTGACCCGGGTGCCGTCTCGTTGTTGCCTCACTTCACCGCAGCTCCAAGCGCCACCAGGTGAAGCCAAATCTGTCCGTACGCGCATCCTGCAATGGCGTAACTAAGCCAAGGTCGCCGTCTCGCAGATACGCGACAGGTACGTACTCTCCTGCCGTGTCGCGCCTCCATTCGCCTTCGTACTCCATCCACGACTCGAAGCGAATAGGTTCTGACAAAACTGCGCGTGGCGAGGCGTCGTTTCCGACTTCGCTAAACACGGCGAATGCAACACGGACACTCATTCGGTCTGCCCTGGAGAACCAAGTCGCGGCCAACTCGCCCGAGCCCCGTGCTACGAGATAAGGGTAGTACATAAAACCATCGTCTGAAGTAATCTGCCATGTGGTCCAAGTGTCTGCGTTGTCGGAAGAGCGACCCAGCCACATCTCACGGCCCTCGCTCCACAAGTGATACAAATGCCCGTCCGCATCCCATGCGATCGGTTCCACCCACCTAGGCACAGAGCCTTCTCCAGCTTCGCCCCAGTCTCGGGAACCCGGTACAGCGTGCTGTATCCACGTCTGCCCGCGGTCCGTGCTGACCGCAATGAGATCTACTCCATCGTCGTAGCGGGCGCCGGATGCGGACATTGGGGTGATGCGGACCGCCACCTCGCCATTGGGGCCCACGGCCAGATGGCTCGAGCCGCCCCGGTCGTTGATTTTGGGGCGCTCTTCCCAAGTAACTCCACCGTCGCTACTCACTGTGTGATAGACACCGTCTCCGTCGTTCCAGATCACGTGAGCCGTGCCATCCGGCGCTACCTCGACCCAGGGACGGTCGACCCTGTCATTTTGTGCCAGATAGGTCCAGGACCAACTTCGTGCTTCGTCACGACTGACGCCAATTGTGATGTGAGTCCCCTCACCAGTGGTTCGGTTGAAGCCCATGGAAACGAAGTAGACCGTACCGTCGGGGGCGACGGCGAGATCGGTGTCCGAGTTTCCGACTGCACCTTGGTCCGGCGTGCCCACGTCTACGCGCTCCCACGATCGGCCGTCATCGGCGCTCTTCCACAGGCTAGGCGGGCGAGCCGGCAAGTGCGGCACTCGCGGAAACCCGGTAACGAGAAGCGCACCATCGTCGAGTTCCGCTACCATCGGTTCGCGGTTCTGCACGTCTGTGTAGTGCACGGTGTCCGTCACGACGATGGATGCTGCGCGCGTAGAATCCAGTCGGTCGTCCGCCCGTGAGCAAGCGCTGAAGCACACTGCAACTGCGGCGACAATGATGAACGAACTTCTGGAGGTCGGTTCCATGGTCTGGCGTCTCCTGTTAGAACAACCCCATTAACATACGCTATCTCGTTCTTGTAAACTCCGAGCAGGAGATCTCAATTCCAAGGATGCAATGGGAGGAACGTACTTGGCGCGGAATTGTAACTTATTGTAAAATAGTAACTTGACAGTCTTACACCGTGCGCGTCAGCCACCTCTCGATGCCCTCGGCGGCGATCTTCGCGTCTGCGATCGCCGTGACGGCGTCGAGATTCGTGTTGACGATGTCCCCGCCGGCGAAGACGCCTGGGAGCGATGTCATCCCGTTCTCGTCGACCTTCACCTTGCGCCGTGCGGTGTACTCCAGCGCTTCACGCATGCTCTCGGGTAGGTATGAGAAGTCCGGGCCCTGTCCGATCGCCTCGATGATCGTCGTTCCTTCGAGAACCATCTCCTGGTCCTCGAAGAATGTCGGCGCAAAGCGCCCTTCTGCATCGAAGACGGACTCGACCTTCTGGCAGAGGAGTCCACGAACGTTGCCCGTATCGTCGAGGAGCACCTTCTTCGGGCCCCATCCCGGGTTGAAATCGATTCCCTCGTCCCGCGCTTCACGAACCTCCTCCTCGTTCGCCGGCAGCTCATCCCAATCCTCGAGCGACACGGTCCGTGTGACGACATCCTCTCCCGGATGCTGCATGTGCTGAAGCCTCAAGGCTTCACGGGCCACGTCCATAGCGACGTTCCCTCCTCCGATGACGATGACATCGCGTGTGACCGTGCTCATCGGTTCGGATTTGTTCTCCCACAGGAAATCAAGCGCCTGGACGCAGCGGTCCGAGTTCTCGACCCGCGTCGAGCGGCTCTTGGTCAGTCCGGTGCCGATGAAGACCGCGTCGTGCGCCCCCTGGATTTCCTCAAAGGTGATGTCCCGGCCTACGCGGGTCTCGAAGCGGAACTCGACACCGAGAGACTCGATGTAGTCAACATCCTTGTCGATGGCCTCCTCTGGGAGCCTGTAGCGAGGCGGTCCCACGCGAAGCAATCCGCCCCCCCCGGGCAGGCTATCGTACACAGTTACACTATGCCCCTGCAGTCTAAGGAAATACGCCAGCGAAAGACCGCTCGGACCGGCCCCGATCACGGCCAGTCTCTTGCCGGTCGGCTCCCTGGGATGCTGCTCCAGGGCATCACGGTAGTCTTTGATGGTGTCGGCCACGAACCGTTTGAGCCATCGGATCGCGATCGGCTCGCCCCGGATGCTGAGGGAGCATGCGTCCTCACAATGCTTCATGCAGATCCGTCCGCAGATGGCGGGGATCGGATTGTCCTCGAATATCTTCCTCAGAGACACGTCAGGCTCGTCGTTGTAGACTGCTCGGACGTAGTCGGTGATCTTCAGATGCGCCGGGCACGCTTCCTCGCAGAGGCCGCACTCGAGGCAGCGCTCGGCCTCCAACACAGCCTCTTCTCTGTTATACCCGATCACCTGTTCGACGAACGACATGGTCCGTTCCTGGGGCGGAATCTCCGGCATCGGGACGCGCTCCGGATTGAAGAGCGCGTAGTCGAGGTCGGGCGCAAAACCCTCGTAGTCGCGCTTCCGATGGGTAAGGCTTGCCTCAAGGACCGAGTAGTCCCCATCCGGAACGAAATCCTCCTCGTCGGCTGCGTCGTCCTTCGGTGTGAAGACGAAGGTGTCCGTGTCGAAGTGGATATGGAAATAGTCCCGTGAGAGTCTTAGCGAGCCAGCCGGACAGATATCCACACAGAGACCACAGAAGCAGCATCTCCCGTAATCGAGCTGCGGCCGCAAGTTCTTCTTGCCGGGCTTGGACTCTAGCCCGGCGATCTCTACCAAGGTTATTGCGTCGTTGGGGCAGATGTCGGCGCAGTTGCCGCACCCTGTGCACCGGTCCCAGTCGTTCAGATGAAAACCCCGATACCTCAGCGCCGGCGTTTTGGCTTCGAACGGATAGCGAAGGGTCTTGGGCTTCTGAAAGAGGAAGCCGCCGACTCTCAGAGGATTGAGCAAGCTGCCGATTCCCATGATTCCTGGTCCTCCCGCCGTATCCGTCGGTTAACGGTCGATTTCCGGCGCCACGACGTACATGCTGATCATGATGTTGCCCACGTCCGAGATGCTCTCTCCGACGAGCGCCTTCTCGAGGACGGTGAGTCCGTGCGGGTACGACGGCGTGCGAAAGTGCACGCGATGCGGGCTCTCGCCGCCATTACTCAAGATGTAGACTCCGAGTTCTCCGCGTGATGACTCGCAGCGTACGTAGGCATCACCCTTGGGGATACGCCACTTGAGAGGATTCGGTGTTCGCTCGTATACAGGACCTTGGGGCATGGCATCCAGGAGATTGAAGATCATGTGGACGCTCTCGATCATCTCGTCACGGACGATCTGAATCCTCGAGTACGCATCGCCGTCCTCCCGCGTTGGGACTTCCCAGGGCACTCGGTCGTATGCCGCGTACGGGTCGACCTTTCGGATGTCGTACGCCATCCCCGTGGCCCGCATAACCTGCCCCGTTCCACCCATCGCGAGGGCATCCTCGCGCGTCACGGTCCCCACACCCTTCGCCCGCTCCCGGAAGATCGGGTTGTTGAAGAACGCCGCGTCGTAGTCCGGCACGCACCCACCTATGGCGTGGAGCGTCTCCACGAGTCGTTCCTCGAAACCCTCGGGGAAGTCGCGCCGCACGCCACCCGGCCAGATGTAGATGTGGTACACCCGCCCCCCGGTCAGCTCCTCGAAGCGGTCGAGCAGGAGGTCGCGATGGTACATGGCCCACTGGGCGACCGTGTCGAATCCCAGCATGTTCGCGTACGCCCAGAGGCCGAAGAGATGCGATCCGACGCGGGCCATCTCGAGGTAGATGCTTCTAATAAACTCTGCCCTCTCGGGGACCTCGATGCCGGCGAGCTTCTCCACGCCCATCGCATAGATCATCTCCATCGAGTCGGGCTCAACGACGTTCATCCGGCAGACCAAGGGGAAGTCTTTGATCCAGCTGCGTAGCTCCATGAGCTTCTCGAACCCCCGGTGGAGGTAGCCGGGGTTTGCAGCGGCCCTCATGATGCGATCGCCCTCGACTGTCAGCGTGATGCTGAAGTTGCCGACCATGCCGAGGTGCTGCGGACCGAAGTAGAGATCTAGTTCTCTCATAGCGCCTGGGTTCCCTCTCCGACCGGCGGTACGTTCCCAAATACCTCCTCGACGTATTGCCGCGTATCGAAGTCTTTCCTGAACGGAGGGACCTCGTACTCGCGTTCGAGGAACAGCGGTGTGAGTCGCGGATGGCCGTAGAATCGAATACCGAACAGTTCGTGGATCTCACGCTCATGGGGCTCCGCAACCGGGAAAATCTCGATCGACGACGCGAGCACCGGCGACTCTCTCGGCACTCGAGTTTTCAGAAGCATCGGCACTCGCCCGCCGTCGGTGTCCGCGGGATCGAGGTAGCGCGAGAGTACGTAGACCACCTCGAGCGCTCCCTCGTCGATCCAGTCAATGCACGAAACGAGCACGAGGTAGTCGTATCCGTCGTCCTTCAAGAAACCGAGTACCGACAGCACCGACGCCGGATTCGCATGCACGGTCAATCTACCGTCCACGTCCACCTCGGAACTGATGTCTTTGAACACAACCTCGAGCCTGTCGCGTAGTGAGTCGCTCATGCGTCACTCCTTGGGAAAGAGCGGCGGCCACTCGAGCGCCCCGAGGATTCGCTCTTGGTTCGCCCGATACTCAGAGTAGTGAACGCGATAGCGCTTGTACCCATCAGCCATGTCCTTCTCAATCAGCGTCCACAGATGGGTCACGGCGACGAAGATGGCTTCCGGACGCGGCATGCACCCGGCGATCCAGCCGTCGATCGGGATGTAACGGTCGAGGTGCTTGATGGTGTTGTATGAATCCCAGTACATGCCGCCGTTGATCGGGCACGACCCAAACCCCACCGAATACTTCGGCTCGGGCATCTGCTCGTAAGTCCTGATGATGGCCCGGAGCGTCTTGAGTGATACGTAGCCGGTGATGAGAAAAAGATTCGCGTGCCGCGGCGTGGCCGCGGGCAGAACTCCGAACCGCTCGGCGTCCCACCGCGCCGTGATGGCCGGAGGGATCTCGATGATCCCACAGCCCGTGCAGAAGTAGACGGCGTGCAGCGAGTACTTGTGAGCCATCTTGGCGGGCGCCTCGATCCATTTGATGAGCTGGTTTCGGTCCATTCCCCTAATCTCCGATCACAACAACCAGCAGCAGCCCGACGAAAGCAACAAAAGTGGGCCACCGCCAGAGAAAGCGGATCGCCTGGTCGATACGAAGCCTGGGAAACGCCGCGTTGACCCAAAGCACCAAGGCGAACATGACGAGCATCTTCAGAAGGAAGACGAGCGGATTCGAGGCGCCGCCCCAGAGCAGGTTCACGAAGAGCGAGATGCCGATGAACATGCTGAGCGCGTGCTGGACCGTCGCCATCGCGAGATAGCGGCCCCCGAGCTCGGCCATCGGCCCCGACGAGATCTCCTGAGGCGCCTGCACGACCTCGAACGGCCGGAGTCCCATCACAGCCGGCATGATGAGAAGATACGCAACGCCAGAGAGCACCAGCGGGAACGTCGCGATGGATGACGTGTGGGACCTCTGCGCCGCGACGATCTCCACGAGCGAGATTGTGTCGTACCGGGTCATCACCGCCAGCAAGACGAGAAGCAGAGGCACCTCGTATCCGAGCGCGAGGATGAACCACCGGGAGATCCCGATGCTGCTGTTGGGATTGGCGGACTCCCCCGCCGTCAGCGCCATGCCTAGCGGCGCCAGGAGCATCATATAGAGAACGACGAGGAGCCCCCCGGAACCGCTCATAGGACAGAGCCCTCCGAACGGCAGAAAGAGAACGATCACGAACGACGCGGCCAGCGTGAGGATAATACCGAGATCGAACACGACACCGTGGCTCACGCTCCTCTGGGTGAAGAGCCGCAGAATGTCGATGAGCGGCTGGTAGAGCGGGGGACCGTAGCGCCACTGGATCCGCGCCATGAACTTCCTCGAGAGACCGAGGAAGAGGATTCCGATCACGAGTGCCGCGAGCGGCGAGAGAATCAAACGGAGCACCTGCATCACCAAGGACTCCATAGAAGTTCAACGAATATGAGAGCCGAAAGGAACAGCACGACATACATCACGTAGTGACCGACATAGCCTGTGTAGAACCGCCTGAGCCCGTCGGAGACGTCAGTGAACCAGACCGTCAATCCCATGTAGAACGCATCGACCCGGTCCGTGAGCCAGGGGGTCACCATCCGGCGGAGCGGATCGCAGAAGTGCATCGAGTACTGGTATCGGCCCTCCGGCACTGCGGCGCCGGCCGCATAGCTGTCGGCCTGGTCGACGCGCTCCCCGCTCTTCCCCGCCCAGAAGATGAGCCACGCCACGAGGACGCTCACCACGACCGCGGTTGAGATATTGAGCATGTTGACCACGCCGCTCTCCGACACGATCCCCCAGGGCGCGACGTCCAGCGCAGAGAACCCGAGGGTCACGCCGATCTCGTCGATGACCGTGAGTGGAATCCCAGGCAGAACCCCGAAGAGCACCACCACCGCCATCAGAACGACCATCGGGACGCGCATCGAGAAAGGCGCCGGCTCTACACTAGTGAGGTTCTGGGGCAGCTGTCCGAGGAAGATGTTGTGCAGGAACTTGTAGCTGTAGAGGATTGTGCCCCAGGTGCCGATGAGGGCGACGAAGGCCAGGAACGGCGAACCCTCGAGGATCAGCGTCTTGTAGATCAGCCACTTCGAGACGAACCCGTTCGTCAACGGCACGCCGATGAGACCGCACGCGCCGACGAGCGCGGCGGCGAAGGTGACAGGCATCCGCTTGATGAGGCCGCCCAATGAGTTGAGGTCTCTTATCCCTCCCGTTCGGTACTCGACGGCTCCGGCCACCATGAAGAGGAGCGCCTTGAACGTGGCGTGGCTCAGGAAGTGGAGCATCCCGCCCGCCAGACCGAGGGCTGTCCCGAAGGAGATACCTAGGATGATGTACCCCGCTTGGGCGACCGTAGACCACGCGAGGAGACGTTTGGCGTCGGTCTGGAGGAGCGCGATAAATGTCGGCAACAGGATGGTCACGGCCCCGATGACCCCGAGGATCGTATGGAGCGGCAGCACCTCCCATCCCAGGGACAGGAAGTCGTTCCTTCCGATGAGAACGTACATGAGCACCAGCAGACCGAAGAAACCCATCTTGATGAGTACTCCCGACAGCACGGCGCTGAACGGCGAAGGTGCTTCGGAGTGCGCCGGGGGGAGCCAAGGGTGAAACGGCCAGATGGCGCTCTTCACCGCGAACGCGAGTCCGAAGAGTAGGAACACCGCCCAGAGATAGCCCGGGGGCGCCGAGGACAAAGCGAATGCTACGGTCGAGATCTCCAGGGTATTGAACGAGACCAGGACGAACACGACGCCAACGAGCATCGCGAGTGAGCCCGTGATCGACATCACGAAGTACTTCATTCCGGCTGCCAGGGCGGTACCGCCGTTGAAGCTGATGAGCAGGAACGTCGACCAGCTCATGATCTCCCAGAAGATGAAGAGTGACAGGAGATCTCCGGAGAGCGTGACGCCGAGCATCGCCGCCTGGACGAGCAGTAGCATCGCGTAGTAGAAGCCGTTCCTCTCCCTTCCTCTCATGTATTTCAGGGAGAAGACCACCGAGAGACAACCGATCGCCGATACCGTCATAGCGAAGAGCCACGAGATCGGACCGATGCGGAGAAGCAGTGGGTTGCCCAGGAATCCAGCCCAGAGCGTAACCTCTGATGTCCGTCCATAGAGCATTGCTACGGCCACCGCGACTGCCAGAGTCACGAGGATGGCGAAGGCATCCCGGATCCGCTCGCTGATGCTGCTCAGGAGATACGTGACTACCGAGCCTCCGACCGCGATCATCAAGAGAATATTCAGGTTCATCCTAGCACGCTCCTGATGTAATCGGTGCTCCTGACTAGGTCAGACGCGGCAGGCTCGAGGACGCGCACGACGGCATCCGGATAGAACCCGAAAACGATGATTAGCACGACGACCACGAATATCGGAATGAGTGCGGACGACGGCGCTTCCTGCCGCACCGCTTGCTTCTCCCCCCGTTTGAAGTAGAGACTCTGCACGACGCGGAAGAAGTAAGCTCCCTCGATCACCGTGGCGACTAGCACCACTGCCACGAGCACGAGGAATATCACTTCCTGCTCCGCGACCGCTGCTCTCACAATCATGAACTTGCTTGGGAATCCCGCGAACGGTGGAAGGCCCACTAGCGAGAACGCTGCAACGGCGAAGGCGAGCGACGTCAGTGGCATCTGCTGCCCCATCCCTTCCAGGGACGAGATCTCCTTCGAGCCGCTTCGAAGGATCATGTACCCGACAGCTAGGAAGAGGACGACCTTGCTCAGTGTGTGACTTATGAGTTGGAAGAGTCCGCCCGCCACTGCCTCAGATGAAGCCAGCGAGACCGCGAACAGAATGAGACCGATCTGGCCGATGCTCGAGTAGGCGAGCATCCGCTTGATATTGCTCTGTGCCAGGGCGCACAGTTCTCCAACAAGTACCGTGAGAACACCGAGGAACACGAGGAAGAAAAGCATGTCCGTGGCGCCGAACACCGTGAACACCATCCTCGCGACCGCGTACAGGCCTACCTCGATGGCGATGCCGGAGAGTATGGCGCTGATAGTCGATGGCGCCGACGAGTGAGCATCGGGCAGCCAGGCATTGAGCGGGAAAATGGCCGCCTCGACGCCGAGGCCGACAACGATGAGCGCCAGCGAGACGAGCGCCGGGACGGACGGAACGGCGCCGATTCGCTCCGCGATTCCAGCCATATTGAGAGTTCCGGTCAGACCGTAGACCATGCCGATCCCCAGGAGGAGAAGACCCGAGCCGACCGCCCCCTGGATGAGATACTTTGCCGACGCCTCCAGACCGCCTCGATCTCCCAGGTACGCGACCAGTGCGTAGGAGGAGATACAGAGGATCTCGAAGAAGACGAACAGGTTGAAGATGTCGCCGGTCAGCACTACGCCGGTCGCGCCCACCAGAAGCAGCACGTAAAGGGTGTGGTACTTCGTTATCGCTCCGGTGTCGATGTAGCGAACGGCGTAGATCGCGATCACGAACCCCGCCAGCGCCACCAGGGCCGCGAGTAGGAGGCCGAGCGGTCCGGCGAATAGCACGATGGAGAAGGGCGCGCTGAAACCACCGAGGCAGACTACTATCGGCTCCTCGATCGCTTCCGGCAACAGCCGGATAGCCACGACGACATTGAACAGGGCTGCGATGGCAGGTACGAAACTCGCCGCCCTTCTGGACGCCATGCCGAAAAGCGGGACACAGAATGCGAGCCCCAGGGGCACGGCCAAAAGCAGCACGGGATTCACCATCTCAGCTCCCTGATCTTACGCAGATCCAGCGTGCCGTACTCCCGATACAGCCGAACCGCGATGCCGAGCGCGAGCGCCAAGACAGCGACTCCGATGACGATGGATGTCAGCACCAGCGCCTGAGGCACGGGGTCGACCATCGCGCCGGGTTCCAGCCCAGCCCGGGAGAAGATAGGAGCGGTTCCGTTGCGGATGTATCCGACGGCAATCAGGAAGAGGTTAATGCCCGTATCGAAGATGCTCACCCCTATGATCACCTTGATGAGATTGTGCTGCACCAACACGATCAATAAGCCAATGAAGACCAGCCCGAATGCCCCAATGTAGTAGGCGTAATCCTGGAGAAAGCTCATCGTGTCTCCTTCACCATGTCGTCGATGACGCCGCCCAATTCGGCGCCCACCTTGAAACCGACCGCGACATAGATGAGCGGTATGACCCCCGCGCTGAACAGCGTGTTGAGCGTGCCCTTCGGCAAAAAATCCGAAAGGAACTGCGCGGAGAACGCCAATCCGATAAGGCCGATCAGCACGAAGGCCAGACCGCTCAGCGACTCGGTCACCGTCCTCCCAACCCTGCTGATAATGCGCTCACGTGAACCGAGGTAGATGAGTAGGCACGCTGATGCGATGACCGCACCGCCCTGAAAGCCCCCGCCGGGCGTCAGATGCCCGTGGAGAAAGATGTAGGTCCCGAAGAGCACGAGCAGAGGGAAAAGGAGGATCGCTCCCGTCCGGAGCACGAGGCTGGCAGGTTCGACTTCTCGCCGCGCCCCTGCGCCTCCGGCCGCTGCCAGTACGGCACCGAGCCCAAGAGCGGCGACGAAGAGCACGGTGACCTCGCCGAGCGTGTCGAACGCCCGGTACCCCACGACGACCGATGTCACCGTATTAGCCGCCCCCGTCTCCTCTCTCCCATGCTCGAGATAGTATCCGCCCACCTCTGTCTTCGGTGTGCCGAATGGAACCTCGGTCAACGCAAAGCCGATGCCGACGGCAATCACGGCCAACAGGATGAGACTGGTCAGCGTTCTCATTCCTCGTACCTCTCCGTTCGTCTGATGGCGATGACGAACACGGCCGTGATGAGCGCCGCCCCGATGGACGCTTCAGCCATGGCCACATCAGGCGCCTGGAGCAACAAGAACAGAATCGACGCTATCAGGCTGACCACACACGACGCGATGACGGCGCTTAACAGGTCCCTGAACACCAGGGCCGCTGCAGCCGCGGCCAGCATGACGGCCACCAGAAGCGCGGCAATGACTATCATGGCATTCCCCCGTAGCCTTCGAACTGTCCGGACTGGTCGACGACGCTCCGCTCCGTAAGCGGTACACCGCTCTTCCGGGAGGCCCTGCCGAGAGCGTGGTTCGAGATCGGATTCGTGACCAGGATGAAGGTGGCAATGGCCAGACACTTCCATATCCACGCCGGCTCCATCATCCCCACGCCGACGACGGTAAGGAATGCACCGAGGGTCGTGCACTTGGTGCCCGCCTGTAGACGGTTGTAGACGTCGGGCATCCGAAAGACGCCCAGGCTCCCGATGAGCAGGAAGATCGTTCCGATGCTCGTGACGACCCCGCCGACAATACGCAACATCATCTAAATCCCCTTCTCCAAATACCGCGCAACGGCCACCAGACCGACGAACGTCAGCACCGAGTAGACGAGGGCGACGTCGAGATAGATCCCGCGATCGAACACGAGGGCCAGGACGACGAGCAGGGCCGTAGTGACCGTGCAGGCCGTGTCTGCGGCCACCGCCCGGTCGGGCGCAGTCGGCCCCTTGAGAAGCCGGAGGAGGCACAGCAAGATGCCGGCGCCAACGAGACCAAGAAGAGAGAGTGTCACCTGTGGGCTCATGCGAAGACCTCCCTGAGACATCGTTCGAACCTCTCGCCGATTAGTCTCGTCGCCTCAGCCGGATCCTCAGACCGTACGTTGATCCAGTGGATGAGCAGCTTCTGGCCGACGACATCGAGCGTGAATGTCCCTGGGGTCAACGTGATCGAGTTCGCGAGGATCATTTTCGCGACGTCCTGCTCGAGCTCCGTGTCGATCACAACGATGCCTGGCTTTATGGGCAGGCGGGGATGGAGAACACGATAGGCCACGTCGATGTTGGCCTTGACGATCTCCTCGAGGAGGATCAGCAGATACACGCCGAAGCACCAGAGTCGCTTCAGCGAGAAGGGCGGCAGCTCGAGATGTTTGTATGTCCGGCTGAGGAACGCCGTGAGCGCGACACACACGATCGCGCCGGTCAGAAGCTCCTGCCAGTGCAAGCTCGAGGTGAGCACGAGCCAAATCGCGAAGAGGGCAAGGAGAAAGTATGTCGCATGTCTGAGGCCCTGGGCGGGCCGGCGACTCGGAGATTGTGGAGGCTCTCGAGAAAGCCTATCCTTGCCCTGCCGTCCCATCTCGAGACCGTCAGCCCACCTCGATGCTCGCACGATCGTCTCTCCTCCGTGAATCCACCCTTAAGTCATTTCGGGACACAGCAACCCTACAGTCTCACTCTGTCATTAGGACCGTGGGGTTGGATGTGTCGAAAGGGACATCAAAGCCCCGACGTGCAATGGTGCGAGCGCAAGTATTCCAGCGCAAAATGGCGTCATCATCGCCAGTTGGTCGAATCGCCTCCGCCTTGTCGTACCACGCCATTGCTTGGTGCAGAGCACGGTTGGCGTAGTCGTCAGAACATGGTCCGCCTCGCGCTAGCTGGGACTTGCCCAACCTCTCAGCCACGATCCCAGAGTAGTAGAACCGCTCGTACTCTGTTTCCAGTTCTGCAGCCAGGCGCGCCGCTTCAGCCGCGCGGCTGGGATCTGTCCGAAACTGGTCGGTGATAGAAAGAATCAGTAACACTTGCGCATTGTGATTCTCAGGCGTGACCTCGAGTACGTCCACACAAATGCTCTCGGCCTCACACGGTTCACCGAGCAGTCGATAACGTTCGGCTTTCCGCATGGCTTTGCCAACACCTTCGCTTGTCAACCTCTTGAGGTTATCCATGACATCACCCGCCTCCCCGATGGGTCCTGCCCCGCGGCGAGATATGTTCCGCGGCGGCATGGCCCTCAAAGCCGGCGTCAATCAATGACCGCCGCACGGGAAGGTGACTTCGTCGCAACGCCAACAGCCCTGTTTCCTGAGATCGCCGTCTTTGTCGATTCCCTTATCACAGAGCCAGCCGTTGCCTGCTTTGTCCTTGACGTACTCGAGCGAGCGCCCCGCATAGTCCGGCTCGTAGTAGTCGGGATATTCAGGCATTAGCTCCTTTCGGAACTTCATGGTCCACCTCCTGCAAAGTGCCAACCCTTACTTGAAGCAGCATGTGTGCCAAAGGGCTCCCCCACACAGGCAACGACCAAAACCACGCCATGCGGTAGTCTTGATGCCCATCATCACGGCTCGTAGCAGTTGGAGCGATTGCAATATTGCGACTCGCCAGGCCGTGTGGTTGCAGTTCTGCACTCCCTCGCCTTCCCAACAAACCGGACTGTGTGTCTTCTACAGCCGGTCGTTCAACTGGTCCTGAGCTTGCAGGAAATGACGACGAGCCACAGAACTTGGTTTGGGCAGTCGGATCCGGATGAGGGAGGGGGCAATGGCGAAATATGAGGAAGGGAGAGGCTAGCATGTCGGAGATAACGCTGGACACCAATCAGATGGATTGGACAGAGACACCTCTATACCCAGAGGGAGCGAAGATCAAAGTGTTGCGGGATGAAGGCGAAGCACTTTCAGTGCTTCTGAGGATGCAGCCGGGCTTCCAGTTGGATACTCATTCCCACACGTGCTGCGAACAACACTTCGTGCTTGAAGGGAAATATGAAGCCCACGGCAAAGAGTATGGTCCTGGTGCATACCAATGCATTCCCGCGCATACCGGCCACGGACCGTTCTCCAGCAGGGAAGGGGCGGTAGTCCTGGTCATCTGGGAGGGCTAGGTACTCCTGATGGGCGGGGTTGAGTCATCTGACCGCGCAACCGGCCGTGCCGTCACCGCCCTAGAGGGCGCCAGGTCCTAGTCTCTCTCAGCTACTCGCTCTGAACTCGACGGCGAGTCGGTAGAGAGGAGTCCCAATCTCCGCATTCGCCGAAAAAGTGTGGACTTGTGGATTGCCAATTCTTCCGCGGCCGCCACTCGGTTGCCTTCGTGCCTCTCGAGCGCCGAGAGAATTACCCGCCTCTCGCAATCCTCCAGACTCACGGGCAGAATCGCTCCCCGGACCGTATTCACCAACCATCCGGGCAGGTGCTCCAAGCCTATAAGGGGACCGCCGGTCAACACGAATCCGTGCTCCACGATGTTCTCTAGTTCCCTGATGTTGCCCGGATAGTCGTGCGTCATCAAGACTCGCAGTGCCTCGGATGTTATCCCCTCCACGGGCTTATCGTGCAGCAATGCCAACTGCTTGATGTAATGCTTAACCAGGGGGAGCACGTCTTCAGAGCGTTCCCTGAGAGGCGGAAGATCGAGCTCGATGACGTTGATACGGTAGTACAGATCGCTACGAAACGTGCCCTCCTCCACCATCGCGATAAGATTCTGGTTGGTAGCGGCGACCAATCGGACGTTAGTCTCCAGCAGCTTTGTCCCGCCGAGCGGTTCATATGTCCGCTCCTGTAACACACGCAGGAGCTTTGCCTGGACAGGCAGCGGAATATTGCCCACTTCGTCTAGGAATAGCGTTCCTTCCTCAGCACGAGCAAAACGACCTGGTTTGGCGTGGTCCGCACCAGTGAACGCCCCTTTCTCGTAACCAAACAGTTCAGATTCAACCAGAGTATCGGGAAAGCAGGCGCAGTTCACTGCCACGAAGGGGCCGTCTTTGCGTGCACTCAGATCATGCACCGCACGAGCAACGAGCTCTTTTCCAGTGCCGGTCTCTCCCTGTATCAATACAGTGCTATCACTCTCCGCAACGACCGGCAACAAGTCCAGGACCTGTCGCATCTTGGGGTTCTTGCTGACAATATCCCCGCTCGTATAGCTCTTCTCCACCCGTTTCTTGAGTGCTTCGATCTGACGCAGATCGCGGAACGTTTCTACCCCACCTCTCAAGCGGCCCTGCGTATCGCGGTATAGAGCAGTAGAGACACTCACCGGTAACTTGCGGTCCTGGGCGTCCGTGATGTAAACGACTAGTCCTGCAACCCGCCGCCCGGTATCCAGGGTGCATCGTATTGGGCAGGCGTCAGGGCACAAATCGCTGCGCAGCACTTCGTAGCAGAAGCGGCCTAGCACGTCAGCACTTCGATATCCGGTGATGTTCTCTGCTGCCCTGTTGAAGCAGGTGATACGCCAATCCCTGTCAACGGTGAGGACTCCGTCCGAGATGCTCTGTACCACCGCCTCGAATTTTTCGGGTGAGCGTGCTCGAAACGCACGACCATGCTCTTGATCGGCTGAATCTGTGGCAGGTAGGGAACGCTCTCTCTTTGCCATGACGCATCGCCGCCCTTCAGCATGCACATACCTGGGCCAAGTATCCCTCACTCGCCGAATGCCTTACCGCAAGCTCGAGACGGAGTAACTCCGCCTCATATATCGCTATCGAAGTGCAGGCCTCGGGTTTCCACTACACACAGCTACGTTGCTCTCAGGAAGCATGCCCAGTCGTATACTCAATATAGCACACGGCAACTCTAGTATACGGGACCGTCGTGAGCCAAATGAAGGTCAGGAAACAACACCTCGACAATCCCTTCGGCGGAGCAGCCGAGTGTGCACATAGTCTTGACTACTGTGGGGAAGGCAAGAGAATTCAAAGTGGGCGAGAATGTCGCGGATGCAGCTCTATCGCAGTATTGTCGAGATGCCGGGTCCGTGCTCGACCATACCGAGTGCGGAATCAATCATGATGGAACAAGGAGCTTGCAAGTGCATACGTTCACACACGAGGGAAAGGAATACGACTTGGATGCCCACGGATTTCTCGCATCCTATGACGAGTGGGACGAGGAATTTGCTGAAGCCATGGCGCGTGAAGCCGGCATTGAGGGGGACTTGACCGAGGAGCACTGGCGGATCATTCGATTTATCAGGCAGGAAGTGAAAGAAGTCGGCCAATGCCCCTTGGTATTCAGAATTTGCCGTGAGACCGGTGTCTCTCCTCACGAACTGAAGTCGTTGTTTCCTGCCGGTTATACCAAGGGAGCTTGCAAGATCGCAGGCATCACCTATCGAGATCGGTTCATGGACTATTTCGGTGAGAATCTCTCTCGCGTTCAGCGTGAAGTTGAAGCCGTCGCGTCACCTAACTCGATCAATAAGGTATACCGAGTCGACACCTTTGGATTCCTCATCGATCCCTCCGAGTGGGACGAGGAATATGCAGAGCATAAAGCGCGCGAGATGAAGATCCCCGGGGGACTGTCTGAAAGACACAAGGAGCTGATCCAATATCTGCGACGGACCTATGATGAGACAAAGACTGTACCGTCGGTCTCAGAGTGTCTGGAGGTACTGGGAATGGCTATGGAGGAAATAGAGCAGCTGTTTCCGGATGGATATGTTCGCGGTGCGGTGAAGATTGCGGGCCTCTCTATGTCGCCTGCGTGACGTAACGTCTTCGACGTATTGGGAAGGTTTCCTTGGCAGTGAGGCACTGCCCATTCCAATAACCTGTCACTCGACTAGTTTGATGGTATCTCACCCCCGGCCGTGACACTTCACGCCGGACGCCAGTTCGTTGCCTTGGCACGGCATCTCACGTTTGGCGCGAAGGAGCCTTTCAGGATGCATACGCACCGAATCGGCGCGGCTGACCCATGGATAACGTGGAATCGATGGATCGCCGGCAAGCTCGACAAGTTGCCATCCATGGTAGCGATATTGTCGGTTGCTGCATTGGTGGGCGGTTGCAGCGATGCCGATCCGGTGTTTTCAGCCGATCCGTGCAGTCCCGACTACGTGCCCTGGAGCAGCTCCGTAATCGGTCCGGAAGGAGGCGTGGTAACATATTCCTTGCCAAACACCGAGGAAACCGGGCTCCAGGTGCGAGTTCCTGCCGGTGCATGGACGGCGTGTTGGGAAGTTGAGATCAATTCGATCTCCTTCTGGGACACGCCGGACTATCCGGACGGGTTTGAGCCATACGACAGGCCGTTGCCGACCGGCTTCATAGAGATCTCCATATTCCGCCAGGACGAAAACTTGGTGCAAACCTTTGCACCCGACTCGATGTATATGGAGTTGTCATTCCCGCTCCACAGCATCCCGAACAACGACGGGGAGATATTCTCCACGTTCTACTACGATAGCACTGCAGGAAGCTGGCGGGTTGAGCTGCCGGACGATCAAAACGAATCCGAATTGATAGTGCGTACCAGCAGCTGGAGGCGACCGTGGTCGTGGGGGCGGATCGACCTGGAGGAAGTCGACTACGAGGAGCACTTGGCACCGGTGTTAGAGGAGGAAATCGGCACCGAGATCTGG
>Ga0180432_10005175_pt1 | contig 17536 bp, 14 predicted proteins | sample SS_ome_10_FD_132414 | JGI IMG/M metagenome (GOLD analysis project Ga0180432, IMG submission 132414) | Hypersaline lake sediment archaeal communities from the Salton Sea, California, USA - SS_1_MS_2 metaG | ecosystem: Environmental > Aquatic > Non-marine Saline and Alkaline > Hypersaline >...
GGTTGCGAGGCGGCCCTGGCCTCGGCACGGATTGGTGCCCGTACACTGCTGTTGACCATCAACCTCGAGACCATCGCGCAGATGCCGTGCAACTGCAGCATCGGGGGGCCCGGCAAGTCGCAACTGGTGTCGGAAATTGATGCTTTGGGCGGGGAAATCGGCCGCAACTGCGACAAGACATATACGCATGCGCGGGTACTGAATACCTCGAAGGGGCCGGCCGTGCAGTCGCTGCGCGCACAAGCAGACAAGGCGCTCTACCAGATCGCCATGAAGCACAGGCTGGAGCGAGATGAGCGCATCTGGATATACCAGGATATGGTCACAGATGTTATCATTGACAACGATCATGTGGTCGGTATCGTGACGCAGATGGGGCTGGCCTTCGCAGCACGAGCGGTAGTCATTGCCACGGGGACATTCCTCAACGGGATCGTACATATCCGGGAGCGTACGCTGCCTGCGGGGCGTGTGGGTGAAGCCCCGGCGCGGAGATTGACGGAGAGTCTGCAAGCTCTCGGCCTCAACTTCCGACGCTTCAAGACGGGGACGGTGCCGCGTGTGCTGAAGAGGACGCTGGATGTTGAGCGGATGCGCGTACAACCCAGCGATGCCCGCCCGCTGAGCTTCTCGCTGGATGAGGTGCAACGACCGCAGAAGCCCCTGTTGCCATGCTACATCACGCGGACAACACCCGAGACGCACGCCATCCTGCACCGCAATATGCACCGATCAGCGCTGTATGCGGGCAATATCGAAGGTACCGGACCACGCTACTGCCCGTCACTGGAGACAAAGGTGGTGCGCTTTCCTGAGAAAAAGACGCACCTGGCATTTATGGAGCAGGAAGGGTGGGAGACCGAAGAGATTTATGCGCAGGGCCTGTACAACTCGATGCCATATGACGTACAGGTAGCTATGCTCAGGACGGTTCCGGGGCTTGAGAAAGCGCACATGACGCGCCCCGGCTACGCCATCGAATACGACTGCTGTGACCCCCGCGCACTCGAGCCTGACCTGTCCTTCCCGAAAGCGCGCGGTCTCTATCTGGCCGGCCAGATCAATGGCACGTCAGGCTACGAGGAGGCGGCAGCGCAGGGGCTCGTGGCAGGGACGAATGCGGGACACTACGCCCTTGGCGAGGAGATGAGTCTGAGGCTGGGGCGAGCGAACGCGTATATCGGCGTGATGATTGACGATCTGCTCAGCAAGGGTGCGGAGGAACCGTACCGGATGCTTACTTCACGGGCAGAGTATCGGATTCTGCTGGGCCAGCATACGGCGTATGCGCGCTTGACGGAGCAGGCATATGCCCACCGGCTCATTGACGAGGCGCGGTATGCCGCTGTGCGAGTTCTGGCGCAGTCCGTGGCGGCAGAGCGCAAGCGCCTTGAGGAGATCAGCGTCAATCAGGAACACCGCGCACTGCCGGGCCTCAATGTGAAGCCCCTGCGCAATGCTGGCACAGTGACCGCCGCCGACATATTGCAGCAGCCACAGATTGGCTACGACACGATACTGCGGTATTGGCCGTCGCCGCGTCCCCTGAGTGCATTTGCAGCCCGGATTGTAGAGGCGGAACTGAAGTGCGAGAGCTATGGGCAACGGGAATTGACACGAGCCGAACAGGCTCAGCGACTGGCGCAAGTGGCCATCCCCCCGGATCTCGACTACCACGGCTTACCACTGCGCGCTGAGGCGAGAGAACGCCTTGCTGAGGCAAAACCACGCAATCTGGCGCAGGCCGGACGGTTGTACGGAGTCACACCTGCCGATATTGCGACAATTGCTGCGAGCTTGCGGCACCGAACTGGTGCTTAGCAGGCGATCTGGCTGTATTCCCCAGGCCAAACCACCGACTTGAAACGTATTTCCCCTGCGATGGCTTGTTTGTGCGCTCTGACGCGTCGAGACGTTGTTAGTTGCAGTGATGCAGAGCGGGCTTCGGCGCCGTTTGGCGTTGCGAAATGGCTGTTTGGGTGAATAACGCCGGGCAAAGATGATAGGATGCGCATGAGCGGGGTGGCCAGGGCCACGCGGGAAGGGGCGCATTTGGAAATGGCCAGTGATGTTTCACGTGAAACATCGCGTGGGCAATGGCATCTATGGGCTAAGCGATAATTGACTAATCTGCATGCAGAAATCAGTTTTGGGCGATTCTGCCAGCAACGACACCGGCCGCGTTGAAGTACAAGATAAAGCTAAAAGCTTGCCAGTACAAGAAACTAACTTGCTTGCTCTACATGCCTAGACTCTCACCAGAATAATGCGCATATAGGACTTTAAATGGAAAACTCTCTGCAAAGCGTGAAAGAGCAGAAATCCGTTGGCATTTGACGGGTAAGCCCGAATTCATATCGCGTAATGTTTCACGTGAAACATGATGGGCGCGGAAGGCATCTGAAATATATGTGCGGCGTCCGCACAATCCCGACGGAGCCGAACACGACCAATATCAGGGCGTGTTTTGAGGAAAATGTCTTGCGGTTTGGGGGCCGATGGCGTATAATGCTGCCTATGCAAGCTGCCCAGACCACGGCAACCAGCGCAATCACTCGTGTGGCTCAGCAATTTGAGCTGCCGATTGAGCAAGCGCAGATCGAGGCTTGCGGCAGCCTGGCGGAATGGGTGGCTCCGGCTGCCGCAAAGCTCGGGCTGACGCGTTTTGCAGATGCCGGGGATCTGGCTGATAACCTCATGGGGCCGGCTATTTGCCTCACAGCACATATCGGGGCTGAATGTCGCTCAGTAGCGGATATCGGAGCAGGGAGTGGGGCATTGGGCCTGGCGATCGGTTTGTTACGGCCAGATCTGTCCGTGTCGCTATTGGATCGCGGCGAGCGAGTGTGTCATTTCATAGATTTAGCGGCCAAACGCTTCGGCCTGGCGAACTGTAACACGGTTTGTGCGGATATGCGGACCGGAGCGAGCGGTGGGGGTAAGTATGATATGGTGGCAGCGAGAGCGCTAGACTCGGGAGATGAATTGGTGGGAGAGCTAGCAGCGCTGGCTGCAAAAGGTGGCCGAATAGCCGTTTTCGGGACAAGTAGTCGAAAATGCCTGCCGCCGGGCTTGGTGCAGGAGATACATCAGGAGACGAATGTGGTCGGATTGTGGCTGGATATCTATCGCGTGCCTCAACATCAAGCAGATGGCGATTGCCCGCAAGTGCGTTAGATGTGAGCTGAAGCGCTGAGGCAGTGTCTGGGGGTGTGGGTGTGTGACTGAGATTTACACGTTGATTAACCAAAAAGGCGGAGTCGGGAAAACGACGACGGCGCTAAGCCTTGCTTGCTGGGCTGCGCTAGACGGACGTAAGGTGCTGGTCGTAGACGTGGACCCGCAGGGAAATGCTACAAGCGGGCTGGGTGTTGACCGCACGGAATTGGATGCATGCGTGTATGACGTGCTTGTAGGGGACATTCCGGGGGAAGCGGTTTCTGCGGAGACTGTGCTGGTGCATACTCAGATCGAGAACCTCGACCTTATTCCGGCAACTATTGAACTTGCCGGGGCCGATATGGCCTTGTCCAGTGAGATTGCTCGCGAGCGCCGCCTGGCAGGGGCGCTGAAGCCCCTGCGTGATAAATACGATGTCGTGATAGTTGACACACCGCCATCGCTGGGGATACTGTCCATCAACAGCCTGGTTGCCGCGGACAAGGTGCTGATACCGATCCAGTGCGAGTACTACGCGCTGGAGGGTGTTTCACAGCTGTTGCGGATAATCGGGCTGGTGAAGAACCAACTGAATCCGGGTCTGGAGGTGGCTGGCGCGATCCTGACGATGCACGACAGTCGGACGAACCTGGCTGTGGAAGTGGCGGCGGAGGTGCGCGCTAATTTCCCCCACCACGTGTTCGCAACGACAATCCCCCGGAATGTAAAGTTGGCGGAGGCGCCCAGCCATGGTTTGCCGGCGCCTGTGTATGCGGCTTCCTCACGCGGTGCCAAGGGGTACTACAGGCTCTACAAGGAGGTATTTGGCGATGCGTAAGCGCAGCTTAGGGCGGGGCCTATCGGAACTGCTGTCTGGTGGAAGTGGTGTGGAGAGTAGTGCAGTAGTTGAGATTCCCATCGAGGAGATCCGACCCAACCCACGCCAGCCTCGAGGTAAGGTAGACGAAGAGGGCATAGAAGAACTGGCGTTGTCCATCGAAGCGCACGGGGTATTGCAGCCAGTGATTTGTCGGCGTCGAGGAGACGGCTATGAATTGGTGGCCGGAGAGCGGCGGTGGCGTGCGGCACAGCGTGCCGGATTGAGTGTTATGCCTTGTTTAGTCCAAGACATAGATGATGGGACGTCGCTGGAGATTGCACTGATCGAGAATTTGCAGCGGGATGATCTCAACGAGTTGGAGTTGGCTGATGGATATAAGTGCCTGCTCGAGGATTTCGGCTTAACGCAGGAGGAGTTAGGCAAGCGAATCGGTAAGAGCCGCTCGACGGTTACGAACACTCTGCGGCTGCTGGACCTGCCCGTGGCGGTGCGGGAGATGATCCGGGAGGGGCGATTGAGCGCAGGACACGGTCGGGCGCTGCTCAGCCTGAATGGGGGGGAGGAGGAAGTGCGCACGCTGGCAGCAGAGGTGGTCCGAAAGACGCTGTCAGTGCGCGATGTGGAGAGCCTGGTGCGCGAGTATGCCGGGGCAGAGCCCGGGACAGCGGTAGTTGTGGGCGAACGGACAAAGGCCGGCGCGGGGAGCGACCCACACTTGGTCGAGGCCGAGGAGCGATTACAATCGGTTCTCGCGGCGAAGGTGCAGATCAAGCCGCGCAAAAAGGGCGGAACAATTCGCATTCAGTATTATGACGATGAAGATTTGAGCAGGATTGTCGACGAGATAGATGCAGAAGGACGTTTGCCATAGGCTGAGCATCTGCAGCATTATCGGCCAGACCAATATATATCTCTTTCGGAGCATACAGTAGCTCTCGGGCCTTCCCAGCCACCGGATGGAGGTGCTGTCAGGTGAAGGGTTCCGTACGGTTACAGCCGGAGATCACCGGCTCCTCAATGTCGGCACAGGAATTTTCGGGCCAGTATTGAACTGGTCCGCTTGACTTACCCTACGGGGAGGAAGACTCAAGGTAGGGGGCCGAGGCGCGGGTCACATGAGAGTACCGCTCGCGGGTTGCTCTTCGGCGGCGCTGTAGATCTGCGTGCATAAAGTCTCGGCAAGCTGCTCGGCGGTAACAGGGCCCTTGCGGAGTATGGTCGGAGGAGTGACGGTGAGGTCGAGGACAGTGGAGGCCTGGCATTCGGGGCACTCGCCGCCATCTACGACGAGGGCGACACTGGCGATAAGATTGTCCGTGAGTTGCGCAACCGATGTGGCCGGCTGCTCACCTGAACTGTTGGCGCTTGTAGCTATCAGCGGGCCGCCGTGGCGTTGAAGCAGTGTGAGTGGGAACGAGTGGTCAGGCATACGGACGCCGATGGTGTCGCGGGCCGCGGTGATCTGGGCGGGGACACCGTCGTCTCTATAGACGATTATGGTGAGGGGGCCGGGCCAATAGCGATCTGCGAGCAGGCTACCCGCCAGTGACATGCCGGCCTCGACCTGCCTCAACTGCTCGATGTTACCCACCAGGACCGGTAGCGGTTTGTGATCATCGCGGCCTTTAATCGCGAATATCTTCTGCGCTGCTTCCGCAGTAGTATCCCCGACCAGCCCATAGACGGTGTCTGTGGGGATGATGACGAGGTGACCGGCGCGGAGAGCAGCGTCAGTTCGGGTCACCACTTCGTCAAGCTCGATGTCGCCCAGTCGGAGTATTTCAGCCATTGGTTTCACCTAGGACGATTCGTGGATGCCTCTCGTAGTCGTTATGCAACTCCCACGTCATGTCAGGCCGCGCACGGTTCATAATATCTATAACATGAACTTCGTCATAACCTATTTCGAATCCTGCAAAACGCAGATTTATCATGTGGTGGAGTGCGTCGGCGATGCGGCGGTAGGCCCCAAGACCATCGGGAGTGGGGCTGATCAAAGCGCAGCGCGGCTCATAGTCAACGATTTCGGGCTGCAGAGTATTGTAGATGTCCAGCCGTACGTATGGCGGATTGGAAATCACATAGCGGACGGAGCGAGCGTGTTGTGGGGAAAGCCAGTCGAGAAACGCTCCGGCAACAGAGTGGGCGCGATTCGCAAGTCCCAGGAGATGGACATTCTCGTTGAACAGTTGTAGCGCGGGCAGTGAGATGTCACTGCCGATGAGAGTGATGTCGTCGAAGCTGTGAGCCACGGAGAGGCCGAGCACCCCACTGCCACAGCCGACATCAATGAGGATGCCGGCGGCAGGTGGAGCGGCGCCGATGCGAGTAATGCAGGTTTCGGCAAGCAGCTCGGTCTCTTGGCGAGGCGAAAGGGCGCGGCTGTCGGAGCGAAATCGCAGGCCCATGAACTCGGCGTCGCCGAGCACATAGTTCAGCGGCATGCGACACCTGCGAAGCGCCAACAGATGGTCTATCACACGGACATCCACAGCGGAGAGGGGACGCTCAACCATAGTTGGCATTGCTGCAAGACTGGTGTCGAGGACATGAGCGGCGATGACACGGGCGTCGAATGCAGGCGTATCAATACCGGCGGCGGCCAGCATGTCAGTGGCGCCGGCCAACAAGTCTCGAAGCGATGTGGCGACTGGTGTAGGAGTCATAGGCATACGGAAACACTTGGAGATACTCCCAAATCGCACGGACGCAGCATAACTGGTCATTGAGTTGGCGAGCTTGTGCGGATTGGGGCAGACGAATATTACTCTGGCGGCTCTGCTGCCGCGGCCGTGGCGAGGAGGTCTTGGTAGTGTGCTTCGGCCAGGGCTTCTATCAGGGGGTCAATCTCGCCGGCGAGAATGGCAGGTAGGTTGTGCATCGTCAGCCCGATCCGGTGGTCTGTAAGTCGGTCCTGGGGAAAGTTGTAGGTGCGGATTTTCTCGCTGCGGTCGCCGGTGCCGATCTGGGACTTACGGGATGCTGCGATGTCTTCCTGCTGCTTGCGTCTTTCGGCTTCGTAGAGCTTACCTCGGAGTATCTGTAGAGCCTTTTCACGGTTCTGGCGCTGGGAGCGTTCGTTGGTGCAGGAAACTGAGACGCCAGTGGGTTTGTGAGTGATGCGGACGGCGGTATCGTTTTTCTGCATGTGCTGCCCGCCCGGCCCGCCGGCTCTAAAGGTGACGATTTCAAGATCGTTGGGGTCAAGATCAAACTCGATGTCCTCAACTTCCGGCAGGACGGCAACTGTGGCGGCAGAGGTGTGAATGCGTCCCTGTGATTCGGTCTCGGGAACGCGCTGGACCCGGTGTACTCCGCTTTCGTATCGCAATACACCATAGGCGCCCGCGCCTTCGACGGAGAAGACGATTTCCTTATAGCCGCCCATTTCGGATTCGGTGGCGTCGAGAACAGTTGTCTTGTAGCCCTTCAGTTCCGCATAGCGAGTGTACATGGTGCAAAGATCCCCTGCGAAGAGCGCGGCTTCGTCACCGCCAGTCCCGGCGCGGATCTCCACTACGGCGTTCTTGGCGTCGGCGGGATCTCTGGGCACCAACATCCGGGTGAGTTGCTCCTGGAGGCGGACGAGGGTGGCTGCGGCTTGCTCGCGCTCCGCCTCGAGGAACTCCCTCATCTCATCGTCATCCGCCTCAGGGATCATCTCCGAGGCTTCGTCACGCTGTTTTTCGGCTTGCAGGTAGGCGTCGTAGGTCTCGAGGATAGGCTGGAGTTCGGCGTGACGCATGGAGAGTTGGCGGAACAGATTCTGATTGCCGATGACGGTAGGATCGCTGAGGCTTTTCTCGACTTCAGCGAGTTCCTGACCCAAGTTGTCGAGCGCTGCCTTGAATTCCATGATGGCTCAGTCCGTGTTGTCGGCGACAGCTTCAGGCATGGCCTCGCGAAGCGGGGCACCTGCAGCGGTGTCCGGCTTTATTATCTTCCCGTCCATGCCGGCGTAGGCGGGTTGTGGCAAGCTCGATGGCAGGTCCACCTCCGGCGCGACCTCCGCCAGGGCGTAGATGGCAGTTTGCAGTTGTTTCTCGTCGGGCTGGCGTGTGGTGAGTCTCTGCAGCAGCATTCCGGGCGCGGCGAGTATGCAGCCGAACCAGGACATGCGGTACTTCCCGCCAAGGCGGAGGATTTCGTAGGAGATGGCGGCGGCCGGTATGATCATCGCCAGCCGCAGCAGCATCCGCAACCACAGATCGGGCCAGCCGAGCGGGATGTTCAATAGCAGCTTGATCACGATGAAGAGAAGCAGGAAGCTGGTTCCGCAACGGGGATGCAGCGGGCCGAATGCTGTGCAACTGTCCGCGCGGACGGGCAGGCCCGCCTCGAAGCAGTTGATGGTTGCGTGCTCGGCGCCGTGGTACATAAACACGCGGCGCACGTCCGGCATAAGCGAGATAACAACAATATATCCGATAATAGCCACGATGCGGGCGACGGCCTCGATGCCGTTCTTGGCAGTCGGCCCGATGCCACCTGCATGTAGCCAATCGGGGACCCAGGCCGGGAGCAGGATGAAGAGCACGATGCCCAATGCAAAAGCGGGTATGAGACTAAGCCACACAAGCCAACCGCTGGTCTCGTGTTTCTTTGGAGGCTTTTTCCCACGCTGCTTTGCCGGGCTCTCAGCGCCGGGGTTCGCCGGATTTGCTGGCGTAGGCTGTTCGGGTTCTGCTTCGGCTTCGGCGGCGTGTTTTGCCTCTGCCTCGGCGTTGGCACGCTCCGTTTCCTCCTCGACGAGTACATTGAAACTGAACATGAGCGAACTGATGCCTAGGGAGAGAGCTTCGACCAGGGCGAAATTGCCTCGGATCAGCGGCCACCGAGCCCAGGTGGGTTTCTGGAAAAACGCACGCACCGGTTGGCGAGTTACAACAACAGTGTCGTCCTGACGGCGGACAGCAGCGGCCCAGGTGTCCTTGCCGCGCATCATGACGCCCTCAATAATTGCCTGCCCACCGTAGAAATGTTGCTCGTCACTCATATGTCGGCCTCTTGAAACAGCCAATTACCCAGGCCAAGGCGGGCCTGGGCATGACATGTGCTACGCCAGAGTATAGTTGCTAGCCTTTTTTCGCGCTGCCCTCGCCCGACTGATCTGCGTAGCGATCCTGCAGGCCGTAGCGCTTGATGAAGCGCTCCACACGCCCTTCGGTGTCCACGATCTTCTGGGTACCGGTAAAGAAGGGATGGCACTTGCTGCAGACCTCAATGCGCAACTCCGGTTTGGTGGAGCGAGTTTTGAAGGTCTCTCCGCAGGCACATGTCACCGTACAGTCCACATATTCTGGATGGATATCTGTCTTCATTGCTGCACACTCCCGGGAACGCTGTGTCATAATCGAAATCATCACGCGGCCATTCCGTGTCATGGCCGCAATGGCTGACAAGGAAGTTAGTATAGCACGAATCGAGTTCCCTGCGCAACACAATAACCGCAAGTGTAAGCGCAAGAGTGAACGCAACGACTGCGTTGTAGATGCAGCCTTTCACGCCGGCCGCACCCAGCTAGTGCGGCTGCTTCGCCTCGAATGCCACGCTCAGCGGGATCGTGAATTCATCGCCCTCGACTACGTTGTAGATGTACCCCTTGTCGTAGTCCTTGGGGTCAATGAAGCGCTCGATTAGCGTCTTATCGCCCAGCGAGATCACCGTCCCATTCTCGCGGACATCCTTGATGAGATAGGAGCCATCAGAGCGCTCGGAGTTGTCCACAATGATATACCGGCCGATCAGGTCGGTGGCTTCCACGCCATCGGGAAGAACCGAGGGCTGGACCTTGAGAAGATTGTCATTCCAGTCGGTGACGTCAAAGCCGCTGAGCTTACCGCAGATCTCCCCTCGCTCCGCCTCCAGGATATAGTCCTGGTACTGTAGCTTCGTTCCCCGAACCAGCTTGGCCGCCTCGACCTTGACGTCACGCAGGCGAACGAAGCCCATCTGGCCGTCGAGGCTTAGGCCGGCAGCTTCGACATGGCACGGCTGCTCGGCGATGATGATGATGTCGCTGCGACCGTCTTTGAGGTCTACCTGGATGGCAGCGGCAAAGCCTTCACCGTCGTGTTTATGCAGTCTGCGCGCCCGCGCAGAGCGGATGAACGGTTCCGCTTCATAGGGCTCCAATACGGTAACAAACTGGGTCTCGATGTCTTCCCCAAGGTGACTGCGGATGACGTACTTGAGGTAGTCATCCTGGTAGCGATGGTGGGGCGGCTCACCAATGGCAATAGCGATCTCGTCCACGGGAGAGAGGCAGTGCATCCGCAGATGGGGGTCGCGGCCCTCAGGCATCTCGCCGGTCTTGTAGAGCATGTCCCAGTCAATCCAGCAGCTTTCCGAGGTCGCATTACCGCGCTCGACATCCCGCAGGTATGAGAATGCCGCACAGCCTGCAGGAGCGTCCTGGTACTCGCGGGCTCCGGGTTCATTGAGCTTGGCGCCGAACTCAATATCCGGACCTGCGAAGGTGCCGGTGGGCTGCTTCTCGAGCTCCAGATTCGCGTGTGTTACCTCGCGGCCGCCGCCGTTGTTGACCATGCGATGATTAGTCCCGCCTCGCACCCAGAACACGTCCACAACGTAGCTGTCCTCTGTGGAGACGTCTATCAGGCTGACAGCTCGTCGGTAGGTTCTGAGGCCTTCATAGACCGCTGGCCCGCCGTCAATTATGGCAATGCGCGCGGTGTCGCCGCCGATGAACAGTTTCGTCTTGCCACCCCAGTTGCAGGTCTGCTTCCGGTCGTTGACGGTGACCGTGTTATGACTCATTGTGTGGTTGGTCCAGGCATGACGCTTTGGCCAGGAACCAGTGAACTCCGGATAGGCCAAGTCAGGGTTCATGACGAAGTGCTTGGCAAAGATGCCCATATTGAGGCGATCCTTGTGCGGATGCGAACCACAAGTCCGGCCATACGAGACATACACACAGCGGCCTGTATCTTCCTCCGCTAGCAATGAGGAGCCCTCAGGGCCGGCGGTCTGCAGTATCGCCAGCCCGTATCCGCTATGGTTGATGCTCTCGATTGCCAATGGCAGAGCGGGCTTCAGAGCGATGAGGCGGTCAATCAGCTCTTCCGGATTCTCGTCGAAGATGTCAACCTGCGCCTCCAGTTTCTCCAGATCATATCCCGCTGAGCGCCACAACTCATGGGCGATGTCCTCAGTGCCATAGGCCCGGAACCCGCTGATTAGCATTGGTATTGGTTGGAGCACGATGTTCCAGCTCATATACTTGCCTGAATCGCCGATCTTGGGCGTGACCTGGTCAAGGCAGCGAAAAGCCTTGGTTGCCATGAAGATCTGCTTCATCTTGGGGTAATCGCGGTAGATGTCGTACTTCGTGTAGCCCTTATAAGCGCGTAGCAGGTCTGCCACCGGGTAGAGACTGCGCGGACTCAATGAGTAGCTGGTGGAAGCCTCGAAGGAGGGGCCGTCGCGGTCCACCATGTCAACTAAGATTTCCGGGATGGGCCGATAGGATTCCTCAAATAGCCAGTCCAGGTACTTGTCGGTTAGGCCGGGCCGGTCCAGTGCGATCGCAGCCATCGCCATCGCCCTTTCGGTTGAGCCCACGTTGCCACGGATATTCTGCACAGTAACAGCCTCACAGAATAGCGTAATGAGATTGTCCTCGATGTGGCCCACGATCGCCTGCGTGTCGGGCTTCTCGTTGAGGCCGGGGTACTCTTGCCGCATCTGGCTGCAGAACGCGACCAATTCCGCATCATTGACCAATTGCTCATAAATGGCGTCATAGGCATAGGAGAGATGGCTGGCAGTACTCGTTTCCCAAATGCGGCCCAATATCATGCCCATGTGGCTGCCACCATCGGATATGCCCCAGCCGTTTTTCGCCACGAAGCCTCGGTAGTCAATGTTCGGATAGATATCGGCAAAGCGGTCCACCAAGATGGCCGCCTTGTGCGCGTAAATGGGATCACTGGTCAGAGCGTAAGCATGGGCCAGCTTCTGAGCGGCGCTCATCGTCTCACTCCATAACAAGTACGTGTAATGAGCGATGATAGTGAGGTTAGCCTCGCCGTATTTGAGGCCGAAACCGTCGTCAACCCATTTCTTGTGCTCGGGGTCCTTCGGGTCCGGATGGTCGGGGTTGAAAAGCAGGCTCTTGTCCGCCTTCTCGGGGTCGAATTCTCCGCGTTCGTCGAGGCCTGAGCGGTAGTAAGCGCCGTAGTCGTTCGCCGGGAAGAGGGTCTTACAGTTCTTGCACTGTAGCTTCCACGGATGCTTCTTACTGTTGTAAGCATAACGGCGATATCCCACATCCCTAATCTTAAAGAACTCGTCACCACAACTGGGGCAGCCTGCCGTGTTGTGTACGCCGCAGTTACGGGGCACCCACTGGCTCGGGACCATGCGCCAGAGCTCTTCGTCAGACATTTCGACGTATGGTTTGGCTAGATTGATAGCTTTTTGTTGTTGCGCCTTCGCCCAGTCGTACTTTTCGACATTGGCCAGCGCATTGGCCCGCATCTGGGCGGTGACGATATGGCTGCCCGTCTTGGCGCTTGCTGTAGTCAAGCAGCCAAAAATAGCGCCGACAACGAGTGGGATGGCTACATACATAATTCGTAAAAACATGCTGATTTCTCCTTGTGAGCTCCATACGGTTTAGACCGACGGGTCGGCCCTGCGCATGGGTGACTTCTCCGTCGTGTGGCGAGTTCCCTGCCAGGAGACGAGACTGACGGCGATGGGGTGAGTATTAGAGCTGTAGGCACGCGACTTGCTGATGAGACTGCTGCAAAAGCACAATTCAGACTATATCAGAGGGCCTGGATGTCAAGGGAAAAATCGGTCAGTGTAATGAGGCTCAAGACCCCGGTCTCGCTTTGCTTCAATCATCATGTAACTATAGCCGCGGTTGGCAGCAAACTGCGACCAAGCACCAAACTACTGCTTTGACCCTTTAGCAAGGGTCTCATTCGAGTGGGCGTGTCACGCCGTCACAGCATTCGATGGGCTTGTCCAGTTCCGGGCGCACCTGAGGCAGAATACTGCCCGGGGTGAGCTTTCCGCCGTCGGTGAGCCCATCTTCAGGCCGCTGTGCAAGGACGCTGATGAGCTGGTCGCGCCACAGGTCCACCCGTTCGCCATAGGCGGGATCATTGATGAGGTTTCTTGTTTCCTCAGGATCGGTGGTGAGGTCGAAGAACTGCTGCTCGCCCGCGATGGCCTCCCATACGAACTTCTCCTTGCCGTCGGTGACGAAATGCTGGCTGGTGCCCATGAAGGAGCTGTGCTCACCGTGCATCCACTCGCGCCATTGCGGGTTCTCGCCGCGAATTAGTGGAGCGAGGGTGGAGCCTTCGACGAAGCCTGGAATCTCCAAGTCAGCCAGATCCAGCAGCGTGGGCATGATATCCATGTGTGACACCGGCTCCTCGCGGGTGGCACCGCGCAGGGCGTCAGACCCGGAGGGCGGACGGATGACAAACGGGACCTTCGCCGAGCCTTCGTAGGCAACGGTCTTCCGCCAGAGGTTGTGGTCTCCGAGCATCTCGCCGTGGTCGGCGATGAACAGGATGTAGGTGTTGTGGGCCAGTCCGTGGCGGCCGAGGAATTGCAGCAAACGCCCTATTTGATAGTCGAGGTGATGGATCTGGGCGAAATAGGCGGTGCGAGCGTCCCGGGTAAGGTGATCGGGTAGCCGCCCTTGGGCACAGTCGGTCCGTGTCGCCGGATGCGCGAACTTCTCAGCCCAATCGCCGACCGGCGGCATTCCCACCTCCCGGTCTTTGAACCTGCGGTAGTTCTCAATAGGCGGGTCCAGTGGTGGATGGGGGCGGTGAAATCCGAGCTGGAGGAAGAACGGTCGCATCGGATCGCGCCGTTGGATCTGCTCGAGGGCGGTCTGCATGTTCCAGGTGTTCGGATGCAGCCGCTCCTCGTGAACCCACGGATGTACGACCCATGAGTTGGAGTTGATCTCCTGGGTGGTGTCGCGGATTTCGCCGTTGGTCTGCATCTCGAGCCACTCGTGGTAGGCGCTCTGCAGACCCTCGCCGTGGTCCTGGGGGTCATAGGTGAGGTTGATCTCAAAGCCGAGGTTGGCTCGCTGTGGATAGAAATGGGTCTTGCCCACATTGATGGTCTGGTACCCGCCATCGCGCAGGCGCGTCATCATCGTTTCGTCATAGCGCCACGGCACGCGGTCCTGGTAGCCGATACGGCCCGTGGCATCGGGCGTCTGTCCCCGCGCCATGCAGGCCCGGGTGGCGATGCAGCTCGGGCAGGCCGAATACGCGGCGGTAAATGTCACGCCCTGCCCGGCCATTTCATCCAGAAAGGGCGTATCCACATACGGATGGCCGGTATAGCCGAGGCAGTCGCCCCGCCACTGGTCGGGAAATACCAACACAAAATTCGGACGCTCAGGCATATCTGATTTCTCCCGTGCTCAATTCGTTTGAGACTGTTGCAAAGGTACACATTACACTACACGAGCGGGGAGTGGACGTCAAGCGAAGCATCAACTCAGTAATGATGCTAATTCAGCAACGCTTGCGTGAAGCTAACTTCTCCGTTCTGTGGCGAGTGCCCGGCCAGGAGACGACATTGGCAGTGGACAGACTGGTGGAACTGGAAACGTGAGAAGTGCTATCATACGTGCGTGCCTATCGTGTCAACGGATAACGAGTGGGGACGGGAAATGAGCCCGAGGCGGGAAGAGGGAAGCCCGAAGCAGGGCCAGCCACGGATTCTGATCATCAAGCGCAGTTCGCTTGGTGACATCGTGCACACGCTACCGGCGGTCAATGCGCTGCGGGACAAATACCCGGATGCGTACATCGCCTGGCTTGTGGAAACACGCTTCGCCAATATCCTCGCAGGGCATCCGGCGCTTGATGAGGTGATTGCGATAAGGCGCTATGACGTCAGTCAGCCGATACGGCTGATACGTGAAAGTTTGCGCGTGCGCCGGGAGCTGCTGGCACGGGACTTTGAGTGGGCCATTGACCTCCAGGGCCTGCTCAAGAGTGGGCACTTACAGGGCTTGTCTGGCGCGAAACGCCGCATCGGGTTGGCTGAGCCTCGCCGCGAGTTCAATTACTTCAGCCACCACATGTGTACGGAACTCGTGCCGGGAGACATCAACGCACACGCAGTGACAAGATACCTCCATGTGGCAGAGCATCTCGGCTGCGACATCAGTAATCCCCGCTTTGACCTGCACGTGTCGCCTCAATATGAAGACTGGGTACGGCAGATGTTCGCCGAGGCGGGTCTGGGCGGATCGAAGCTGATCGTAGGCATCAATCCCGGAGCGTCGAGTGTGCATAAACAGTGGCCGCCGGAGCGCTTCGTCGCGCTCACAAAGCTGCTGCCTGATATGCAATGGGTTGTCCTGGGCGGGCCTGCCGAGGTGGAACTGGCGCAGAGGATCGGCGACGGAATTGACGGGCCGGTGCTGGTCACCGCCGGCAAGACGAACATGCAGCAACTCATGGCGGTCATCAGCTCGCTCGATGCTCTGGTGACTGCCGATACCGGACCAATGCACATCGCCGCCGCGCTTGGCGTGCCGACAGTCGCACTATTCGGGCCGACCGACCCGCGACGTACGTGTCCCTTCGGCGAGATTCACACAGTCATCGTCCACGAGCAGGACTGCAGCTTCTGCAAGAACAAGCCAACCTGCCTCGACTATCACTGCATGACAGCGATAACTCCCGAAGAGGTAGCGGCAGCCCTCGAGAACGCGTTCCGCTGAGGCTTATGCCTTGTCGGATTTGGCTGAGTAGCTCCACAGCGCCTTCTTGGGGTCCGGGTTCAAATTTGCCTTTGGTCTCTCCGGCACCTCGCCCGGCGTCAGAGCATTGGCCAGCGCCACCGAGGTATCCTCGATCATCTGCCCTGCCTCAGGTATCAGCTTGCTGCTCATCGCCATCCGCACCTCGTAGCCGCCACCATTCGGGCCGAAAGCGTCAGGCGTCGGCACATATCCAACGCAGCCGTTGGCCAGCTCGACCACATAAGTAAAGGGGAAATGGGAACGCTCCTTGATGTTGAGGCCGAACTGGCAGAAGTACTCACCCGGATTGGCGAGGAAAACCACTGGCCCGATCTGTACTGCCTGAACCTCGCAGGGGACCTCCGGCTCGACCTTGTTCGCCTCGTGCAGCAGCACCACCTCGCGTGCGAACAGCCAATTGGCATCCTCAGGCGTGCTGGATTTGACTGTCGCCAGCTCCTCCTGGAAGCGCTCTTCGCTTACCTCGCGGGTGCTTATCTTCAGCAGTTCGCGACTGGAGCGAACCGGCGACAAGTCAGCGGGCTCAGCCATGCACAGGACTTTAAGCGCCTCGGCGCCGACTTTCTGCCCGACCCTGCGTGACCATTTCGGTCCGCTCTCCGGTTCATCATCGGTCAGGTTGTTGACCTGGGTGATATCGCCACATGCGCCATTGAGGAAGACGACCTCGCCGCCACCCATCCCGCCGGTGATGCACTTGCGCAGCCAGTATATCCAGTCAGCCGAAGCGCCGACATTGCCGGTCGTGCCGTGGCAGGTGAAGTTGACGATGCAGCCAAGGAAATCGCCGTTAGGACGCCAGCAGCCGACTACGCCGACTTCGGGATCCACGGGTCCGGCCGGCCCGATGATGTCGGGATTCAGCTTGCCCGGATGGGTCATCGTCGAGCCGTCTTTCATCCTGAAGCGGCGGTTGAAGGCGACAGTCGGCTCCTGGCCGCGGCCGACCGAGAGCAGCGCCTCCTCCTTCTTCTCATCCGCCATGATGACGGCCGTGGCGATCTGTTTGGTCACATGCTCCAGGTAACACAGGTCCGGAGCGGTGGACTCGTTCTGGGCGAGGTCCTCGCATAGCTCGGGATCGAAGGCATGGGCGTAATCGCCCGGCTTTGCGCCCATCATCGGCCCGCTGGCATGGGTGTGCGAGGCCCCGACCATGATATTGGCCCCGGGGATGCCGGTCTTCTCCTCGATTATCTCCCGTGCGCCCTCGACCACTGAGCGCCTCACTGACAGCGTGTCGAGACCCACGAGCGCGACCCGTTCCCCATCGCCCTCGATGACAACGGCTTTGGCGCAACAGGGATCGTGGATGACCTGGTTAAAACCCTTCCTGAAGCCCCCTGGTTTCTCCATCCCAATGGCCGGCGTGACGTCTGCGGATGCAAAGCCCACTTTCATGATGCAACCTCCCTGGCGGAAGCTGTGACCTCCGCGCAATTCGTTCTCATTGGCCGATGAATTGACAACCCCGCCGTGTCCTTGTCGGAGCAGGAGTACATTTGGTTGTCGGCGACACCATCTCCTCCCATTAGCGCAAAATGGTTTCGTACACTACTGACCGCGAGGCGCCGAATTGCCATCCCTATTGACTTCTCCTCAGTCATCGCTTGTTTTAGGAAAGTGCCGAATCCTTAAATAAGCCGACCCGCTAATTCAAGATTTGAAATAGGCATGACATAGCCTTTTGCAGCAACCTTCCCCAATGTCCCAGCCGGTGCCACCAATCGCGCCGGCCTTTTTCTGTATCA
>Ga0180432_10005176_pt1 | contig 17536 bp, 18 predicted proteins | sample SS_ome_10_FD_132414 | JGI IMG/M metagenome (GOLD analysis project Ga0180432, IMG submission 132414) | Hypersaline lake sediment archaeal communities from the Salton Sea, California, USA - SS_1_MS_2 metaG | ecosystem: Environmental > Aquatic > Non-marine Saline and Alkaline > Hypersaline >...
CGTCCGTGCCGAGCGCCTCGTAGCTGTAGAACGCGACCCGCCACGACCACCGCATCACGCCGACGTTGTAGTCGAACAGCCCCCGCGGGTACCGCCCGCTGAACAGGATCGCGAACAGCGACAGGACCCACGAGACGGCGAACCCGCACCAGAGGAAAGGAAGGACGATGAAGTGCGGAATCAGCAGGAACCACTTCACCAGCCAGAGCGCCGGGGAGAGCGGCTCGGTCAGCTCCGCCTTGAACGTAAGCGGGAAGCCGCTCGGCACCACCGGCTGCCCCTCGGCCGCCTCCCGAGGCTCCGCGATCCGCGACCGCCGCGCGACGAGCAGGATGAGCGTCAAGCCGATCGCGGTCAGCACCACACCGGCGGCGAGAACGCCGATCCCGACCGCGAGAAGCCACGGGGCCTCGGCGCCGACGGAACCGGTGACGTCGATCCCGCGCGATCCGTCGGCGTTCATCACGACGAGCGCCCAGTCGCCAGGCTCGATCTCCCAAACGAGGTCCTGCGTCCCTTCGCCGGAGACACTGGCCGCCCAGAACGTCTGATCGCCCGGAAGCGCCGGAGCGTTCGGTCCGATGTGATCTTCGTACTCCGTCACCCAGACGCGCTCCTTCCGGTAGTCCTTGAAGTCGATCTCCTCGATCTCCGAGTAGGAGACGTCCAGCAGGTACGCCTCGAGATCGGCGCGCGGGGCGATGCCGACGAAGACCGGTACGTCACCCGTCATCCGGATCCGAACCGTCGTCGGATGGCGGTACCACCAGATCCAGTCGCCCTCGAGGACGACCTCCCCGACCACGGCGTACGTGTCCCGTTCGAGGTCCGCCGACGGCGACGTCAGGAACCCCTCCTCGTCGGTGAACCCCTGATCGACCCCGACCAACACCCCGCCACCGAACAACAGCGCGATGCCGACGATCAGGATCAAGCTCCCGAGAACCAGCGAAACGACCTTTCCTGCGCTCATCCCTCAGCCCCCCTTTTGGCAGACGCCTTGGCGTCGCTTCTCAGTGCAAAGTGAGTCCAGACGGCGGCGGCCAGGTCTACCCCTCCGAAGAGAAGCAGGATCGGCTTGACCAGATCCGCGAGCACGAACCCCGCGAAGAAGACGATCACCGTCGCGCGCGCGACCACCGACCAGCGAAAGTAGTCGGTCAGCTCCCTCCGCACGGCTTGGATGTTGTAGTAGGCGAGCAGCGCCACCAGCATTCCGACCACGCGGATCCAGACGTCGTGCGTCTCCGGCAGGCCGAACAGCGTGATCAGAGTGTTCGGCGCAATCAGTAAGAACAGCCCGAGTGCCACGAGATAGATGCCGAAGATGAAAAGACTCCGTGCCGCCTTGCTCATCTTGCTCACCCCTGTGGTCAAGATTCACATTTCACTGACGCAGGTCAAGTGGGGCCGTGGATGCATCTCCTTTGTCCGGGACTTCCGGGCAGCGGCAGGTACCGGTCTTCTGCGCCAAGAAGGAGCTACCGTCTGATCGGGCGAAGCCCCGGGCCCTGGCGTTCTTCTGGATCCGGACGTGTACCCAAGTTGCGCATCCGGGGCGGCCGCCGGGGTCTGATTCGTCTCGCGATGGGCAATCCCACGGCCTCGGCAACGGCGCGCGTTGTTTGACGCTTCCTGTCCTTCCAGTAGGATCCATGTAGGTAGAAACCCATCGGCACTGCGTCGCTCCACGGGCCGTCATCCGGCCCGCCGTGCAATCCGACGGCTTCCGGAAGGGCATGCCACTCCTGCAGAACGAGACTCTCCCCCAAAGGGAACACGAACCTGAGCACTCCGTCGAAGCCTGAGTAGAGGACGTGTGCATGCACCCATCGCCTGTTACCTGAGAATGCCTTGGGGGCACGCAGGAGATCGCCGAGCCTCTTGCCCGTCTTCATCAGATGGGTCGGCACGGCAGCGGCCATGAGGATGAGTCGGAGATTGGGCGGGGGACGGTCGATGTGCTTGAGCGCTTCGAGTACGAGTCGGCATCCCAGAGAGTGTGCGATGACTACGAGCTCGCCGCGTACAACATCCGCGGTCTGCGTCCATTCGATGAACTCCGATAGCGACGGCGCCACTTGTGCAACGCGCCGGACGATCACGGGATAGCAAGCGACTCCTACGGGAAAGCACCCTTTGCTTGGCCAGAACAGAAAGGCGACGCTATCCGCGAGGCGATGTGACACCCTGCGAAGGCGGCTAAGGAAGTGACCATATCGCTCCAGGGCGCCGTACTCATCGACGTTGAAGCCGTGAACGAACAGTACGAGGCGACCTCTCGGCCAAGCGTGGGAATCCGTCTCAAAGCGGTCGCCAAGACGCACGCTCGGGGCTCTGTTCGTCATCTATGCGCCGTCCGCTAAAAGCTCGCGCGTCGCTCAAGCCAATTGCGAACGAGAGAGGAGAGAAGGGCAGCCATGACCGCAATAGACGTGTACAACCAGATCTCGATAGATCGGGGCACGATTCCGGTCGTGTACGCCAAGGCGAGGACCATACCCTCGCTCACGGCAAGAGCCGTGAGGTAGTCGATCCATCTCCAGCGTTTCGCGAGATGCGCCTGTAACTCGTCGACGCCTCGGTCCACGAGGAAGGCAATCCGTCGTCGGGCCTCCCCTCCGTCATCCCCACCTTCCCCCGCGCGGGCGTCAGCGACTTGATGCAGGGCGTCGTCTACGCCGCGTGCACCGAACAGCTTGAGTAGCAAGGGGCTACCGTACCGCGGTATCGCCGCCTGCAGCGCGGTCGCGATCTGGCCACACAGCTGTTCATATCGCAACGAGAAGAGGGATCCGCGACGAACTAAATGCGTCAGCACAAGAAGCTCGTGCTCCAATTCCTTGCCGGCAGGTCGAGCCTCCTGCAACCGCTTCATCCTCTTCGTCATCCATAAGCGCACGAGCCTGCGCTGCAGCGGTTGCCGGACGAAGGTCACAAGCAAGGCTTGAGTCACGAGGGCCGAGAGGCCACTGAGGACGAGCACAGCAACAGCGAAACTCAATGCGGCAGCTGCGACAGACATAAGTGGAGAGACAGGCAATGTAGCCTCGTACGCATTCATGGGTACCTCCTTGAGTCAGCAAGTGCGACTCCACAACAGAGCGCGTTGTATCGAACATGATAGGTGCAAATCGCAGCAACTCAAGACGCGAGCCGGTAATCCTCGGGGCTTCGCTTTCTCCTCGGCGTCGCCTTCGATCTACAGCTCGACCTCGGTGCCGATCCCCGCTTCGACCGACTTGTCGTAGACGAGCTTCGCCGTCGCCACGTCCTGGATCGCGAGTCCGACCGACTTGAACAGGGTGATCTCGTCGTCGCTCTCGCGGCCTGGCTTCCGGCCGAGCACGAGATCTCCCAGCTCCGCGTAGACGTGGTCGGCGGTGATCGCGCCCTCGTCGATCGGGATCATCAGATCCCCGGCCTCGCTCAGGCACGCGTCCTTGGAGTCTGCGACGAACTTCGACCGCACGACGATCGCCGTGTCCAGCTCGCGCGCGTTCGGCGTGTGGCTCCCGATCCCGTTGATGTGCGTTCCCGGACGCACCAAGCCTCCATCGAACAGCGGCTCGCTCGCCGAGGTCGCGGCGCAGAGGACGTCCGCCCGCTCGAGCAGCGCCTCCGGCGACTCGACGGCGACGATCTCCAGATCGAGATCGCGAAGCGCGTTGACGAACCCTTCGACCACTTCGGGGACGGGATCGTAGACGAGCGCCCGGCTCAGCTTCCGCGCGACCGCGACCGCGCGGAGCTGCGTCCGCGCTTGGACGCCGGCGCCGAAGATCCCGGCCACTTGGCCGTCGCCTTCTCGGGCGAGGTACTTCGTCGCCACGCCGGTCACCGCGCCGGTCCGCATCGCGGTCAGGTAGCCGCCGTCCATGATGCAGACGACGTCTCCCGTCTCGGGATCCTGCAGTAGAACCTTCCCGATCGTCGTCGGCATCCCGTGCACCGTCGGATTGTCCTTGTACACCGTGACGACCTTGCACGCCAGCGCGCCGAGCCCCTTCAGATACGCCGGCATGTACAGCGAGATCCCACCCGGCGGCTTGATCCCGATCCGAAGCGGGAGCACCGCCGTACCGGCGGCCAGCTCCCCGAATGCCTTCTCCACCACGTCCATGCAGTCGGCCATCGTGAGCACTCGGGCCACGTCGTCTCTCGTCAGCAGTAGCGTCATGACTCCTCCCGTTCAGCCGGGGCCACGATCTCCCCTCTGGTGCGACGGGACATTCTCGCCGACGGGCGGATGGGCTGTCCAGGCGGAACACCGGAGCGCCAGACGAGGAGCGGCGATGTCGTACGGAGCCCCTACGCCCAATCGCTTGACACCCAGGCGTCGAGGCGGGCGGCCGCCTCGCGGATCCTCGGCGTCGACGCCGTCGCCGAGACGCGGACGAACCCCTCGCCGGCCGGACCGAAGAACGTCCCAGGGGCCACGGCGATCCCGGTCTCGTTCAGCAGACGGAGCGCAAACGGCTCGGCCGTCTCGCCGTCGGGAACGCGGGCCCACAGGTAGAGCGTCGCCCGTGGGATCGCCGCGCCGAGTCCGGCGGCGGCGAGCGCGTCGACCAGGACGGCGAGCCGGTTTCGATAGACTTCGTTCCGCTCCTCGATCCACGCCTCGTCCGTCCCGAGCGCGGCCACGGCGGCGCGCTGCAGCGGGCGGAACAGCCCCGAGTCCACGTTCGACTTCATCCGCCGCAGGAGCCCCAACGCTTCGGCGTTCCCGACCGCGTACCCGATCCGCCATCCGGCCATGTTGTACGTCTTCGACAGCGAATTGAACTCGATCGCCACGTCGGCGGCGCCGGGCACCTGCAGGATGCTCATCGGTCGGCATCCGTCGAACCGAACGTCGGCGTACGGCGCGTCGTGGCAGAGGAGGAGGCCGCGCTCCCGGGCGAAGGCGACGGCCCGCTCGAGCGTCTCCGCGTCGGCGACCGCGCCGGTCGGGTTGTTCGGGTAGTTGAGCCAGATCGCCTTGGCCCGACGCGCGGATTCCGCGGGGATCGCGTCGAAATCCGGAACGTGGTCCCGTTGCGCCGCGAGGGGGAAGCGGACGATCGTCGCCCGCGAGAGGACGGCGGCGGCGGCATACGGTGCGTATCCGGGATCGGGCAGCAAGACGACGTCGCCGGGATCGAGGATCGCCTGCTGGAGGTGGACGATCCCCTCCTTCGATCCGAGCAGGCAAGCGACCTGGGATTCGGGATCGAGCGGGACGCCGAACCGTCGCTCGTAGTACGCGCAGACGGCGTGACGGAGTTCGTCGCTCCCTCGATAGCCGGGGTACCCGTGCCCGGTCGGCAGGCGGAGCGCGTCGCACGCCGCCTCGATGACCGCCGGCGGAGGCGGCAGATCCGGGTTCCCCATGTCGAGGCGGATCACGTCGAGGCCGTGTCCTTCGGCGGCACGGCAGTGCGCCGCCCACCGCGCGAACGGATACTCCGGCACCCCCGCCAGGCGTTCCGACGGGATCATCGCCGCGCCCCGCGAAGGTGCGCCAGCAGCGCGGTCAGCCCGAGGCGGTAGCTCGCCGCACCGAACCCCGCGATCTGGCCAACGCAGACCGGCGCGATCAGCGAACGTCGGCGGAACCGTTCCCGTGCGTGAACGTTCGAGAGATGCACTTCGACCGTAGGAAGGCCGACGGCGCGGATCGCGTCCCGCAGCGCAACGCTCGTATGCGTGTACGCCGCCGGATTGATCAGGATGCCGTCGGCCCACGCCGCTGCGTCGTGGATCGCGTCGATCAGGACGCCTTCGTGGTTCGATTGGACCGCGCGAATCTCGACCCCGGCGTCCGCTGCCGCGCGCCGCAGTTCGTCGTCGATCTCGGCCAGCGTCGCCGCGCCGTACACGTCCGGCTCACGCGTCCCGAGAAGGTTCAGGTTCGGCCCGTGCAGCACGAGGACGCGCAGTCCGCCCTTGTCGTTCGCCTCGCTCATGATCCGCTCCTTGCTCCCATTTCCGCCGACACCCGGCGGACCGCGTCCTCCGGCACACCGTCGGCGATCGTCGCCTCCCCGATCGAACGCGGAAGGATCCACCGCGGCCCGTCCGTCGTCCACTTCTTGTCGCGTCGCATCGCGTCGATCAGCCGGTCGACCTCGACGCCAGGACAGCGTGTCGGCAGCCCCCACCGCGCGAGCGCCGACTCGATCACTCGGACGAGCGACGGATCCGCTTCGCCGAGCGCCGCAGCGAGCCGCGCCGCCGCGACCAGGCCGATCGCCACCGCCTCGCCGTGGCGGATCGCGTAGCCGCTCGTCGCCTCCACCGCGTGGCCGACGGTGTGGCCGAGGTTGAGCGTCGCCCGGCGGCCGCGCTCGCTCGGATCGTCCTCGACCACGGCGATCTTGACGCGCACCGCGCGGGCGAGACGGTCCACCGCGTCGCTCGACCACCAGGTCTCGAGGCCGTCGGGCCCGCTAGACAGCCGATGGAACAACTCCGGATCGCCGAGGACCCCGTGCTTGATCACCTCGGCCAGGCCGGACCGCAGCTCGACGTCGGGAAGCGTCCGAAGGACGCCCGGGTCGACGACCACCAGTTCGGGTTGCCAGAACGCGCCGACGAGGTTCTTCCCTCGCGGCAGATCGACCCCGGTCTTGCCGCCGACGCCGGCGTCGACCATCGCCAACAGCGTCGTCGGCACCTGGACGACGCGCACACCCCGAAGGTACGTCGCCGCCGCGAAGCCGGCAATGTCGGTCGTCACGCCGCCACCCAGGCCGACCACGACACCGCGTCGATCGAGTCCGGCGTCGAGCAGGTCGTCGTACAGCCGCTCGATCGTCTCCAACCGTTTGTGCGCTTCACCGTCCGGAACGAGGCAGACCTCGGCGCGATACCCGGCGCGCCGCAACGAGGAGAGCGCCGCCTCCCCGTGATGGGCGTGCACGATCGGATTGGTGACGACGGCGATCGGCGCCGACCGCTCGATCCCCGCCGACCGCATGGCGTCGCCCAACCGCTCCAGCCCGCCGAGCCCGATCCGCACGCTGTACCCGCCGGCCTCGTGGCGGACCGGCAGTTCGACCTCGCCGAGCAGCCCGACGATCGCGTCGACGACCTCGGCCGGTGCGCGCGACGTGGTGTCGACGTGATGCGGCATCGCCGCGTACGCCTCGGCCCGTTCGGCGAGCAGCCTTTCGATCCGCTCCCGGCGATCGCCGGCGGGCGGGTCCAGAAGCGGCCGCTCGCCGGACCCGTCGAGCCGGCGGAGGATCTCGTCGACGTCGCACGTCAGGCAGACGATGGTCCCGGTCGTGTCGAACGACGCGCGGACGCCCGGGTCGAGGAGCGCCCCACCGCCGGTCGCGATCACCGCCTCGTCCCCCCGGGCGACGTCCCGGCAGGCCGCCCCCTCAAGAGCGCGAAACCCCGCCTCGCCCTGCTCGGCGAAGATCTCCGGGATCGAACGGCCGGCGCGCGCCGCGATTTCGGCGTCCACATCGAGGAACGGCCGGCCGAGCCGGCCGGCGAGGAGCCGCCCGACGATCGACTTGCCGGTCCCCATGAATCCGGTGAGAACGACGTTCCCCTCACGCATTCCGCCTCCACGCCGTCCAGTGCGCCGTCATCTCCGCGAGGCTGTCGCCGCCCAGCTTGTCGCGCAACGCCCCGGCGAGCGTCCAGGCGACCATCGCCTCCCCGACGATCGACGCCGCCGGGACGGCGCAGACGTCGGAGCGCTGGTACGCCGTCTCGGCCGGCTCGCCGGTGAGCAGGTCGACCGAAGGCTGCGGCGCGAGCGTCGAGGGGATCGGCTTCATCGCCGCGCGAACGACGATCGGCTCGCCGTTCGTCATCCCCCCTTCGATCCCTCCGGCGCGGTTCGACGCGCGTTGAGGCCGACCGGTATCGCCGGGGACGAACGCGTCGTGCACCTCGGTCCCGCGGCGGGCGGCGTTGGAGAACGCGGGTCCGATCTCGACTCCCTTGATCGCCGGGATCGAGGCGACGGCGGCGGCGAGCTGCGCGTCGAGACGTCGGTCCCACTGCGCGTACGAACCGAGGCCGACCGGCGCACCGGTGGCGACAACCGTGAACACCCCGCCGAGCGAGTCGCCCGCGTCGCGGGCCGCGTCGATCGCAGCGATCATCCGCCGGCTCGCCTCGCCGTCCGGACAGCGAACCGGGTCCTCCTCCGCGCGGAGGTGCAGCGCCTCGGGCGGCTCGCCCGCGACCGACGCCCCGACGGGGCCGAGCGCTTCGACGTAGCTGTAGATCCGTACGCCAAACGGCTCGAGCATCGTCTTGGCGATCGCGCCGACCGCCACCCGCGCGGCCGTCTCGCGGGCGCTCGCCCGCTCGAGGATCGGCCGGGCGTCGTCGAGCGCATGTTTGGCCATCCCGGCGTAGTCGGCGTGCCCCGGCCGCGGGACGGTCAACGGATCGAGGCCCCCGGAGGCCCATCGATCCTTCCAGTTCGCCCAGTCGCGGTTGGCGATCCGCACGACGACCGGCGCACCGATCGTCCAGCCGGCGACCACCCCCCCGAGGATCTCGGCGCGATCGGCCTCGATCGCCATCCGGTCGCCGCGACCGTACCCGGCCCGGCGCCTCGTCAGATCCCGGTCGATCGCCCCGCGATCGATCGCGAGGCCAGCAGGCAGCCCGTCGATCACGGCGATCAGACACGGGCCGTGCGACTCCCCTCCGGTCATGAACCTCATTCGCACACCCTCCCGAGCGCTGCCTCGCAGGCACGCGTCATGACGTCGACCGGCGCTTCGCGGCCGGTCCACAGCTCGAACGCCCGCGCTCCCTGGCGGACCAACATCCCGAGACCATCGAGGCCCGGCGCTCCGGCCACGCCCGCCTGCCGCAGCAGCTTCGTCCTCCGGGGGACGTAGACAAGATCGTAGGCCAGCGTCCCGCTCGGGAACGGCGCGCCGTCCGGCCAGATCGACCGGTCGACGTCAGGCGACATACCGACCGGCGTCGCTTGGACGAGAAGCGCGCTGCGGGCGGTCGCCCCGACGAGCGTTTCGTCGGTCAGCCGCTCGCCGCTCAGTCGCCCCTCGCCGTCGTCGAGATCCCGGACGAGACGGTCGATCCGCTCCGGCGTCCGCCCGAGCACCGTCACCCGCCGGGCACCGGCGCGCAGCAGGCCGTAGACCGCCGCCCGCGCCGCGCCACCGGCGCCGACGACCGCCGCCGTCTCGCCCCGCGGATCGAACCCGAACCGGACCAGGGCGTCGACGAACCCCCGGTGGTCGGTGTTGTACCCGACCAGTTTCGGCTCCCTTCCGTCTTCCCGTTCGACGCGCACGACGTTGACCGCGCCGAGTGCGCCCGCCTCGTCGCCCCACCGATCGAGCCCGCTCATCACGTCCGACTTGTGCGGCACCGTCACGTTGGCACCGCGGAAACCGAGCGACGCGAGCCCGCGCGCCGCCGCCGCCGCGCCGCCTGGAGCGACCGGAAGAGCGACGTACCGCCAGTTCATCCCGAGGGCGTCGAACGCGGCGTTGTGCATCGCCGGCGAGAGGCTATGCTCGACCGGCCAACCAAGGAGGCCCACCAGCTGCGTCCGTCCGTCGATCACGCGCGCCTCCTCAGCCGCTCGCCTTCGGCGAAGAACCCGGGGTACGAGTCCTCCACCCGCTCCGCCCCGTCGATCGTCACCGGACCGTCGGCGATCCACCCGGCGACGGTCATCGCCATCACCAGCCGATGGTCGCCGCGCGCGTCGATTTCGCCGCCGTACAGCCGCGTCGGCCCGTCGACGACGAACCCGTCCGGACGACCTTCGATCCGGGCCCCGAGGCGATGCAGCGAATCGACGGTCGACGCGATCCGATCGGACTCCTTGATCCTCAGTTCGCCGGCGTCCCGCACCACCGTGGTCCCGTCCGCCTGCGTCGCGGCGACCGCAAGGACCGGGAACTCGTCGATCATCCGCACGACGGTCTCTCCTTCGACCGTGGTACAGCGCAGCGCGCGCGCCTCGACCATCAGGTCGGCCACCGGCTCGCCGGCCTCGATCCGCTCGTTCTCGGCCTCGATCGAGGCGCCCATCGCGCGGAGCACGTCGATCAGCCCGGTGCGCGTCGGATTGACCCCGACGCCCGTCAGCGCCAGTCGAGAGCAGGGCACGAGCGTCGCGGCGACGAGCCAGTACGCCGCCGAGCTGGCGTCGCCGGGGACGCTCAGATCGATCGGCGCCAATCGCCCGGTCGGCGAGACGGCGATCGTCCGCCCGTCGACCCGCACGTCGGCACCCATCGCGGCGAGCATCCGCTCGGTGTGGTCCCGCGACGGACCGGGCTCGTGTATGAGGGACGACCCCTCGGCCGTCAGTCCGGCCAGAAGGAGCGCGCTCTTCACCTGGGCGCTCGCGACCTCCAGGTGGTGCTCGGCGCCGCGCAGCGCCGTCCCGCGGATCCGCAGCGGCGCCCTCCCTCCCTCGGACTCGATCCGCGCTCCCATCCGGCGGAGCGGGTCGACGACCCGCGCCATCGGGCGGCGGAGCAGCTGCTCGTCGCCGGTCAACAGGCTGGTGAACGGTTGCCCGGCCAGCACGCCGGCCAGGAGGCGCATCGTCGTCCCCGAGCGGACGCAATCGAGCGGGCCCGACGGGCGCTGGAGCCCTCGCAGCCCGACCCCGTGGACCGCGACGGACCCGTCCTCGCCGTCGACCACCCCGACCCCCAGATCCTCCAGGCATCCGCGGGTCGCGCGGCAGTCGTGCGACCGCAGGAGGCCGCGGATGCGGCTCTCGCCGCCGGCGAGCGCCGCCAGCAGGAGCGCCCGGTGCGAGATCGACTTGTCGCCGGGCACCCGAATTGCGTCGCGGATCGGCGCGCAGAGCGGCCCGACCGTCCGCTTCATCGGTACATCCTCCTCCGTTCCTCGCGGCTGTACGTCAGGATCTCTGCCAGCGCGTCCTCCGCCTCCGCCTCGATCATCCCGACGAGCCTGTCGAACCGATCGCGGAAGACGTCGGCCGACCGGAGCACCGCGTCGCGGTTGGTCATCAAGATATCGAGCATCATCCGCACATCGCTTCCGGCCACGCGGCTCGTGTCGCGATATCCGCCGGCGACGATCGTCCACGCCGCCGGATCGTCGGACGTGGTCGCGTCGGCCGTCTGGACCAGCGCGCAGGCGAGCAGGTAAGGCAGGTGGCTGAGCGTGGCGACCAAGCGGTCCTGTCGCGCTCCGTCGAGGACGAGCGGCGTCGCGCCGACCGCCTCGACCAGCGCGCGGCCGAGCGTCAAGGCCGCGTCGGAGGTGCGATCGAGAGGGCAGAGGATGAACGAGCACCCGCGGTAGAGATCGACCTCGGCCTCGGCGACCCCGCTCGTCTCCTTCCCGCACATCGGATGCGTCCCGAGCGGCTCGATCCCGGACGGCAGCCCGTCCATCGCCCGAAGAATCTCGGACTTGGTGCTCCCGAGGTCCATCACCAGGGAGCCCGACGGCAGGCGGTCCGCCAGTTCGCGCAGCTGCGCGACGATCGTCCGCACCGGGGTGGCGAAGACGACGATGTCGGCGCCGTCCAGGGCGACCTCCTCGTCGGTCGTCCCCTCATCGATCAGCTCGAGGCGCCGCGCCTGAGCGATCGTCTCCTCGCGCCTCGCCAGACCGACAACCGTACGGCAGCGACCGCGCAGCGCGCCGGCGAGCGAGCCGCCCATCAACCCGAGGCCGACGATGACCACGCGGCAGTCGGCGAGCGGCTTCACATCCGCCTCCCCACCGCTGCAGCGATCGCCGCCACGGACTCGCTCAGCCGCGCGAACCCCTCCGGCCGGAGCGATTGGGCGCCGTCCGAGACGGCCTCCTCGGGGCGATGGTGCACCTCGACGATCAAGCCATCGGCCCCGGCGGCGATCGCCGCCCGCGAGACCGGCTCGACGAGCTCCCGCTTCCCCGTGCCGTGGCTCGGATCGACAATCACCGGAAGATGGGTCAACCCCTTCAACAGCGGGACCGCGTTGATGTCGAGCGTGTTCCGGGTGTACGACTCGAAGGTTCGGATCCCGCGCTCGCACAGGATCACCCGGTCGTTGCCGTGGCTGAGGATGTACTCGGCGGCCATCAGCAGCTCCTCCATCGTCGACATCATCCCACGCTTCAGGAGGACCGGCCGCTGCGCTTGGCCGACGGCGTGCAGCAGCGCGAAATTCTGCATGTTGCGCGCCCCGACCTGGAGGACGTCGGCGTAGCTCGTCACGAGCGGAACCAGCTCCGGCTGCATCACCTCGGTGACCACCGGGAGGCCGGTCTCCTCGCGGACGCGGCCGAGGATCTTCAGCCCTTCCTCGCCGAGCCCCTGGAAGCTGTACGGCGAGGTCCGCGGCTTGTACGCGCCGCCGCGAAGCATCTGCGCCCCGGCCTCCTTGACCGCTCGGCCGATCTCGGACATCTGCTCCCGGCTCTCTACCGCGCACGGCCCGGCGATCAGCACGATCCCGTCCCCTCCGACCACCGCCTCGCCGATCGTGACGAGCGTGTCGTGCGGATGAAACTCGCGGCTGGCGCGCTTGAACGGTCGCGTCACCGGCATCGTCTTCTCCACCCCGGCCATCTGTTCCAGATGCTCGGCGTCGAACGGGCGGCCGTTGCCGATGATCCCGACGAGGGTCCGCTCCTCACCGCTCGAGATGTGCGCCTGGCAGCCCATCCGCTCGATGTGCGCCACTACGTTGGTCAGCTGGGATGGCGTCGCGGCCTTCTTCATGATCACGATCATCATCGGTCCTCCCCGGACGGATCGGGTTCGTCGATCGGCGTAGTCGCCGCGGGGTACGAGCCGAGCATCTTGACGAACGACGAGCGGCGAAGCAGCCCTATCATCGCCGCCTCGCACTCGGGATCCTGGCAGTGCCCCTCGAAGTCGAGGTAGAAGATGTACTGCCACGGGCGATTCGCCCGCGGTCGCGACTCGATCTTGCACAGGCTGACGCGGCGCGAGGCGAACTCGCCGAGGCACTCGTGCAGCGCCCCGGGCCGGTGCGGAGTGGTGAAGACGATCGACGTCTTGTTCCGCTGGGCGCGCGGGGCGTCGTGGAGCGACAGGACAAAGAACCGGGTGTAGTTCGAGAACGAATCCTCGATCGCCCGGTCGAGGACCTCGAGGCCGGTCAGATCGGCGGCCCCCTGTCCGGCGATCACCGCGACCCCCGGCTCCGGGTTCTCCAGGAGGTCGTGCGCCGCCCCGGCGGTGTCCGGGGTCCGTTCGGCGGTGAACCCATGTCGGACCAGGTAGCGGGCGCACTGGGCGAGCGCCTGCGGATGCGAGCGGACGACCCGGACGTCGTCGAACGACGTCCCCGGTCCGGCGAGCAGCAGGTGCCGAACCCGGAGGATCACCTCGGCGAAGATCCGCAGGTCATGCTCCATCAGCAGCTCGTACGACCAGTTGACCGATCCGGCGATCGAGTTCTCGACCGGAAGCATCCCGTGATCGATCTCCCCTCGCTCGACGGCGGCGAAGACCTCGGCGAACGTCCCGCAAGGGACCGCCTCGACGTCGGGGCCGAAGTACTGCCGAATCGCCTCCTCGCTGTACGCCCCGGCTATCCCCTGATACGCCACGCGCGTCATGTCGCGTCCTCCTCCGCCAGGTCGGGGCGGAGCGATTTCGCCGCCCCGAGATAGACGTGCCGAACGTCGTTCGGTGCCCCGTCGCCGTTCACGTGCATCAACACGCGAACGCACCGCGGCAGCGCGCTCCGGACGTCCATCTCCTGGACGCAGAAGAGCGGCGTGTCGGTCCATCCCATCTCCCGCGCCGCCCGCGCCGGGTGGACCGCGTCCAGGTCCGCCGTCGCGGAGAAGATCACGCTCGCGACATCGTCCGCGCAGATCGCGTTCTCGGCGACCATCCGCTCCAGCAACGTCCGCGTCGCGCTCAGGATCTCCTCCGTCCCGTTTTGCGGGACGTCGATCGCCCCGCGAATCCCGTAACAGACCATGTTCTCTCCCGTCGCGACGCCGCACCCGACGTCGCCCGCCCTCTCCCACCCGTTCGCCCGCGGGCGGCTCCGCCGTCCGCCGCGGCCCAAAAGAAAAGACCACAGGCTGTTGCCTGTAGCCCTCTCTGACTCCCCTCCTCGATCTACGCCGACGCTAGATCGGAGGGAAGTCAGCGTCCGAAATAGTAGTAAAACGAAGCCACGGTTCGGCTCGTGAGCAATCTCGCGTCTCGACCCGTTCCCGTGGACATGCTGGCATCATAGAGCTCCCCGCCGCGGCTGTCAAGAGATCTGCATTACCGTCGCCTCGAAAACGGCGTGGGGTTGAAGGGTATGGCCGCGCAGGAGGCGCCGGGAGGCACGCGCCTAGCACGAAACGTAGGCGTAGAGGTCAACGATCAAGCCGGTCGAGTCGTACAGCACCGCGATGTCGCTGTCGTTATTCCAGATCGGTGCCGTAGCGTTCCAGTACAGGACGTCGCCGGTGTCGACGCCCGCGCCGGAGTGCACGAACACCACGGCGCCGACCGCGAGGACGTACCCGTCGGGGAAGCGGAACACCTCTCCCCGCTCGTTCGAGACGGTCCAGCCACCGAGATCGACCGCCGCGGTCCCGGTGTTCTCCAGCGTGAAGTACTCGTCGTTCAGGTTGGCCGCGTCGTCGCCTTCGGCGTCGTAGTGGAACGGCCAGACGAACTCGACCCGCGCCGCGTCCGGCGGCGGGGGCGGCGGATGGACGGTGACGGTCCGCGTGCCGCTCGCCCGGTTCCCGTTGTTGTCCGTCACCGTGAGGCGAACCGTGAACGTCGTCTCCGTTTCGACGGCGTACGTGTGGACCGGCGAACGCCCCGTCCCCGTGGCACCGTCGCCGAACGTCCAGTCGTACCGGATGATCGCGCCGTCCGGATCGAACGAGGCCGACGCGTCGAATCGAACGACGAGCGGGCTGTCGCCGGATTCGGGATCCAACGTGAACAGGGCAAACGGCAGATCGTCCGGACCGAAGCAGCCGGAGATGAAGAGCACCGCGAGCGTTCCGAACCAGAGGGGGAGCCGACGGGCAATCACGCGACGGATCATGACGGTTAGGATACCTCTCCATCCACAAATCGCCCACTGCCGGAGCCGTTGGTCGCCCTTCGAGAGCGGCCAGCGCTTACGCGCCGACCCGTCCCTCGCCGTTAGATCCGAAGGTCGATCGGCTCCGGCTTCATCGTCGTGGTGTCGAGAACGACGACCGTCGCCCGGCCGGACAGGTAGCCGCACGCTTCGCCCGGATTGACCACGACGCACGGGTCCTCGCGAAGATCGATCTGGTGCGTGTGCCCGTAGACGACGAGGTCGTAGTGGCCGCTCGCGACGAGGGCGTCGATCGACTTCGGCTCGTGCATCAGCACGCCGCGCACCCCGTCGGCGTCGAACGTGTGATAGCCGAGGTGGATCGGGCCGATCGACTCGAACCGCTTCGTGAGGTAGATCCGATCGCCGTCGTTGTTCCCGAACACGCCGACGAAGTCAGCGTCGAGTTTCGCCAGCGGGATCGCCGTGAACGGTGAGACGAAGTCGCCGGCGTGGAGGACGAGCTCCACGCCCTCCGCGTTGAACCGCTCCACCGCCTGTTCGATCAGCGGTAGCCGATCGTGGCTGTCAGACAAGATACCGATCTTCATCGAGCCTCCTCGGGGGTATTCTATCAGCGATTCGCCGAATGGTTGAGTAGCGGAGGTGTTTCGCTCGACCGGCGTGACGCTCCTCTTCCTTGGCGCCGGCTATTGTCCGTCACCTATACTCCGGCCGATGGCTCGAACACGCACGATGCGAATACTCCTCTACGTCGCCTGCTGCGCGGCTCTGCTGGCGGCCGTCCTGTCCGTCGCCGGCTGCCTGCCCAGTCAGTCGATGCCGTTTCACGTTCGCATCGAACCGCAGCGTGGCCACGTGCCGTACGAGGCGCGCGTCGTCTGCACCCCGCTCGACGGGACCTATACGTATAAGCTTCCCGACGGCTCGACGATCTCCAACGCCGACGGCGAGCTCGATGTCCTCGTCGACGATCTGAGCTGGGAGATCAAGGTGACGTGGACCGACGGAGAGGACGTGCTCGTCGACACCGCGACGGCGGAGGGGACGAACGCGAGACCGCGCATCCTCCGTCCCCGGATCAGCGGCAGCCCCGAGCTCTGGTATCTCGAGCCCCGCGAGCGGACGCTCATCGACTTCGCGCACTACGAGGCGTCGATGTCCGGCCCGGAGACCGGGGTCGTCTACGACGGCACGTGGCGGGTCGTCGAGATCCGGCTCGACTGCCCGCTGAAGACCGTCTGCGGCGACATCGTCGCCGATTCCGTGTTCTACCCACCGTACGAGCGAGACACGGTGCACGCGCTGTACAACGGTCGACTATACGAGAACGCGTGCATCGTCTACCCGACCTACACCGGGGAGATCGCACCGAATGGTCTCCCGTATGCGCCGTCCGCTGAGTCGGGTTACACGTACGATCCGTACCATGTCCGGGCCCTCTACCACGCCGTCGCGTTCCCGGCTCAGAGCGGGCGAATTCACGTCACCGTCGTCGACGACTGGGACCGCCAGACGACCGCGTCGTTCGACATCCCGATCGGCGCACAAGTCTGGGGAAGCGAGCTTCCTCCGGGACATCCGGGCTACGTCCCGCCGCTCTCCCCCGACGACGCCGAGTTCTTCGTCGCCGGGCGGAACGCCTCCGTGTACCACCGCTCCACCTGTCCCGAGGTGTGCGCGATCCCCGCGCGCGATCGCCTCTACTTCGCCGAGCAGCGAAACGCGCAGGCAGCCGGCCTGCGTCCGGCGGCGGGCTGTCTCTGATCCGCCCGCACGATCCGCCCCGAACCGGAAATGTGACCCACGTTACATTCGGACACCGGTGCGATTCTTCTTGGACCGATCCGACGTCGGCATCGGTCACGTCGCGGAGTTCTGCCAAGGTCTCTTCCCTAGCCTGTTTGTGGGAATCGGGCAAAGGGGGAGGAAATGAGAATCCCGTGCTGCACCCTGGAGATGATCACCCTCATCTTCTTGCTGTTCTGGAGTTTCAACGGCGCGTTCAGTGTCCTCAACGCACCGTCGACGGACCTCGTCAGCCAACCGGCGTCCGAGCTCATCGCGTCGTGGGGCGAGCCGGACACCGTCTCCGTCGCCACCGATCTCGGGTTCCGGTCGTCGCAGCTCGAGACCGTCGAGATCTGGTCGTACGCCAATCCGACGCGCTCCGTCGTCGTCCGGGACGGGCTCGTCGTCTCGGTTCGTACGGGGTAGGCGATCCAGGCTCGCACGGGTCTCGCGTCTCGAATCTGCCGGGGTGGACTCGACCTCGCGCAGCCAGTGGAGGAGTTGACATCACGCGGTGATACAGCGCAGGGCCTGCTGTGGGTGGCTCAGGAACTCACATCCCGTCTCGGTGACGAGGACGTCCTCCTCGAGGCCCACTTGCCCGTGGTTCTCCGTCGGAACGTGAAACTCGAGGGTGAACACGTTCCCGGCCTCGACGAGGCCGTTCGGGGAGTCTCCGTACCGCTCCCACGGCGGTCCGAGGAGCGTTCCTCCGTCGTGTGCGAAGC
>Ga0180432_10005177_pt1 | contig 17536 bp, 14 predicted proteins | sample SS_ome_10_FD_132414 | JGI IMG/M metagenome (GOLD analysis project Ga0180432, IMG submission 132414) | Hypersaline lake sediment archaeal communities from the Salton Sea, California, USA - SS_1_MS_2 metaG | ecosystem: Environmental > Aquatic > Non-marine Saline and Alkaline > Hypersaline >...
CTTGCTTTAACAGGACAATGTTAGCGGGCGGCAAAGATAAAACACGATCTTATATGACGTTTGCACGTTTGCGAGGTATGTCCGTGAGGGGCATGCCCGAGGATGTTTGCCGGCCGCTAAGCTCCAGCACGGCCTGCTCTAGCGGGACCGTTCAAATGCCGTTGAGTATCTGTACCCTGACCGGGGTGGGGTTACGGCCGTTGCACCTGCTCTCCTGAACGGCGCATGCGGCCACGGCGACGACCAGGTCGCTTTCCGCCCGCAGGGTGATGTAATCCCCGGGCTTCGAAAGAGGCTCATCCACCGTTACGGTTCCGTGGGCCCCGATGTTGACGTTCATGAAGATGTTGAAGGGCCGGGTGAGCGGCACGGGGGCGACCCCGTGTTCCGCAAGGGCCTTTTCGAGATTGTCGTGGCAGTTTGCGTGCGGGGATTCGATTGAGTAAAGTGCCCGGTACATAGGGACGCTGCACGCGGGGTAAAGCAGATCGTGGGTGCCGACCGTATCCTCCACGACGGTGAGCATAGGCCTGTAGGACGTGGAGTAGAGGACGGATCCCTTCCCCACGGAGATTGACCCCGTGCAGTCTATGGTAACGGCCGGAGACAGCCGTTCATCGGTCTCCGAGAGCGCGCACGCCGTGAGATCCGCGACCTGCGCGCCCTCAACATCGATTATGCGTATGTGCTGCGACCGGCGAATGATGAAGGAAGCGCCGGTCCCCGGCCTGATGGTTTCGTCCGCAGGAATACGCGGCATACTCATGTTTCTCCCGTTCCGGGGAGGCTCAGTAGTTCAAATCAACCTTGAGCTTGCTCTTGCTTACACCGTTCGGCACCAGACATATAAAGCCGAAAGGCTCCTCACCCTCCTGAATGAGCTGATGCTCCTCCATGGGTTCGATGAGCACCGCGTCGTGAGGCCTGAGCGGGTGCTTCTTTCCGTTCAGATGCAGCAGCCCCCTTCCCCTGACCACGAAGACCTCGTGTTCCGAAGGATGGGATTCTAGAGCGCTCGCTCTGCCCTTTTCCAGCTCGAAGTACCGCATCTCGAAGTTCGGGGCGCCCCACTCTTCGACGATGAGATACCTGATGGACACACCCGGTTTGTACGATCGGTTGATACCGGACTCCCTGATTTCATCTATGTTTATCTTGTGCACGTTTCCCCCTTTCTACATGCCGAGGAGCTTGAGATTCACGGTGAGATCCAGCCTGGCGATGTCCAGAGGCTCCGCATTCACCTTGTCATAGTCGATCGTGCATTTCTCGATCGCGGCCGGGTCGCCGCTTCCAAGCAGCTCGGCGAGATCTCCGTTTCCGTCCCACAACTTGTTCTGCAGGCCCTCGATTTTCTTGTCATCAAGGAGCTGCATCGCTTTCTTCTCGGCGGCCCTGTATGCCTCCACATTGAGCTCGATAAAGGCCCTTCGCCTTGAAATCGCGTTGGACTTTCCGGGAGCGGTGTCCGTTCGCAGGATGTGGTTGTCGTACTCCACATGTCCCTCCCAGCCCATCTTTTCCAGAACGAAGAGTATACTGATAAACTCCTTGATGCCGTCCATCCCGATGAGCACGGGATTATCGTTGTCGAACTGATTGGGCTTCTGATTGCCTATATGAAGAAAAAAGAGCTTTTTCATGCTCACCGCGAACGCGGCCGCCGCGACGCCCGTAAGGCCCGTCATCTGTTCATGCTGAAGCAGCTCGGGATTCACGCCCCAGAAATCAGGATCTTCCAGGCTCGAGATGAGGGCGATCGAGTGGCCGACCGTGGGCAGGAACATCTCTCCCCGCGGTTCGTTCGGCTTGTTTTCGATTGTCCCGGCCCGTATGGTGAGTTTCTTGTCTTTTGCGTACCGCGTCACGAGATTCAGTCCCTGCCTTATATACTCGTAGTTGCGTCCCCACGGTACCGCGAACTGCGTCTCGAACCCGTCACGCGCCACCCAGTAGGTGAAATACTCGGCACCCAGGAAGTGTCCGATACGAAGGGCCCGCATGACCTTTTGAGCGGCCAGCACGCGGATGCGGGGATCGGGATTCGTTATCCCGCCGTTTCTGAACACCGGGTTCCCGTGCAAATCGCAGGTGATCATCTTGAAGACGAGGCCCGCTCTTTCGTGCGTCTCCTTGATCGCGGAAAGGGTTTTGAAGGTCTCGCTCTTGCTATTTTCCACATCATTCGGATCAGCCGCGTTCCACTCCACAAGATCGTCGTCATGTGCCGACGTGTAATGAATGAGCCCGTCCCTGCACGCGTCCGCGATTATACCCGCAACCGCAACGGAATCCACGCGGTCCATAACTCCGGGACCAAAAGGGTCTCCAACCGGGTTGCCGACACACCAGTACGGCATGGAGATGTCGCGTTCCTTTGCCATGTTACTCCTCCTGGGAAATATTTACTTTTTATCAAAAATAATGATATCCGGTAAAAAAGAACAGAACAAGGGATAATGAAAGGCCCCCGGAGAAAGGAGGAAAACCGGGGGCCCAAAAAAAAATGCACATTCAATGATAAGATTTTCGATATATACTCGGTAAATTAGATATTAACAATATAGGCGTTATCTTACGCCTGATGAATAATATTCGCTATTTATTATTAAATATAATAAGAACAGCGGTATCGACGCTTTTTCTTATTTATATTTTAATCACGAACTTTATACCAGTCAAGGTCAATATCTTCGAAACGCTCCGCTGCTTGCGTCCGGCGGTTATGTTACAAGGAAAGGTTCTTCAATCCGGTTACTCTTTCGCCGCCCACAGAAAACCTCTCTTCGTAATGGTGAGAAACGGCTCCTGATTTGCGCGTTTTTCATCATGTCCCAGGGAATTGTAAAATACCCGGCCCTTTCCCCACTGCCTGGTCCATACGACCGGCATCTCTATGGAGCCGTTTTCCACATGGGGCCCTTGCAGGACGTCCTTCTCCTGAAAGTTCCACATACCGAAACAGTAATCATAATTCATCGCGGCGGTTCCGTCCGATTTCAGCGGTCCGTCCTGAGGCGGCACCTTTGTGGTTGCAAGGACCTTGATCGAAGGGTCTACCTGGAGATAATACTGCTCGTCGTACGCGGTGAAGTCCTCTATCCCCTCCACAATCGGGCTGCTCCCCTTCTTAATGTTGACCTCGAACTCCAGTCCGTGACCGTCCACGCCGGCAGCGCCGACATGCGCCACGAGCTGCCCTCCAACCATAAACTGCCAGTCAAGGCTTCCCCTAAAAGCGTCGCACAGACCGGCGTGACATCCCGCAATACCCACTCCGCCGGCAACCGCGCCAACAACGGCTTCGATATTTTCGAGGGGCATATCACCCATGGTCCAGTGAGGTACTATGAGATTCAGACCCCTCAACTTTTCACCGTCCGCGTACGCATCGAGGCTGTCGGACATCTCCACGTCGAAATCGATCTCTTCCAGTATGCCTTTCAATACATGGGCCACCTTGTCTGGTTCATGGCCCTCCCATCCTCCGTATACTATCAATGCCTTTCTCTTCAACTTTCTCCTCCTCAGGTGAATGATATTTAAGTAGTTTCCCTTACCCTCAATTCCGGCTCGAACACGATTGTCCTGGGCTCCACGGATTCTTCCGAGTCGATCAGATTAAGAATCAGCTCCGCCGCTTTCTTTCCCATCTCGTGGGTCGGCTGATGAATACTCGTGAGCTGGGGACTCAGAACGACGTTCAGGTCTGAATCGTCGAATCCCATTATGGCATAATCCCGAGGGGCGTTATATCCATGCTCCTTGAGCGCGTGCAGACAACCGTATGCAACGAGGTCGTTGAATGCGAATACGGCCGTGAAATCGGGCTTCTGTTTGAGACATTCCTTCATGGATTCATACCCGTCATGTATGGACGTACCGCCCGTGTGCACCATATCCTCGGAAAACGGGATACCATGATCCTCCAGCGCCTTCCTGAACCCGTTCAGCCTGTCTATCGAACAGATCATGTCCGCGGGACCGCTGCAGTATAAAATCCGTTTATGGCCCCTGCTGATCAGATGTTCGGTCGCCATATAGCCGGCCTGGTAATCGTTCACCACAACGCAGTGCAAGCCGCTGTCTCTCGTACACCTTCCGAGTATGACCACGGGCACGCTGTTCTTCAGCAGCAGCTCGGTGTTCAAGTGTTTCGCCCTGACCGGCACCATGAGCAACCCGTCCACACCCCTGTCGAACATACTCTTAATGAGCTTTTCCTCAGTTTGCATGCTTTCATAGGTATTGGAAACGAGTATGCTGTAGTTCTTTTTCTGCGCTACATCCTCGATTCCGCGTACGAGCATGGAAAAGAAGGGATTTGAAATGTTGGGCTGTATAATGCCCAGCGTCATGGTCGTGCGCGAACGAAGGCTTCTGGCAATGATATTCGGAGTGTAGCCGAGCTGCTTTGCGAGCCCGCGAATCTGCTTCCTTGTTTCAGGGGCGACCTCGCCCTTATCGCTCAGCGCCCTCGAGACCTGGCTCACCGAAAGCCCCAGCATCTTTGCGATATCTTCCTGCTTTATTCTTCGGCTACGATGCATCTCCATCCAACCCACGCTTGTCAGTTTTTCCAAGGCGGTACCGCTCTCCATCCAGAAAGTGATACCGCCGCTCTCTCCCGATACTCAGAATCCGCTCTTGCGACCGTATGTATCGATAGGTTCAAGCAACATTCTACTCGCTCAGAACGAACTCCGGAATATTTGGCGGGAGGAGGTCGGGCTTTGTACAGGTACTGTCAAGCTCGTAGTACTTCCCGCTTTTTGCCGACTCCATGAATCCCACCATGGTTTCCAGCACATGATAGGCCATCTCGCCGCTTGCCCTGTTTTTCCGCCCGTTCTTGACGGCGTAACACATGTCTCCCAGTCCGACACCCCTGCTGTTAGCGTTGTAGCCGTAGATAACCGGTATCTCGTCCCAGCTCTCCATCTTTGGTTTCCTCGGAATCTGTGTCGGGTAACCGGTCCAGTCGGAATCCTTGCCCCGTCTGAAAAATATTTTTCCTCCGAATATGTTCGGGCCGCCGTAGGGATCATCCTCATGCATGTATATCGTTCCCTCACGGCCGTAAATCTCCAATCTGGGAAGATGCGGGTCCCAGACATCGAAACTCATGAGCACCGTTCCCATTGCGCCGCTTGCAAAATCCATTATTCCTGAGATATGGGTTTCGTTCTCGACCTGGATTTTCTCACCGTATTTAGGCTGACTCGTAATCGTTCTCTCATTAAAATACCGTCGTGTATTACCGACCACTCTTTTTACGGGACCAAGCATCGAGATGAGGGCCGTCATGTAGTAAACACCCATATCGAACATCGGGCCCGCGCCTTCGCGGTAGATAAACGTCGGGTCCGGATGCCACACTTCATGACCGTGAAACGCACAAAAAGCGGTTGCGGCGACCGGTTCGCCAATCCATCCGTCCTCAATGAGCTTCCTGCACGTCTGAAGCCTTCCACCGAGAAAAGTGTCGGGCGCGCATCCGACATAGAGCTTTTTCTCATCCGCGAGTCCTATTATCTTCTTTCCATCTTCCAGATTAATGGCAAGGGGTTTCTCGCTGTAGGCGTGCTTTCCCGCCTTCAGAGCGGCAAGGTAGATTTCCGCATGGGACTGAGGAGTTGTGAGATTGAGAACCATGTCGATATCCGGATCATTTATTATCTCATCAACAGTACAAGCCTTCGGTATATTGTATTCCTTTGCCTTTGCCTCAGCACGTTCCTTCAATAGATCCGCACAGGCGACGACGTCCATAACGGACCATTTTTCACAATTCTGGAAATAAATATCGCAGATATTTCCGCATCCAATAAGTCCGACTTTCAAAGTATTCATCTCTCTCTTTCCTCCTGGATACTGTATTATGCTTAAGCTGTAATGCTTACAATAGTCTCCCCTTTTACATCGAATCCAATATGGGTTTAATATGGTCATAGGTTTCCTGCGAACCCTTTACCGGATCCGGGTTATAGCCGCCGAAGAAGCCTTCGTACTCGGCCTGGAGCCACCCGTCGAAACCCACATCCTTGAGGGTTTTCAGAAAAAGCTTGAAATCGATATCTCCTTCTCCCATGGGGGCGTATCCGCGGGCGGCAGGAACATCGGTCTCCTTTGATTCCTCTGCCTTCGCGTCCTTCACGTGCACTGCGACTATGCAGTCCTTCAGCGCCTTCACCACTTCGATCGGATCGTCACCTGCCTGGTAGTAGTTGCTGGGATCTATATTCGCATAGAAGTTTTCGCCGACAGCCTCTTTGGCTTTTAAAAATCGCTCAAGGGTGTCTATCGGCCACGTTGCAACCGCTTCCATGCCGAGCTTGATACCGCGTTCTCCCGTATAATCCGATGCCCATTTGATACCCTCGATCACCTGCTTCCACATGATTTCGGGTGAGTACCCGGGCGCGGGCGGTCCAGCGACCGCGACGATGAGGTCGATACCGAGTATCTCGGCGAGCTTAACCACATCGATGAGGGTATCCTTCGCCTCCTGTATCCGCTCGTCGCTTCCGCTCCAGCTGCTCATGATGCAGAGACTCGCGAGCTCCAGGTCCAGGTTTTTCAGGTGCTTTCTAAGCCTCTTTTCATTCTCTATAAGGTACTTCGCTCCCGGCCTCATCTCCTCACCGAACGGATTCTTCCCGAACTCGATCTCCGTTCCCTCGAATCCCATGGATGCGATGCTATCCAGACACTGCCATAGAGGCCATCCCGTAAATTGATAGTGGATCGTTGAACAACCTAGTTTCATGTGCTTCTCCTTTGGCTCATTATTCAAGCATAGATTTTTTTATTCACTGTTCATAGTGCGCCGCTTCCTCCTGCGCTATCCTGCACCACTCCACGACATTTGCGGGGTTTTTCCCTATCGTGTGGTTGTCCTTCATCATTATTTCGACGATACAACCCTTCGTCTTTTCAAAACCACGCTTTATATCGGCTCTTACTTTATTTTCATTCAAATCCGCATTCGCAAGATCGAACGGACTCGCCTTCCATGAGAATATATACTTATCCTCCAGATATCCCGCCATCCGCTCCAGATCGATCCACGGCGAGCAGGAAACCCGCCTGAGATTGTGATGGTTCTTTACAATGGGCCATCGATCATGAAGCGGCTCGCAGCAGCCGTAACAGTTCAAACCGAACCGCTTCAGGATCGGATCCTCCCGTGGAAAGATAAACTTCTCATACATCTCGGGTGATACGTGAACCGTCTCCTGGCTCTCTGAAAATCCCCAGAGGTCCCGGGCCCTCACGCGGTTTCCGTCGAAATCCTGTCCCGGGAGATCCGAGGTAAACCCTAATCCGCCTGACCCCACATAGGTGCCGTCGTTATTGAGACTTAAAAGATTGTTTTTTTCTAGACAATCTAATTTGTGCAGAAATCCATTTGATATGATGTCAAGAAGCTCCCCTATCCCGTCCGGATGATCTATGAAGTCGAGGAACATGTTTTCGAGTCCCCTGAGCGTAGCCGCAGGCCAGGTGAGCCCCAGCGACCACCACCAGGTCCCCTTCAGCCTGACGGTGAGAATACCGTCAAACAGCTCCTTTGCGAGCTCGTAACAGCCGTTGGTGGTTTCCCAGTCGATTTGCAGTTCCGGGTAATGAAGCTTGGCGAGATCTGAATCGTAATCCTTTATGGGTGCATCCCAAACATACGAGCCAAGGCTTTCGGTTTGCCGGTACTCGGCGTTTACACCCCAGTCATCCGGGCTCACCGTATAAGGAACGTCGAAGAACGGCTCCACAGGCCGGTCATCGCCCATCTCCTCGCCCCAGAAGATCTCCATTCGTAGGTCCATCTCCCATCGGCGTGCAAGTGTGCTTTTACACACCATCTGGCGCTCTGTAATAATCTCATTCCAACCGTTTTCAGGATCGCAGAAAATGACGGGCCTTGTTTTCTCCAGCCTGTTATGCCTCCTCCACAGGTCTCTTTTATCTTCCATTACCTTGCTTCGTGCCAGGCTTCCGACACAAGCGGCCAGTTCCTTCAGGATCGTACGTTCCCGGTCTTCGACTTTTACGTCTTCGTACTTCAATCCAGTGATAACTTTTGAGAAAACCGTTGTATCCATCCCACAGGATTTTCCGTTTCCATAATCAGACAACATGCATTAATCCGTCCCGGCTGTGTGATAAAGCTCTAGCAATTGAGTTAATGGGGACTATCAACCTACCGTATACGAATTCTGAAAAGAAAAAATAAAGGGCGGGCATATCTGCCCGCATGCCCACCCTTCCGGTATACCATTCTCAATAGTCGCCGGGCAGATGCTCTTCAACGTTATCCATCGTAATTACAGGCGTTACCATGTACTGCCAGTAGGGATCCAACTGCTCCCCAACTTCCATGTCCGAGTTCAGGATTTCCATGATGGGCGCCTCATAGGCGTTTGTCTCATCAATGGGAGACTGAAGAACGTTCATAACGAGGTATCCGTCAACGATTCCCTTCAGTCCTTCCTTGCCGCCACCAATGCAGATGATGGGAACTTCACCTTTGGCGTAACCGGCCTCTTCATAGGCGATCGCCGCTCCCATTGCACTCGCGTCTCCATGGCAGTAAACCGCATCGATCTCATCGCCGTAACGGGTGATGAAGTCCTGCATTACCTGCACGCCGATATCTTTTCTCCAGTTCGCCGGCTGCTGCGCAAGCACCTTAATTCCGGGTGCCAGTACGTCCATGAATCCCCCGGTCCTGCTGAGGCTCGTTTCCTGCCCGGCCGCGCCTTCGATAATGACGATATTGCCTTTTCCTCCGAGCATTTCATTCATATACTTGCCCGCTATCTGGCCTTCCTCGAAGTTGTTCGGTCCGGAGTAGCAGACGGTATAGGGAATCGAATCCTCCATCGGCAGGGAGTTGCCCATGAATACATGGATTCCCGCGTCGTAGGCCTTCTTGATACCGGGCGCTATAGCCTGTGAATCGACTGCAAAGAGAACGATGATATCGGGATGCATTGCAATGGCATCGTCCATCTGGCTTGCCTGGAGCTGCGGATCGAACTTGCCGTCGAACATGAAATAATCGACCCCGTTCTTTTCCATGAGCATTTCCAGGTTATCGGTATATACAGGCGGGTAAGAAGACTGCATTCCGATATTGAGCAGTACGACACTCTTCCCCTCATCCTTTTCCGCACCGCCGAACATAACGGCAGGAACGAATAATGCAACGATCATGACAAACAACACAACTTTTCCGAATTTCTTCAACGTATCTACCTCCATTAAATTTGTTTACACTTCCCTGAAGTTATTAACACTTCCCTGCAAAACCGCATTCCGTGATGGATGTCCCACCTCCTTTCGTGTATACGGTAAGACTCGGTATATCATATATACTTCTTCTTCCTGATATTGATCGCGTCGATAACGAGGATGAGAATAAGCAGAAGTCCCCGGACCATTTCCTGGATGAAGGGGGAAATTCTCATAAGTACCATCGCATTATTCAACGTGCCGATGAGGAGGATCCCCTGGAATGCCTTGAAGATACTCCCCTCTCCGCCCTGCAGGCTTATACCCCCGAGAAGGACTGCTGTTATTACGAGCAGCGCGGTATACATACCGATCCTGCCGGAGGCTACATGCAGCTTCGCGGCAAGGATAACGCCCGCGAATCCGGAAAGCATCCCGGAAATGGTAAAACACGCGATACGCACACTGTCGACCTTGATTCCGAAAAACTTACTTGCAGTAATATTTCCACCAACCGCAAATATATTTCTTCCAAAGAATGTTTTTTGAAGCAAGATCTCGAACGCAATGAGGAGCACAATGTATATGATGATGGGGAGCGGAATATTCAGGACCTTTGTCTGTGCGAGCAGGGGGAATGCGTCATTCGTACCGGGAATGGTATGTGCCTTTGTAATGGCAAATACGACCCCGTTGAGGAGCACCATCATACCGAGTGTGACTGCAATTGACGTAAGCCTGAGCTTGGTAACCAGTATTCCGTTTATGAAACCTGCGACCGCACCTCCGCAGATACCCGCGAGGATCCCGACCGCAACTCCGTATCTCTGGAAAACAATTGCCAGGACCGTACCCAGCGCCATCATCGAGCCGACGGAGAGATCTATCTCACCGAGTATGATGAGAAACGCCATTCCAATGACAATTATTCCCTCTATGGAAATATAATAGAAAATATTCGTAATGTTTTCAAAGGTAAGGAAATAGTTTGATCGTATGGACAGGAATATTCCTATAACGAGTATAATGAGAAGTATCTTTTGATCGGCTATGAAACCACGCAATTTTTTACTTTTCAAATCTTCCCCTCGATCTGACATCGGATATTATCGCGACTATTATCAACATTCCCTTGGCAACGTTCTGAAAGGCAAAGGGAACGTTGTACAGCGTAAGCACATTGATGATAACGGCAAGCATGAGCACGCCGATAATCGTTTTGATAATGCTCCCTCTGCCGCCCTGCAGACTCGTCCCACCGATCACTACCGCTGTGATGGCATCAAACTCGAATCCGACCCCGGTAACGGGACTCGCGGTGATCATACGCGAACTGAACATAACGGCAGCTGCCGCGACCGATAAACTCGATATCACGAATGTCATTGTTCTGACAAGTGTTGAGCGAATTCCGACGATACGGGCCGATTCATGGTTTGTGCCGACGTAGAATATCTTTCGTCCGAAAGAAGTTTTCATCAAAATTATCTGATAGAAGGCTGCTATAAAGATAAAAATGATAACGTGAATCGGTACCCCGGCCAGCTTTCCCTTTCCTATTACGGCAAACCACGTATCCGGTATTCCGAATATAATCGAGCCCCCCGTATAGAGAAGGGCCAGCCCGGAAAAAACAGAGAGAGATCCGAGCGTAACGATAATCGAATTCACATTGAATACCGTTACGATAAGACCGTTAAAAAGGCCGATGAAAATTGCAATACAGATCGGCAGCGCTATACCGAGGATATCGCTTTTCTGCTGAGCCGTTATTGAAATAAGGTTGAGAAGAGAAAAAACGGAACCAACGGAAAGGTCCAGACACCCTCCGATCACAACGAGGGTCATTCCGCAGCTTATCGTTGCTATAACCGATACCTGTTTTAACAGATTGACGAAATTGTTGACGGTATGAAACTCGGGCGTTGTGAGCGATATACCCAGGGCAAGAAGTATCAGTATTATAAGCTGTGTTTGATCTTTTAATAAATTCAGTATTTTTTCTTTTGTCATATGACCTTACGCTCTTGTCGCAGCTACAATTATATTTTTTGTTGTAACTTCATCGTCCGTAAACTCTCCGCAGGTTTCACCCTTGGAGAGGACGACGACCCTGTTCGCGAGCTTGTTTATCTCGGGGATCTCGGATGAGAGAAAGAGTATGGACGTTCCGCGGCTGGCGAGCTCCCGAATGATACGGTGGATCTCCTCCTTGCTTCCCACGTCGATGCCCCTCGTCGGATCATTCAGGATCATAAGCTTCGGTTCCACCGCGAGCAACCGCGAAAAAATCGCCTTCTGCTGGTTGCCCCCGCTCAATCCCACAATCGCTTCAAGCGCGGAAGGAGTTTTTATCGCAAGACGTTTGATATAGGTATCCACGATCTCGGTCTCGACCCTTCCCCGAATAAAGAAACGCTTGTGCCTGTTGAATAACCAGAGAGGGGAGATGTTATGCTTAACGCTCATGCTCAGGAAAAGCGACTGGAGTTTTCGCTCCTCCGGGAGATAGACAATCCCGAGGTTTACCGCATCAACGGGATGCTTTATCGTAATTTTTTCGTCTTCGAAATAGATTTCCTTTGAGATCGCGGGCCACAATCCGAAAAGACATTTAACCAATTCATCCTTGCCCGATCCCATGAGTCCGGCAATCCCGAGGATCTCGCCCTCGTACAGCTTCATCTCAAACTTTTCTATTCTGTTTCGAATGGAAAGGTTTCTCACCTCAAAAACGACATGTCTTCGCTGGAACTTTTTCTTTTCAGTCTCTTCGATGGCATGGCCGATCATCAGGGTTACGATTTTATCGCGGTCGAAATTCTCACGATCAAGCGTTCCCCTGTTCTTGCCGTCCCTGAACACACTCACCCTGTCCGCGATGTCGACAATCTCATCCAGCCTGTGGGATATGTATATGACGCTGATATGCTTTTTCTTGAGCTCCTCTATGATTGAAAACAGCTTGTCCGTCTCCTGCTTTGTAAGGGAGGAGGTCGGCTCGTCCATGATGATTATTTGGGCGTTCTTCGCTGTAACCGCCTTTATAATTTCCACGAACTGCTGTTCAGCCGTTGTAATGGAGGTGAGCTTTGCCCTCGGATTTATCTCAATCTTGAAATCGTCGAGGATTTTTTTCGTTTCACCGTAAAGCTCCGGAAAATTCACAAAACCGGGAAGCTTCCCTTTGGGAAGCCTGCCGAGAAATATATTTTCCGCAACGGTGAGCTTCGGAATGTTTTCCAGCTCCTGATAGATCATGTTGATGCCGAGGGACTGGGACATCTCAACCTCGTCTATCTCGACCTCACGGCCTTGAAAGAAGATCTGTCCCGATGTTTTTGTATATGCCCCGGAGAGCACCTTCATGAGCGTCGATTTTCCCGCGCCGTTCTCGCCGACTATGGCATGGACTTCGCCTTTTCTCAGCTCGAAATTGATCTCGTCCAGCGCAACGGTACCCGGGAAGACCTTTGTGACCTTCTTTATTTCCAGAAGCAGATCCGATGTCATAAGCCTGACTCTTCCTTAGGTCGAAATTGACCGCAATCGATACCGCAATCGATACCGCAATCGATTGCTCACCATTTTATTTGATTTTGCGTAAATCTGTCAAGTTTTTTTTTTATTTTTTATTAAGAAAATCAAATTAATGGGAGGAAGCGTGTATTATTTATTGTTTTAATTGTATTAAATGCCGATGTCCCGTTCAGTTGCATTTCCCTTTCAGTCGAAATGGGGAAGATAATTGCGGGGACGTGACCCCTTTGCACTAGTTAAAAGGAAGGAGGTCGACAACTTGAAGACCGATAGTGCCGTAGACCGCCACATATACGTGCTCCCCTGAAACGGCGGCGCCGTAGGCATTGCCGTCCGTTGCTACGGTGTGTACGATGTCCGCGGAGAGCGGCGCGGATATATCGATAATTTGAAGACCGCCGCTCCGGACGGCTACGTATGCGTAGTCTCCTGCCACGTCAACCCCCGCACTTTCACATATAGGGATCAACCGTGGTAACCAGTTATTTGATCTAGTACTCTAAGGAGCGGCCAACCGGCAGGAGCTGCGTATCCCTATCGAATCAGCGGTGCCATCCCGTGTACAGCACGCCGATGATCACCGGCGTATGCCGGTCATAGTCATTGCCGATATTGCCGTCTCCGAGCTGTCCGTAGGCGTTCCTGCCCCAGGTCAGAACGAGCCCGTCATCGCGCAGGGCGAGCGAATGCTGGTAGCCCGCGGCTACTGCCTGTATGCCCGTGAGGAAGCCCTCGCCGTCCACATCGATAACCTGCACCGGGGTGTCGAACCCCGTATCGGATCCCTCTATACCGTTCCCGATCTGCCCGTCGCTGTTCCACCCCCAGGTCCACACCGTGCCGTCATTCCGCAGGGCCACGCAGTGATACTGTCCGGCCGCGATCTGCGTGATGCCGTTCAGAACCCCCGAGCCTCCCTCGCCCAGTACCTGTACCGGGGTATTGCTTTGGGTCCACATGTTCCCGTCGCCGAGCTCTCCGTAGACGTTCCAGCCCCACGCCCGTACGGTTCCGTCATTCATCAGTGCCACCGAGTGATACTCGCCGCCGTCAGTCTCCTGCACGCCGGTCAGAAAGCCCACATCCTCCTCGCCATGGACCTTTACGGGAAGAAGTCGAGCCGTCGTAGTATTGTCACCGACCTGCCCCCTGTTGTTGAAGCCCCAGCTCCAGAGCACGGTGCCGTCGGTATTCAGCGCAAGGGTGTGGTCCGTACCTGCCGAGATTTTTCCCACCCCGGTCAGGTCTCCCGAGTCCGTGTCGTTGTGCACCTTTACCGGTAAATCGCTCTGTGTCTCGCTGGCCTGGTTGTCGCCCAGCTGGCCGTAAGCGTTGTACCCCCAGGACCACATCACCGTGCCGTCGGTTTTCAGCGCATGCGAGTGGCTCCCGCTCGTGGCTATGGCCCCCACTCCGGTCAGGTCTCCCGTCCCCGCCTCGTCGAGCACAACGACCGGCGTGTCGCTGTCCGTCGGTGACGCGTTGTTACCGAGCTGGCCTCTCAGGTTGTCGCCCCACGCCCACACCGCGGTGCCGTCATCCTTTAACGCGAGGGTGTGGGCGTATCCCGCGGCTATGGCACCCACTCCGGTCAGATGGCCCGATCCCCCGACACCGAGGACCTGTGTCGGAACATCCTTGTTCGTAGGACTGCCCCCGTCTCCGAGCTGGCCGCTGCTGTTGTATCCCCATGCCCATACCGTTGTTTCAGTGCCGTCGTTTTTCAGGGCCACTGAGTGATAGAGGTCCGCCGATATGGCCACGACGTCGGTCAGGGTGCCGGTCCCTCCCTCGCGCGAAGCCAGTACGGGCGTATTGGTATAGATTCCGACTCCGCTGTTGCCGTCCCCGCACTGACCGTACTGATTGTATCCCCACGCCAGTACGGTTCCGTCATACCTCAGCGAGAGCGTGTGCTCCTCTCCTGCTGCGACCGCGACTATGCCCGTCAGGGTGCCGACTCCCCCCCTGTCCAGGACCTGAACCGGGGTGTCGCTGTCCGTCTCGCTGTTGCCGTCTCCGAGCTGGCCCCAGTAATTCCTCCCCCAGGCCCACACCGTACCGTCGTTTTTCACTGCCACCGAATGATGCTCGCTCGCCGATACGGCCACCACGCCGGTCAGAAAGCCCGTTCCCCCTTCACCGACCACCTGTACCGGCGTGTTGCTGTCGGTTCCGAGATGCCCGTCACCGAGCTGGCCCGCATGGTTCCTCCCCCATGCCCACACCGTACCGTCGTTTTTCAGGGCCACTGTGTGGGAGTTCCCTCCCGCGGCAGCCATTACATCTGTTAAACGGCCGATTCCGTCTTCACCGGCGACCGGTACCGGTGCAGCGCTCTCGGTCCCCTCTCCATTATTACCGTTCCCGAGCTGGCCGTAATAGTTGGATCCCCACGCCCGTACGGTTCCGTCCGTCTTTACCGCCAGCGCGTGAAAGCCGCCCGCATTTATTGCGGCGACTCCGGTCAGAAAGCCCGTTCCGCCTTCACCTACGACCTGTACCGGTGTGATGCGGTCCGTGCCCATGGTCCCGTCTCCGAGCTCTCCCTCGTGGTTGTAGCCCCACGCCCACACCGTGCCGTCATCCTTCAGTGCCACCGAATGAAACTCGCCCGCCCCGATCGAAACGACACCGGTCAGGTACCCGATATTGTCCTCTCCCTTCACTTGCACCGGTTTGTCGCTCCTGGTCGGCTTGTTATTGTCGCCCAGCTGGCCGTAATTGTTATTCCCCCACGTCCACACCGTTCTCTCCATACCGTCGTCCATCAGCGCCATTCCGTGGACTGCTCCAGAGGTGACCGCCACGATATCGGTCAAGAAACCCGTTCCCGCATTGTCCGTGACCTGTACCGGGTAGGGCCTGTCCGACGGATAGCCGTCGTTGCCGAGCTGTCCCTCACCGTTGTTTCCCCAGGTCCATACCGTTCCGTCTTCCTTCAGCAACACGGAATGGGCCCCTCCGGCATCCAGCACCTTTCCAGGTGGGACCGCTTCGACAGCGTCTGGTTCCAGGGATTCCATTCCGTTTTTCACCGCGGTAACGGCAACGCGGTACGTATGAAAATTAGTCAGGTTCGTGATGCCGGCCTGTGTTTCGGTCAATCCTCCTATTTTCGTTCCGCCGGAGGGCCCGGGATCGGTACCGTCGTCCGTATAGTAGAGGTTGTAGGAATCCGCATCCGCATCCTGAGTCCAGAATACCGTCAGCTCGCGGCTGCCCGGCAGACAGGCAACCTTCGGCTCGTGCGATTCCGGTGTGGCATACGTGGTTTTCCCATTGGAATAGTTGGGAGCGCTGTCATAGGAAAAGGCCGAGTAATAATAGGTAGTGCCGTTGTCGAGTCCCGTTTCAATAACTTCCTGGTCGTCTCCCTCGTACACGACATCACCGTCGCCCGCATTGGCGGGAGCACGGTCATCCCTCCTCAAAATACGAACGCCCGCGAAATCCGTCTCCGGGGGATTCACCCATGAGAGCCTTATCTGACCGTCCCAGGGTATGGCCTCAAAGGAGATGACATCAGAGGGCGGTATGGCCTCGTAGACCAGAACGGAGCTCTGCAGCTCGGTGACCGTACTCCCGAAGCTGAGCTTGATGTTCGTTTCCTGGTTTTGCACCGTTGTGTTGTTGAATGCTATGGACAGCTGAGCCGAACCGTTCACGAGGTTCGCAAGAGCGGGGCTGACCGTTACGCTCGTGTTCGTAAGCACGAAGTCGACCGTGCCGGACCAGTCGAGCACATTACCGGATTCATCGAGCGCGCTCACCGTCACCTCCAGGGGTTCGTTGGATACCACATTGTAATCGAACCCTGCGGGCCACTCGAGACTGAAACCCGTCGGCTGAACGGTTTCTGACGTGTACACGAGCAAGGTAACACCCAGATCGGTTGCTATACCACCCGAGCTCAGCGTGATATTCGTCTCCTGATTTTCCGTCGAACCGTTGTCGAATGAAATGCTGCGCTCGACTATCCCGTTTGCCAGGTTGACCGATGCGGGACTCACATCGACATTCGCATTGGTGAGCTCGATCGTAACCGTGCCGCTCCAGTTGAACTGCCCTCCGTCCTGATCATGCGCTTTGATCGTTACCGTGATCGGCTCATTGGAGAGGGTATTGAAATCAAACCCGGCGGGCCACGTGAGGCTGAACGAGGTGAGTACCTTGTCAGCTCCGCTGACATCGACTCCGGATGAGCAGGAATCGAGTAAGAGAGAAGATGTTACGGACAAGAAAATAACCCAAACGACGAGTGCGCCGTACCGCCTGAATTTTTTCATATCCCCTCCTTTTTTCCTTCGATTCCTTCCCGGTTACAAAGGCCCCACATCATTAGATAAATACAATCATTATGATCATATCCTTATAGATTTACATGATTATTATAATGTTATTTATATAATTTATATAAATAATAAATAAAATTTGATACCTATGATCCTACCACACTATTTAAAGATTTCAACTCATATTGTTATTTGCCTCTTATAGATTTTCTTGTAATCTATTCCGGGGTCATTGTAATCGTATCGATTAAGAATGTTTTACTCGCACGAGGCGGTTTATCTCCGATTAAGAGCGGCCCGCCGCCTACTGAAGTGATCGGGTGATGACAATTTTGAAAAGTATTGTTATGCCCCGGCCCCCTCAATCGGCGTTTCACGCCTCAATCGAGGGTAAACTTGACCGGGTGATCCATTTTTAAGAGACTGGATGCCCCGGATGAACCGGGGCATGACATATTGGATGATTC
>Ga0180432_10005178_pt1 | contig 17534 bp, 22 predicted proteins | sample SS_ome_10_FD_132414 | JGI IMG/M metagenome (GOLD analysis project Ga0180432, IMG submission 132414) | Hypersaline lake sediment archaeal communities from the Salton Sea, California, USA - SS_1_MS_2 metaG | ecosystem: Environmental > Aquatic > Non-marine Saline and Alkaline > Hypersaline >...
ATCAAGGAAGCGACGGGTTCCTCGGTGCTCGTCGTCCATCACACGAGGAAGATCGCCTCCGGAGAGAAGAGGGCGTGGAGATTCGACGAGGGCCGGGGGAGCTCGGTCCTTCGGGGCGCCTACGACGGGGGCATCCTCTTCGGGAAGCTCACCGACGACGACTCCGACCCGGAGCGGAAGGTTGTCTTCGAGCTCCGGAACGCAGAGCAGGAGCCCGAGCCGATGCTAGTCAAGCTCGACAAGCTATCCGCTCACTTCGAGGTCGTTACCCGCGACCTCGGGGGGCGACCTCCCTCGGTAGAGACCTCCTGGGAGGAGCTCGTCGAGGCCATCGGGAGGATAGGACCGGCGACATACGATGAGATCGTGGGGGAGACAAGGGTCTCGAGACGAAAGCTCGAGCGTTGGCTCCCGGACCTCTTGAAGCGTAACCTTCTCGTGAGGGACCGCCCGAACCGTCGGGCGCCTTGGAAGTGGTCAACGCCTCCCGACGAGGTCGAGCGGGAGGGGCAATTCTTTGAAGAAGGAGAGACGTCATGAGTAGCAGAAACACCGACGGATTCCTCGATGCCTTCATGAAGGCGAAGGGGATCGCCCCGGCGCGGAAGGAGGATCTCCGCGACGTATTCGGGAGCCTCGACGAATTCGAGGCGGGGCGCGAGCCGGGCCGGATCGCCGAGCTCGAGGCCGCGCTCGAGGAGGCGAACGAGAGGATCGTCACCCTCGAGGAGCACGAGGGCGCCGCGACGAAGCGCGCGGCCGACCTCGAGGACGTCCTCGGCCGGGCCGGGGAGGAGCGCGAGCGCATCCTCCGGAGGAAGGGGACCGACGCGGTCGACGACCTCGCCGTGCGGCTCAACGCCGCCGAGCACGCCCTCGTCTCGAGGGACAAGGACGCGAGGCGGCGGCTCAAGATCCTCGACAAGCTCAACCGGATAGAAGGTATCGAGGACGCGGAGCCGGTCGCCCTGGCGCTAGAGAGCGAGCTCCGGAGCTTCGCGGCCGAGCTCGCGGCGAGCGAGAAGATCGCCGTCGACGACTTCGTCCCGGTCGACTTCCTCTTCGACTGTCACGGCGGCGCCGACTACTTCTTCGTCGAGGCCGAGGTCCACGGGAAGAACGTCTCGATCCCCTGGGGGAAGAAGGGGGACCTCTCGGTCCTCACCGTCCCCGTGAAGGCGAGCGCGATCCCGATCCCGGCCGTCGAGGATCCCCAGGAGGAGCCAGAGGCCGATGAGTAGGTGCTCCTCGACCTTCTACGTCGGGACGCGAGGGAGGGGGTCCTCGGGCCCCCTCCGGGCCCGGCAAGCCGGAATCGCTCGCCGGGGGGAGGACGGTCCCATCCTGGCGGTCGAGTGCGAGCTCGAGGTCGGTCACGAGGGCGACCATTCCGCCCGGCTCATCGACCCGCATACGCTCGAGCCCGCCGTCCTGTATTGGGAGAGGAGGCGCGAACCGTGACCGAGAACGAGCCCCCCGAGATCTTCGGCGTGATCGAGGTCCTCCTCGCCGCCGGGGAGGACCCGGCATTCTCGGCCCAGGGCGACGGCCCGCTCTCCCTCCGGACGATCAAGGAGGAGGAGTACCTTCGCCTCGTCCCCCTCGCCCTCGAGCTCGAGCGCCGGATCGCCCGGCTCACTCCCCTCGAGGGCGGATGGATCGCCGCCCTCCTCCGGGGGGCCTTCGGGCTGACCCAAGTTCGCGCGGCGATGCGGGGGGAGACGACCTTCTCGGAGATCGTGCTCGAGGAGGACCTCCGACGCGCCGCGAGGGAGCTCGAGCCGTGAGGAAGCCCCGGCTCACCCGTCAACGGGTCCAGACAATCGAGCGCGCTCTCGAGGTCCTCGAGGCGGTCCAGGCGCCCCGGCGCCCAGGCCTCCCCGACGAGCCCGCGATCGCCCGCCCTCGAGTGCTCTCGGCGCTCTCCTGGGCGAAGAAAATGAGAGAGATCCGCGCGGAGCTCGAGGAGCTCCCGCTTTTCCGAAGGAGGAGAGAATGAAGGACCAGCGCAAGCCGACCGACTACTATCCCGACGCCGCGACCCTCGCCGTCGAGGGCGCGACGATCATCCGGGTCGCCGACGAGACCGGCGTCCTCGTGATCGCGCGCCGGGCGACGCTTCCCCCAGGCGCCCCCGTCGAGGAGGGGTCGCTTCACCCGATCGGCGCGACCCGCGTCGTCTACCGGGACCGGGGGAAGCTAGAGCACGGCTTCGAGCTCCCCGACCTCCCGCACGATACGCCCCTCGGCGTCCTTCACCGGCTCGCGAGCACCTTCCAGAATCTCGTCGACGCGGTCGAGGCGGGCCGGGCCGAGAAGGTCGGACCGTGACCGTGCTCGATATCCCCGGCGACTTCACGCTCGAGATGAACCCGGCCGAGGTCCTCGCCCTGGCCGAGCGCCGATTCGAGCACGCTTGCCAGTCGGGGGAGGTCGTCGTCTGTCCGGAGTGTCACTTCACCGGCTACGGCCGCGACGGGCACCCGTGCGATTGCTTCTACGCCCGCACGACCCGCGATCTCCGCGAGGTCTTCGTCGGATTGACTCAGGTTGGAGTAGCGATGAAAGGAGGGAGAGACTTTGCCGATCTCGTGCTCGAGGAGGGCCTCCTGCGCTCCGCGAGGGAGCTCGAGCCGTGAAGCGCTTCGGCGCCCAGGGCGGGAACCTCCTCACCGGCTCCGGGGTCGCGAAGGTCGTCTCCGAGGCATGGCCCGGCGTCGGCGGCTTCGTCGTCTGGATTCGGCACCGGCTCGCGGGGGGATGCCGCCGAGAGCCCTTCAAGGTCGGCGACGTCGACGCCGGGACCGGCGTCTTCTTCGATCGGTGCTCTATCTGCGGGCGGGTCGAGGTCTTCGAGCGCGGCTCGATCGGCTTCGACTTCCGGCTCGCCGTCGAGCGCTTCAAGGCCTTCCAAGACACGAGGGGAGAGCCCCTCTTCGACGTCCGCGCGGGCTACGGCGTCGCGATCCCCTACGGGGTCCTCGAGGTCGACGAGACGGTCCCCGAGGGACCTCCTCCCGGCCCCGCGAAAAGCCATCATCCCGGAGAGCTCTACACGAGCGACCCGACCGAGAGACAAGGAGAATCACCATGAAGCGGAACCTCGCAATTCTGGCCCTCGTCCTCCTCGGGGCGATCCTCCCGACGGTCCTCACGGCCCAGGAGAAGCCCGACAAGCCCGAGCGCCTCGAGGACCTCGACCTCGTGAAATTCGAGGTCAACGTCTACGCCCTCGAGTCGACCTCGAGGGTCGCGATCAACTTTTCGACTTCCGACGCCCTCGGCTCGAGCTCGACCTTCTGGCTCTCGGAGGCCGACGCCCTGGCGCTCTCTAGGGAGATCGCCGAGAAGGTCGAGGAGCGGAGGTGAGGGGCGGGGGCGAGTGATGCGAACCGTCACCGAGCTATCCTTCGGAGAGGTCCGCTACGCCGCCCACAAGGGTCTAGAGCGATACCTCGCAAGCCGACTACACGGAGCCCGGGACAGTCTCAAGAAGGCCGTCGAGTGGTTCGGGGAGGGCACCGGGGACGCCTACGGAGCCGTCGGGGAGGTCGCCGCCAGAAAAGCCCTCGAGCTCCCCCTCACCCTCGAAAACCATCCCGCCGGAGACGACCACGACGGAATCTTCTTCGGCCCCTTCTCCGTCGACGTGAAGACCAAAATGTCCCCAGGAGGAAAACTCCTTGTAGACAGGAAAAAGCTACCGAAGATCCGCGCCGACCTCCTCCTCCTCGTCCGGCCGGTCTTCCGCTCCGACCGGGTAAGGGTCCTCGGAAAAGGCGAAAACCCGGGAGTCTCAATACCGACAACCTACGAGATCGTCGGAGGGGCAAAGGTCCGGTCAGTAGAAACATGGAAGCTCGTCAAGGCCCGCTTCGGGCCCGCCTATTGCATCCCCGACGGAGATCTCCTCACTATCGACACGCTCACCGAGTTTTTCGGCCCGCCAAACTGCGGAGATGCGGACGACCCAAGGAAAACCCGCAAACCCCCAAAGGGCAACGCCTTATGATCCGCCAAACCTACAAGGTTGATGAGGGTAGGGGTTTGGCGGATCAACCGCTCGAGAGCCCCCTCCCTCCGGCCGGGCCGGGTTCGACCCGCCAAACCCCCGTCCCCCCGGCCCCCCCCTACGGGGGGGCCCTGGGGGGGACGAGGTCGGGGCTTGGCGGGGTCTCACCCTCGGCCCGCTGGCCCGCTAAGCCCCTGGCGGGGCGCGAGGCCGCGAGGCCCCCGGCCGGAAAGGGGAGGGGCTCAAGGGTCGAAAGTTTGGCGGGGCAGGGAGAGGACGGGGGAAAGGCTAGGAACGGCGGGGGGGAAGGGGACCGATCCGCCCGCCGCCGTCGCGCGCACGCCCGCACGCCCTCCCGCTCCCCCAGGGCCCCGAGGACGCCCTCGAGGGACCGTCATGTTAGGCCGACGGTAGTACAAACGAGGTCCAGAAATCGCGCTCGTAACCTCGGCTCAGGGCGCAAGTTATGACGGGATACCTAACACGAGTGCAACATAATAAGGATTATCAGACGTTGGGCCCTCCCGCGCGCGCGAGGAGCGGCGCCCTCGAGGGGCGACCGGCGCCCAGGTGGGGGTGGGGGTCTTTTTCGGGGGCCGTCCGGGGGGGAGGGGGGGCCCCCTTTCCCCAATTTGTGAGAGTTTCCCCCGCCCCCTTTTCCTTTTTCGGGTATCCTTCTTTTCCGGCGAGATCTTTTGAAGGGACTGGCTTGTGGAAATCATGGGTGGAGAAGGGGTCGTGAGCCGGGTCCTCCTCGTCGACACGATCCCGAAGGGCTTCCGTCGATCGGAGACTTTGAACCCTGGCCTAGAGATCGTCCGCTCGATCCTTGGGGCCGAGGTTGTTCACTTCGCGGAGGAGGTCGACCTCGAGGGGGTCGAGACGATCGGCTTCAACGTCTACTACCCTCTCCATCTCGTGAACGCGGTCGCCTTCCTCCGTCGTCACGGTCTCGCACCTGGGGGCGCCGGGCCGCGCCTCGTCGCCGGGGGGCAAGGCGTGAGCAATCTCGGGGGGATCGCCGATCCCTTCTTCGATGAGATCTTCCTCGGGGAGCTCGACGGCGCCGCCGAGGACCGGCACGGATGGAGGCGCCTCGAGGTGCTCGACTCGCCCCCGGTCGTGAAGAACGGGAAAGCGATCGTCGAGGTCACTCGGGGTTGCCGGTATCGGTGCCGCTTTTGCGAGTACGGATGGAGGCTCGGCGGCTCCTACCGGGAGAAGCCCCTCGAGCTCGTGAAGGCCCAACTCGAGGAGGTCGCCGCCCAGGGCATCGGCTCGGTGAACCTATTCTCCATGAACCTAGGCGGCTACCGGCGGGTCGGGGAGCTCCTCGAGCACGCGACCCGGCTCGGGCTCCGGGTCCTCAACACCGACTCATGCCTCGCCGACGCGCGCAAGCTCGAGCCGATCGTCGAGGAAATGTCGTGTCTTCGGCTCGGGGTCGAGAGCCTCGATGAGACGACCCGGCTCGCGATGGGGAAGAAGGTCTCCGACGAGGACCTCGAGGGCCTCCTTCGGTGGGCGTTCTCGAGGGTCGGCTACGTCTACCTCTACCTCATCTTCGGCCTCCCTGGGGACGATTTCGGGAAGTGGTGGGAATGGCTCCCGAGGATACAACGGCTCCGCGACGCCGCGACCAGGGTCGAGGGCGAGGGCGGGCTTTTCCCGCGCGAGGTCCCGGCGAAGATCCGGCTCGACTTCTCGATCACGCCCTTCGAGCCGTCGCCCGGGACGCCCCTCGAGGACGCCCCTCGCGTCGACTATCAGGCGCGCGCCGACTTCCTCGAGGAATGGGTCTCGAAGTCGGTCGAGGCCGGTCTCCGTCCTCCTCCGCGAACCCCTGGGGCCGTGACCGGCCGCTTCGGTCGGGGCGAGCTCTCCTACCGGCTCCTCATGGCATTGAAGACCGCCGGGCCGGAAGCGGCCGAGCCGCTCGCTCGGACCTTCCCGAGCGGGCTCTCGGGGAGCTCGATCCCAAGGAGGGCGACGGAGCGCTTCCTCGAGGAGATCGGGGCGTGAATCCGTTTTACGTCTTCTCGAGCTACGGGAACGACTCGATCGCCCTCCTCGAGTTTCTCCACCGGGAGGGGGTCGAGGAGGTCTTCGTCGTCTACTCAGACACGGGATGGGCGGCGCCCTCCTGGGGCGCTCGCGTCGAGATCGGGGAGAGGTGGGCTCGCGAGCTCGGCTTTACGCCCCTCCGGACGAAGTCGGTCGGGATGGTCGAGCTCGTCCGCGAGCATAAGGGGTGGCCCCGGTGCCGCCGGGGGCAGTTTTGTACCTTCGAGCTCAAGGTCAAGCCCGCCCTCGAGCTTCTCGATGAGCTCGACCCTCGGGCGCGCGGGACTTGCGTCGTCGGAATTCGCCGAGAGGAAAGCACCTTACGGGCCGAATGGCCGGAATGGAAGCTCGCCTCCGAGCGTCACGGGGGCCGGGACCTATGGAGCCCGCTCGTCACGATCACCGCGGAGGAGCGCGACCGGCTCCTCCGCGAATCCCCCTTCACCCCCCTCCCTCACCGGTCCCTCGAGTGTCACCCTTGCGTTTGCGCGAACCGGGGCGACCTCCGTCTTCTCACCGATGAGCGGGTCGCCGAGATCGAGGACCTCGAGGAAGAGCTCTCGATCGCGTCTGGAGGGAAGCAACGGGTTATCTTCCGGCCGAGACACTTCAAGGGGGAGATCGGAATCCGGAGGGTTTGGGAATGGGCGAAGAGCGACCCAGGAAAGCACGCGAGGGGGCAACTCCCTCTCTTTGAGATCGGAGGCGAATGTGACTCGGGATATTGCGGCTCATGAGCCGATTCGATTCGAGGTCCCCGGCGACGCGGCGAGCTTCGGGACGAAGGTCACGGTCTACCGGAAGGGCGGGACGACCGTCCGGGGGACGCGGAAGACGGATGCGGCGACGGCATGGGAGGCGAAGGTCGAGCTCGCGGCCCGCGACGCGGTCCTCCGGTGGGAGCTCGAGACGGCTCCGGTCCCCCGGCGCTTCGAGCTCCTCGAGGGTCCGGTGGTGGTCCGGTTCGTCTCGATCTTCGCCATGAAGAAGGGGCGGGCGCTCAAGAGGTCGAAGAGGCCTCGGGAGTGGAAGACGACGAAGGTTGACGGCGACAAGGTCGAGCGGCTCGTCCTCGACGCCCTCGAGGGGGTCGTCTACGCCCAGGATGCCCAGGTGGTTTCTTGCGAGTGGTGGAAACTCTACGGGGCCCAGGGGGAGCCCTCGAGGACGATCGTCGAGGTCTACGAGGCGCCGGACGTCCTTGGGAAGCTATCGCACTACCTCGAGGACCTCGAGCGGTCTCCGGGACCGAGGGTCACGCGGGCCCGGGCCGAGAAGGGGCTCGAGTCGATGCGGCGGCGGCTTCCCAGGACGGCGCCCGGAGAGTAGACTCCGGAAGGACAAGGAGGTCGATCATGAGGACCGAGGCGACGGAAGCGATGGAAGAGCGGCACCGGAAGCGGCGAGAGGCCCTCGCGGAGCGCCGGGCCGAGAGTGCGGAGCGGAAGCGGGCCGACCGGGCCCGCGAGGAGGCCTTCCGGCGGGAGAAGGTCCGGTACGGCGTGGCGATGGCCGAGCGGCTTCGGGCGGCTCGGTATCGCGCGGAGAGGGCGGGAGTCGAGGGCCCGGAGACCCCCGAGGACCTCGAGGCGATCGGTGGCTAGGAACGGTCGCCGCGCTCTCCCGCCGTCGCCGCCGTCCTCGGGGTTTGCCCCAGGTCGGGGGGCGGCTCTTCCGCCGGGGCCTCGTCGCGGGGATCGTTACGGGGTCTTGACGGAGGAGGTACTCGAGACGATCGCCGGGCTCATGGAGAAGAACCCGGAGAGGAAGCGGGTCTACACGCTCCTCGGGGTCGACAAGTCGACCTTCCGCCGATGGTATGTCAAGGGGCGCGCGCTCGAGCCCGGGGACCCCTCCCCGTTCCGGCGGCTCTTCGAGATCATCGAGCGCGCCGACCTTCTCTTCGAGCGGCGATGCCTCGACGAGATCATCGAAGCGGCCCGGGGCGTCGAGGAGACGGTCGAGATCGACGGCCCCGATGGTCACACGACGAAGAAGACCCGGCGCTCGGGAGATTGGAAGGCGGTCGCGTGGCTCCTCGAGAAGCGCTTCCCGAAGAAGTACGGGCAGAAGCGGAAGATCGAGCTCGAGGGGAAGATCACCCTCGAGGCGGCGCTCTCCGCGATCGCTCACGGGGAGGACCCGAAGGCGCTCGAGGGGCCGAAGTGAAGGCCACAGAATGCCCTCATCCGGCTATGGGGCCGGAACAGGGAGGCGATCTCGAGCCCGGAGTTACCGGCCTCTCCGTCGGCACCTACGGAGTCGGCTTCGCGGTTTGCTGCGGTATGTGCGGGATGCTCGCCGAGATCGACGAGGCGACCTTCGAGCGTTGGAAGCTCGCGATCAAGCTCGGGGACAGAGGGCAACTCGATAAGGCTCGGTGGGAAGCGAGGTCCTTTCTCGAGGAGCACGGCGAGATCAGGCGGGAGGCTTTCCCAGGGGTCGAGGCATGAGCACCAAAGCCCCCGCAATCCACCGGATGACGAAGGAGCTACGGCTATGCCGGGAAAGCCCGGCCCGCTTCTTCGAGCGCTGGCTCGGGATCAAGACCCTCTACGACAAGCAGGTCGAGATCCTCGAGAGCGTCCGGGACAACCCGAGGACCCTCGTCGCGGCGTGTCACTCCTCCGGGAAGACCTTCCTCGCCGGGGGGATTGTCTGGTGGTGGGAAGTCTGTCACCCGCTCTCGATCACCGTCACGACGGCCCCGACCGAGCGGCAGGTCAAAGACCTCCTATGGGGAGAGATCCGGTCTCATCACGGGCGCTCGAAGGTGCGGCTCCCGGGAGAGGTCGGCGCGCAGACGTGGAAGATGCCCGACCCTCCGAACCGGCCCGGCCTCAACTCCGGGAAGTGGTACGCGACCGGCTTCGCGACCCGGCCCGACGAGGCCGATGAGCACGCCTCCCGCTTCATCGGCTATCACTCCGACTACGTCCTCGTCCTCTTCGACGAGGCCTCGGGCATCCTTCGGCCTATCTGGAAAGCGGCCGAGGGTCTCTTCGCCTCCGGGCTCAAGGTCCGCTTCCTGGGGATCGGGAACCCGCTCGACCCGGCCTCAATGTTCGCGAGCTACTACCGGGAGCCTCTCTACAACTCGATCCGGATCTCGGCCTTCGACACGCCGAACTTCCGGCCCGACGTCGAGGATAACCCGAGGCTCGTGTCCGAGGAGTGGGTCGAGGCGCAGAGGCGACTCGAGGGGGAAGACTCGCCTTTCTACGTCTCGAAGGTCCTCGGCCGGTTCCCGGAGGGCGGGGACGATACGATGATCCCGCTCGCCTGGGTCTCGAGGGCGCTCGAGCGGAAGGCGCCGACCGGCGGGGAGCCGGGGACCCCCTCGCTCGGGGTCGACGTCGCGCGCTTCGGCTCCGACGCGATCGCCTTCTACGGGGTCCAGGGCTCTCGGATCGTGAAGGCCGTTGCCGCCTACCAGAAGCCGACGACATGGACGGCGGCGCGGGCGATCGAGATTGCTCGCGAGATCGGAATCCCTCAGTCTCTCGCTCACCGGATCGCCGTCGACGATACGGGAGTCGGCGGGGGCGTGACGGACGATCTACGGGCCCAGGGGTGGAACGTGACCTCGGTCGACTTCGGGAACGTCGCCCAGGACGAGGAGCGCTTTCACGACCGGAGGACGGAACTTTGGTGGAACCTCCGCGAGTGGATCGAGACCGAGGCCGAGCTCGAGGGCGCCCCATACCGGGCGAGGCAGAGGCTCGAGGGAGACCTTTCGACCCCGCGCTACTCCTTCAAGAAGGGGAAGGGCGGGCTCTCGAGGAGGGCGCTCGAGACGAAAGAGCAGATGAAGAAGAGGCTCGGCCGGTCTCCCGACGACGGCGATTCCCTAGCCCTTGCTCTCGTCCCGAGGATCACCCGGCCTTCGGCCCTTCCCCCCGACCTCGAGGAGTTTGACTTCGGGGACGATCGGGACCGTGATACCGGTTGCTCCTTCTCCCTCGACGGCTACCTCGAGCCCAGGGCGGGAGGGCCGATCGATGAGTATCTCGAGGAGCGAGAGCGATACCACGGCAGGCCCTACGATTGACGCGGGGCCATTGACGGGGTAGGCTTCGCGTGTTATGGCCCTCCCGATCATCTACGGCCGAAGCGTCGCCCAGGACGTCTATGTCCGGGCTCTCTCGAGCGCGTACAAGGCGGGGTGGAGGCTTTACGACCCCGACTATTCGCTCTCCCGGGACCCGGATATCTACGAGGTCGTGCGACGCGACCCTATCGTCGCCCATGCCATAGACCAGCGGTTGCATTCGATCGCCGGTACGGAATGGCGGGTCGACCCGAACCGCCCCGACGTCGACGTCGACAAGAAGGCCGCGAACGTCATTGAGGGGCTCCTCCGAGAGATCTCCCGCTTCGTCGAGGGGCGCTACGAGCTCGCATCTGCCGTGATCCGGGCTCGCGCCTACGCCTTCATCGAGGGCCGTAGGAAGCTCGCGAGCTTCGGGGGCGGGCCGGTCCTCCGGTGGTTCACTCCGACCCGTCTCCGGGACGTTGACCGGCGCCGGGTGAGGATCATCCCGGAGTGGACGGAGCTCGCCTCCCTAGGGCGCCGGAAGCTCCGGACCCGGCTCGAGATCTTCGACCTTACCGTCGACGATTGGGTCCGGATCGAGCGGCCGGAGTGGTTCGTCCGGCACGTCTACAATGAGGAGGAAGCTCGTCTCGGCTACGGGCGCGGGCTCCTCGAGGCGATTTATTTCTACCACTACGCGAAGCAGGTAGCGCTCAGGGAGGGCCTCCAGGGGCTCGAGAGATGGGCGCAAGGGCTCGCGGTGGCGAAGATCGACGGCGTCCGGGTCGCTTCCACCGGGAAGCCGAATACGGCGATCGCGACCGCATGGCTTGACGCGATCAAGAAGACGAAGGCCCGGCATGGTCTCGTGATCGACAAGCAGGACGAGCTCGAGGTCTACTACCCGAAGGGCGAGGGTCACGGGCTCGTTAGGGACTTCCTCACCTATCTAGACGAGGGGATCGTCAAGCTCATAACCGGGGCCCTCCGTCCGACCGGCGGGGGGGAGGGCGGCGCCTACAACCGGGCCGAAACGGAGCAGGACGAGCAGGAAGCCCTTGTCCGGTACGACCGGGCGCTCATGGACGAGGTCATTACCCGCGACCTCGTCGGTCTGGTATGGCGCGCCAACTGGTCGAATCTCGTCAAGTGTGGCCTCGCGGGGGCGAAGATGCCCCGCTTCCGCTCCGAGCACCAACGCAAGGAGGACCCCCAAATCGCCGCCGACGTCTTCACGAAGCTAATGAGCGTCGAGGGCTTCAAGGTCCGGAAGGACGAGGTCTACAAGAAAACCGGCTACTCGATGCCCAGGCCCGAGGACGAGGTTTTCGAGGGGTCGGGCGCCCCGGAGCCGGGGGGAGGTCCTCCGGGCGTCCCCGGCTTCCCGAGCTTCGACGCCCTCACTCCGACGAAGCCCAGGGACCCGGCGGCGCTTCCCATGCCGAGCCCCCGCGAGGGGGAGGTCGGCCCGCCTCCGAAGGGGGGCGGGGCGCCCCCGAAGGAGCCAATCACCCTCGAGGACCTCGAGCGGTACGGCTCGCGCTTCCGCGACGCCGGGGGAGGGACCCCCGCCCCTTTTGCGCTAACGACCGTCGACCGGCTCGCCGAATGGCGGGAAGAGGATCATCCTCGAGCGGACGACGGTCGATTCGGGCCGGGGAGCGGGGAGGCCTCGACCGAGAAGGAGACGAAGGTTGTCCCGTCCGGGGGCTCTTTGGGGATTAGGTGGGAGGCCGACGTTTCCGGGGCAACGAAGGACTCCGTAGTCTTCGCGATTTACTCCGTCCGTAAGCGCTGGCCCTGGGCGGCTTCCGAGCTTGAGGCCGTGAAGGGCGCGATCGTCGAGGATGCCCTCGCCCACAAGAGCCGGAAGAACCTCTACCTCTCCGAAGGCTTCGACGAGAAGATCGAGGGCTTCATTGAGGAGTGGGGGGTCGAGCCGGGCTCCTGGCCCCTCTTTGTCGGCGTCGAGAACGGGGTCGAGACCCCCGAGGTCGTCGAGTCGGTGATTCGTCACGAGCTCGGGCACATGATCGAGGGGCAAATTCTCAACTCCGACGAGAGCTTCTATCGGAAGGAGCTCGAGCCGATCCTCTTGGAATTCAAGGAGTCGGAAAGCAACATTTTCCCCTCCTCCTATGCGATGGAGGACCCCTCGGAGCTCTTCGCGGAGGCGGTCTCCGAGGCATTCTGCGATCGAAAGCAAAGCGAGCTCGGAAGGAGGATCACGGAGGCCCTCGACCGATGGGTCCCCCCTGGCGACCAGCAACGCGCGCGCTTCGCCGACTGGAACGAGGAGGATCACCCGCGCGACGAGGACGGGCAATTCGCGCCGACCGAGGGAGGGGGCCGTCCCGAAAAGCCGAAGAGATCGAGCGACCTCCGGAGGGACCTCGGGGACCTCGTGGATATCGGCTCCTGGGGGCGCGGGGAGAATCAATTCGACCTCTGGCTCGAGGGGTATTACGAGGACCCGAAAGAGGGCGGGGGCCAAGACTGGCTCGAGGAGGTCGACGGCGTCCCGATCCCCCCTCTTGTGAAGGAGCATCTCGAGGAACGAGGGAAGCTCGAGGAGGCGATCGAGCGGAAGAAGGAGATCACCGATCGCTTTCAACGCGAGCAAACCCCGGCAGGCCGGAAGGAGTTCCATCTCGCATCGGTCGGATACTATGACGAGATGCCCGACGAGATCCGGGGCCTCGCCGACAAGGTCCTGTCCGGCGAGATCTCCTACCAGGGCGACGCGGCGCGAGATCTCCGAAACTGGCTCGACGATGAGAACAACCCGACGAACCCGATCAAGGGCGAATGGCACCTTGCCATGGACGAGGCCAAGGAGGAGCGGCGGGAGGCGAGGAAGGCCCGGCGGGGCTTCCTCAAGTTCCGGCCCGAGAGCTACGTCGGGAAGAGCGAGCGGCCGATCTACGACCTCGCGGTCGAGAGGGTTCCCGGGGGGATCGAGTCGCCAAACGTCAAGGCCGAGACCCTCCCCTCTCCCGAGGCCTACTCCGAGATGCGGTCGGCGTGGAAGAAGCTCCCCTCGCACGTCCGAACCCGACTTCACGCGATGGGGGTCGACATTCGTCACGACCCGGAGGAGAGCAAGGGCAAGGTCGGGACCTCGTTCAAGAAGTCTCATTACGCCTACTTCTCGGGGGGGCGGGTCGTTCTGACAGACGGGGAGGGCCGATACACGGGCCCGAACCCCGACGACGATTGGAGCTATCAGGCCTTCGCTCACGAGCTCGGTCACGCCTTCCACCTCACGAATCGGTACGAGGACCCGGATAACCGGCTTGGGATCACCGAAGACGCTTACGAGGCCTTCGATGACCTCTACAAGAATCGGATCATCCGCTACGAGGACGCCCTCATCCGTTACGGGAAGAAGGCGAAGAAGGAGCTCGAGAGATCAGCGGAGAGGATGAGGGAAAAGCTCCTCGATCTCATCGACCGGCAGAGAGAGCACGAGCCCGGGAGCGCCGAGTACGAGGGCCTCGAGGCCAGAATCCAGGGCGAGCACGCATGGTTTCAGGACCACGTCAAGAACGCCTCGAAGCTAGATAAGGCCCTTTCTGCGATCAAGGCCGAGAGATCGAAGTTCGGGGAGAAGGGGGTCGTCGGTCGGCATTTCGGGCTCAATGGGGACGCCGACGTGAAGGACCTCGTCACCTTCTTAGAGGGGTATGCTTCAAACGCAGCGTTTTCGGATTCCTTCAAGAAGACGAAGGACATGGAGAAGGCGAAGAGGGCGCAGAGGAAGGTCTTCGGGAAGGTCTCTCTCTATTCCCTCACCAACTCTCACGAGTATTTCGCCGAGGGCTTCAAGGAGCACATCCTCTATCCGGATCGCCTCGAGGAGAGCGATCCTTACCTTTCCCGATGGATGAAGGAGGCCTTCAATGCTTCGTCGGACCTTTGACGTCGACGGTGCTTGGCTCGAGCTCACCCTCGAGGGGATGAGCTTCGGGGACGCAACCGGAGAGCTCGAGGAGGTCCTCGAGGACCTCGAGGAGAACGGGCTTCCCGAGAGGACCGGCGGGACCGAGGGAGACGCTCAGGTCGAGAGCGTCGTCTTCGTCCCCGCGACGGTCTTCCAGGCCGACGAGGTCGAGCGATACCTCGAGGAGAAGGGCTTCACGGTGGACGAGAGACCCCCAGGAGGAGGAGACGAATGAGCAAGGGTAGATGGAAGTGGATTCTCGCGTGGATCAACGGCTTCGGGGAGGTCGCCTTTCAGGTCGACCCGGACGTCTGGAAGGAGCGCGACAAGCATCGGCGCCTCACGATCCGGAGGTTGACCCTCCTCCTCGCGGGGCCGAAGGGGATTCAACTTGCTCGGTGGATTCCCTTCGCGAAGATCGACGGCGGCTCGGAGCTCGTCTCCGGGGAGGAGATCACCCTCGAGACCCGTCTCGTCGGGATCGTCGCGAAGCCCTCGAGGAAGCTCGAGGACGGTCTCCTCGAGACATGGACGAGCATCGTCACGTCGACGCCGGGGGGTCTCCCTCCGGGTCGCAGGCCGGGCGGAAACGACCGGGGAGGTCCTCGGGGGCTCATCCGGTAGGGAGGCTTTCATGGGCTCGATGAAGGAGCTTCGCGTCGCGATGAGCGACGAGGACAAGGAGGCCCTCTTCGCCTCCTGGCGCGAGGAGGATCATCCTCGAGACGGCGGGAAGTTCGCCCCGAAGGAGGGCTCCGAGGCGCACGCGAAGAAGCACGGCTACTACGGGAAGCATTCCATCGGCGACTCGGTGAAGCGGATCGTCGAGAAGGAGGTCGCCGGGGCGAAGGACAAGAGCCCGAAGGCGATCACCGATTCCCTCATGAAGCGCTTCGAGAAGAGCGTCAAGGATGAGAAGTCGAAGGCGGGCCTCCGGGGGGCGATCGAGGAGTACGTCGGGAAGCTCGGGAAGAAGGCCTCGAAGGGGGGACGGGTCGACCCGAAACACAAACCGGCGACAAGCGGGAGCGGGCTCACGAGGCCGGGGAAAACGGGGCGGGTCGAGACCCCGAAGTACGATCCTCCCCCCAGGGAGCCCGGAGAGGGCGGGAGGCTCTACAAGTCGGAGGGCAGTCTCATCGTGAATGACTGGCTCGGGAAGATCGACGAGGCATCCTCTCCGAAGGACCTCTCGAAGATCGAGGCCTCCATCGTCGAGGATCACGAGGACGGGCTTCTCGACTACCGCGAGAAGACGGGGCTCCTCTTGGAGATCAAGGACAGGAAAGGCAAGAAGTGATCGACGGACGCGACGAGATCCTCGAGCTCCTCCGGAAGAGCGCCGCCCCCTTTCGCGACGTCCTCCTCGAGCTCGCCCGCGCGGAGGCGGTCCCGAGAGAGGGACGGCGCCGGGCGGCGATCGAGGAGCTCGCGGTCCTCTTCCGGAACACCCTCGGGCTCGCCGACCTCCTGGGGCGGCGGCGCCTCGAGCTCTCCGCGCGCGGCAGGACGAAGCAATCCCTCCGGGCCCGAGCCCCGGACGAGGCCTCCCTTTTCTCGGCCGAGGGGCCGATCCGATTCGCGGTCAATTCTCCGATCGTCCCGGCGGTCGAATTTGAGGAGGCGGTTGCCGACGTCGTCTCGAGGACCCCGGAGCTTGCGCGCTCCTGGGAGGAGGTCTCGAGGGTCTACCAGAAGCACGGATTCGCGGTCGCGCGCTCGACCGACCTCGTCGTGACGAACGCGGTCAAGAGGTCGATCGAGCGGCTCGCGAAGAAGGGGGCCGACCTCTCGACGGCGACCCGGACGATCGATGCAGTCGGCTCCGACCTCGAGGGATGGTCGAGAGGCTACGCCGAGAACGTCTACCGAACGAACATGAGCCGGGCCTACTCGGCCGGGCGGTTCCGTCACGCGACCGACCCGGACGTCTCGAGAGTGATCGGCGCCCTCGAGTTCAATGCGACGAAGAACGCGAGGACCCGGAGGGGGAGGCCGAAGGAGGACAAGGGGGAGAACCATCTCGCGGCCGACGGCATCCTCGCCCATCCGCGCGATTCCATCTGGCGCGGCTACTCCTCCCCCCTCGGCTACAACTGCCATTGTGGGCTCCGCGAAGTCGACCGGTGGGAGCTCGAGGAGCGGCGGCTACTCGAGGGATCGCGGGTCAAGCGCTACCTCCCCGCGAGCTTCCCCCAGGTCGTGAAGACCCCCGGCTTCGGGGACAGGCCCGACCTCGAGATCTACGGGGGGCGGTAGATGCCCGAAACATACGTCCAGCTATGCGGGCTCCCGGGGTCCGGGAACAGACTTTTGATGCGGCTCTTCCAATCTGCCGGGGCCGAGTCGGACGTTCAGCACGGGAGCGCCGGGACTCACTACATCCGAGAGGCTCTCGAGAAGCACGCCGGTCACCGTCGCTTCGCCGTGATCCCCGTCCGGGACTGGCAGGCAGAGATGACCTCGAGGAATCGCCGAATGGATTGGGGAGAGCACGAGGCCAAGAAGCCCTTCGCCGTCCTCTCGGTGATGCGGGTCCTTGTCGAGCTCGAGATACCTACCCGGATGGTCTCCTTCGAGTCGATCTTCCTCTATCCGGAGGAGTCGAAGGACCTCCTCCTCGACTGGCTAGGGTTGCCCTGGGTCCCCTGGCCCGAGGGGGACTATCCACGAGACGAAAACGCGAAGTGGAGGACGACCCGGTACATAGCCGGGCTTCCATGCGATAGGGGGCCTTGATGGCGGTTGCATTCGACGCGGCTTCGAGCTCTTCTCCGTCCGGAGTGAGCAACTCCTTCTCATGGGCTCACACTTGCTCAGGGTCAAATCGGATACTCGTCGTCTCCGTGTTCCACGAGAAGACCCCGGACCCGGCCTATTCGACGACCGTCACCTATGACGGGGTCGCTATGACGAGGCACGGGGCGATCGACGTCGGGGGGGGCGGGGGGTCGGTAGACCGGATCGAGGCCTTCTACCTCGTGGCCCCGGCGGCGGGGTCAAAGACGGTTGCGGTTACGATCTCGGCGTCCGTCGATCGCGGGTATTTCGCTGGCCTAGCGGTCTCGATCAACGGTGCCGCCCAGGCGGCGCCGACGGACGTCCAATCCGCGCAAAACGCAGCGACGGACCACATCACGGATTCGGTTACGATCGCGAGGGCGGATAGCCTCGTCGTCACAACGGCCGGTCACGGGCTCGATACCTCCGTGACCATGGTCCCCGACCATGGGGTCGAGCGGCTCGACGTCGGAACGAATCAGGCCGGAGGGGGCAGGGCATCCATGGGGACCCAGGTCGAGGCGGGGGTGGGCTCGGCATCCGTGGGGTGGTCGAGCGACACTTCGCAGAGAATGAACATCTACGCCCTTGTATTCCCCCCCCCGCCCCCCCCCCCCCCCCCCCGAAACAAAAACACCACCGGAAGGCTCCCCGGGCCCCAGCGCCCCCCCCCCCCCTTCCGGGTCCACACGCTGCAG
>Ga0180432_10005179_pt1 | contig 17533 bp, 13 predicted proteins | sample SS_ome_10_FD_132414 | JGI IMG/M metagenome (GOLD analysis project Ga0180432, IMG submission 132414) | Hypersaline lake sediment archaeal communities from the Salton Sea, California, USA - SS_1_MS_2 metaG | ecosystem: Environmental > Aquatic > Non-marine Saline and Alkaline > Hypersaline >...
AAAAAGAATCAATTATGCAAAACAAACCCAATTTCCCTCGATTTTGCGTCAAAATCAAGGATTTTGCCAAAAAACAAACCCAAAACAAACCCAATCAAACCCAATCTCAACCCACCCCACCCAGCCTTTCCACAATTTTTACTTTTTCCTTTATTACCGCCGACATACTTTGTTTTGTTCTAATTTTCAAAAGAGATTATTACACCCCCGGCAATAATGTGCTCTCTTTCGTCATACAGCACTACCCTCTGACCGGGGCACGGTGCGAATTGTGGCTGGTCAAACTCAATCACTATTTGGGTTTCATTAACTTCAATAAGTTCACAAGATTGAGGCTCACCATACGAACGAATTTTACCATACATCTGTTTGCCCACAACAAGTTGTTCCGGCACCAGCGTATTAATCTGGTTTACCTTGATAACACGATAGCTTATTTCTTCTCTGGTGCCTAATGAGATGGTGTTTGCATTAGCATCTATCCTGCCCACATAAAGAGGTTTGCCGCCGGCAAAACCAACCCCCCTTCTTTGGCCAAGCGTGAAATTGGCAATACCTTTATGTGTACCTATCCTGTTACCTTCTATATCTGTTATATCGCCGAATTGACTAGGCTCAGCACAATCGAGGGCCTCTCTATAGTTTCCTTCACCGGCAAAGCATAATTCCATACTTTCAGTCTTATCTGCGACACTTAGGTTCAGTTGAGCGGCGATTGAGCGAACTTTTTCTTTCGTCAATTCCCCCAGAGGAAGAACCAACCTGGTAAGTTTTTCCAAAGTGATGCCATATAGAAAATAGCTTTGGTCTTTTGTTTTGTCTTTTGCTCTGCCAAGATAGACTCGTCCATCAGTTTCAGAAACTCTCGCATAATGTCCTGTTGCAAGATAGCTAATCCCGAATGTTTTCTGCAGAAAATCCCACAATAACGAAAATTTCAAAAGTGTATTGCAGTCAACACAGGGGTTGGGAGTCTGACCTTTCGCATAAGTTTGGCGAAACTGTTCTATTATAAGCTCTTCAAAGGCCGCAGTAACATCAACAAAATAGTGAGGTATATTAAATTCATTACAAACAAAAGCAGCATCTGCTCCGCAACAACCCCGGCTGTTTATATTGCACGAGACAGGTATCTTCATCGTGATACCCAGAACGTCCCATCCGTTCTCCTTAAGCAAATGTGCTGAGATACTACTATCGACTCCGCCGCTCATAAGAACCGCTATTTGTTTGGAATGTTCTTCTTTAGGTTTCCATGGAGCAAAACTTGGCGGCATTAATGTTATGTCATATTGACTCATCATCACTATTATACAAGCTTTAGTCGAAAAGCATAGTATTTATGTATCGCTCGGCCGTATCAGGTAATATAACAACAATCAGTTTGTCGGAATTCTTTTCTCGCTTGGCTATTTTAACTGCCGCAGCAACTGCAGCACCGGATGATATGCCTGTAAATCCCATACAATGCTGCCCCGCATTTTACACAGATATCTGCGTAATCCTATGAACCGGAGCCGGTCAACAAGTTTTCCATTTTTCTTTTAACATTTTTTATCTCATGATATTTGCTAATTGAGCATTTTTTGCCCGCAGACCCCTTCGCAAGAATATGAGGGGCCGAGGAGTAAAAAATGCGGCGGGATTTTACTTCAGGTTGGCTGCCCACACTCCTATTCGTGCTCATCAATAAAAACGACGGCACACAAAACTGCCTGCGGCAAAAAGGCCCCATTCTCAGCGACGTAATCTCCGCCAACGGCGGACTCACATTACACAGACCGGGGTCCTTTCTCTAATCCCGCCAACCAAAAATCCCTTAAGCCGTTCTCCTGATACCAGTCATTCCACACTCTCTACAAACCAGCTGCTCATTAAACAACTCACCTGTCATCATCATTGCTCGCATAATACTCAACAGCTTACGAGCAACCGCAACTATCTCTACCTTCTTACGTCCAGACTGACCACACATCACTCACTCATAAAAGGCTCGAAGTCCGGGACTCTTCTTTATCGCACGCCAGGCACTCTCAACTATCAGCCATCTAACTACACTCGGACCCTGCTTGCTTATATGACCTAACCTTCTGCTCGAACCGCTCTCATCCAACCTCGGCGTCAAACCAAAATAAGCACAATACTGCTTACTGCGACCAAATCGCCTTATATCGTCCGTATAAGCCAAAACCGCCTCCGTTGTCCGAGGACCAACCCCAGGAATACTCATCAACAACTCCCCGCCCGGCTGCTTGTCAAGATAACCGTCAAGATATTTCGTAGTACGCTTGAGCTGACCCTCAAGTAGCCAAAGCTTCTCCAGCATATCAATTAGATTCATACGCCAAAGCTCTTCGCTGTTAATCTCTGCCTGTTCGCAAAGCCCACGCATCCAGACTCTATTGGTAACCTTCCACAAACTGCCCCTGTATGCTGCTTTGACAAAGCCGTTGGCTTTCAAAAGCATACGAATACGATTCTTAACCTGTGTAATACTGCTTACCATCTTTCTGCGATGCTGTATCGTTACCCTCCACTGCCGAACCTCTCTGTTGGGAATATACACCTTCGGCACCTCACCTATCGACAGCAGCACCGCCTGTTTGCGAGAATCTATCCTGTCGTTCTTTTTCGCTGTCCGGTATATCCAGGTCATCTTGGTCGGATTGCTGACCGTAATGCTGTCAACCAGGTTAATCAGGGCATCGTGCCGATACCCGGCCTCGCCGCTGATCTCGAACGTAAGATGCAGCTTCTCACCATCCCGGCGTTGTCCGTTAAGAAAGTCTTTCATTCGATTGATGTCCGTTTTTAATGTTGTGAATCTGTCTTTTTTTCCTTTTTGCACGACACATGCAATTGTTTTCTTGCTGTCGATGTCGAATCCGATATACTTGTCCATAATGAGCCTCCTGTAAAAAAGGTTATTGTGGCGTTTCAACGACCACGAGCCGAAAAGGCAGGGCCGTTACTACGAGCCCGATTATAACCTAAACGGGAGGCTCCGGTTTCATAGCTTATCAGCATTCCCAAAGTCACACGATGGACACGAAATCATCTATCCTGACTCCAACGGCACTTACCAACCCTTCAACAAACGGTATAAAAGAAAGTTCGGGTTATCCGGCAATGTTTGACTCCGGTAAATCAGACGCTCGTAAATATTCCGCATTGGCAATTTGCCTGTTAGTAATTACTTCGGGGGCCAGTTGTGGATTTTGCGCCCGTAGCTCAGCAGGATAGAGCATCGGTTTCCTAAACCGAAAATCACTGCTTTGAGCCCTTTCGGGCGTAGTTGAGTGGATGGTTGCCATTTTCTGCAAGGATTGAGAACGGTAGCCTATAGTTGCCACAAAGGGTAACGTCATCAAGCCGCAAGTTCGAAAACACTGAATCAGCAATTTGGCGTTTCTGGGGTACTGGAAGCATAACGTATTGTCCTGCAAGATTTTGTGCCGCTTCTGTTGATGGGAAACAAAGTCATTACAAATAGCACATTTATACACAAAAAAAACCGTGCCAGCACCTGTCACCAACACGGGCTCAAACGAGGCCGACGTGACTCGAACACGCAACCTTCGGATCGACAGTCCGATGCTCTAACCAATTGAGCTACGGCCCCGTAATCTCAACCCCAAAAATATACCAAACCATAAACTCTTATGCAATTATTTTTTATAAAATCAGCTAAACCGCTAAAGCCGTCGCACTTCACAGCTATTTTCTCGAAGACTGTGAACGTCTGACAACCGGTTGTGATTTACTATACTTTTTATGATTCTGCTGCAGAACTTTCATGGCTTTTTTCACGTCGGCGACTTTCAAAACGCCGGTTGTTCGGCCGCCCTTCGCCCCCGCCGTGCAATACGCATATGAAATATTTATATGGTTTTTAGCCAATCTTTCCACCACCGTCGCAAGAGCACCGGCCTTATTGGTCAGGTTCACGCACAAAACCTCACTCCTGTTATAGGGCATATTAAGTTTTGTTAACACTTCTTGTGCTTTTTTCGGCGCACCAAAAATCACCCTCATAACACCGTGCTCAACAGAATCCATCATTGTTATTGCTATGATGTTAATCTTCGCCTCCGCAAATTCACTGAGCACCAGAGACAGAACACCAGGCTTATTAACCATAAAAATCGAAAATTGTTCCGCAATATACATACATCGGCCTCTCAAATCAAAGGTAACTCAACTTGTTTTTATCGCTTTGACGGCACTTTCTTTGTCCGGGAAAAATCTAAAAACCTTCTCAAGACTGGTTATCTTAAAAACCCTGTGCAGTTGCGGATTTATCGCGCTGATAACCACCTCACCCTCATCTTTCTGAACTTGATCCCGAATATTAAGCAGAAGACCCAAAACCTGGGAGGAGAAAAACTTCACCCCCCCAAAATCAAATATAACCCTCTTCGGTCGATTTTGTTCTATAAATTCTTCTATCTCAGTAGCAGCCGCTGCTATTTTTTCCACACAGCTGATTGAGGTGGCCTTAAAAGCGATAATCGCTATATGCTCTTCACTGGTTATTTCAACGCCGACTTTTTCGTCCATATCCTTTGCCGCACGGCCCTGACAAAAAACGCAATTCCACCTAATTCTCACAAGTTCGTCAGCCCCTGTTCACTTCTTGCCCGTCCTGAGCTTGCCGAAGGGCCTGTCCTTAGCTATTGTTGCTTATTTCCCAACATTTATCAATAGCCAACCATTAATAATTAAATTTTTCAGCATTTCCAACAGGCCGAAATATGCCCCCTGTATTTACGTTTTTTGGCCAATATCGCTTTTTACTTTAGACAATTGCCCTCAGCAAAAGCTCTTCTCAGTCAAACATTTGGCGATTATATTATAGTGCTCACGATTGAATTTTTACGTTTGTTCGCGGGCAAACACCTTTAAAGCAATAAGTTACAATCCCCGTCGCGGGAATTTATTACCCTGAAAGGCATATCTTAATTCCGTTCGGATTCGCCTATTCGGATGTACTCATCGCATTTTTGACGCATCAGAGCTAATACCGTAGCATGACTCGAATCATTAACCAGGTTGTGCAACTCTAACGGGTCCTTTTGGATATCCCACAATTCCTCTATCAAAGGCTTGGTTTCATGATAACGGATGTATTTGTATTGCTCGGTCCTGACGCATTTGGAGCGCACAGTGCCTTTTTTGAATATTTCCTCTCTTTCGGCATCATCCTTTGCGTCTTCAACTGCTGTTCTGAAGCTGGCAAAATTATTTTCTGAAAATGTACTTTTGCGCACCTTTGTTTTGCTGCCATTCACAAGACCTAAAAAACTGACGCCATGCATTGAACTCGGCCTACTTACACCACCTAACTCCAGTATCGTCGGAGCGAAATCAACTATACTCACAAGCCCGGCTATCTTACTTCCACCCTTTAATGCCTTAGCTCTCGGGTCATAATAAAGCAAAGGAGCACGCACCGATTCTTCATAAAGCAAATCCTTGCCGCGCAACCGTTTCGACCCGCAGAAGAACCCGTTGTCTGAGCTGTAAATAATAACGGTATTCTCCTCCAGCCCCTGCTTTTTAAGCTCATCGCGAATTTGCCCTAATGCCGCATCAACACCCGTTATCAATGCGTAATAATTTTTAATAAAGTTGGAAAATTCACCTACCCCCTTGCGCCCTCGATATTGTTCCCTCACCACCTTAGGCAGCTTATTAAAATAATCAACGCCGTCATTTGAATACCGCGGTATGTCTTTATCATCATAGAGCTTGCGATATTTACTCATCGGCTGGAAAGGTCCGTGCGGTGCTTTGAAGCTGACAGACAAACAGAACGGCTTATCCGCCTGTGATTTCTTCGTATCTGCGATAAACTGGCAGGCATAATTAGCATTGACTTCGGTAAGATGCCCCTTGTCCGTATCATACTTACCTTGCCCTGCGTAACCGTTCCAGCGGTCAAATTCCCCGCTCGGCATATGCTCTGTCTTTAACCACAATCCCGTACGGTAGTTGCGCTTGCCGTTGGGATAAGGAAATTCTATGCCCAAAACCTTTTCATCAGTCACTGGAAAACCGAACTTGCCGACAAAGCACGTTCGATACCCTGCCTTTCGCAGCCCGACAGGATAGCTCTCGGCGAATTCAGCTTTACTTATGGCGAACGTTGTCGGCCTGTCGAATCCGCAGCGATGGCTGGTCAAATATCTGCCTGTCATAATACTCGCCCGGCTCGGCTGACATATCGGCGAGGCATGATAGACATTCTCAAATAGCACACCATCAGCTGCCAGCTTGTCCATATTAGGTGTTATGATATGCTTATTGCCGTAACAACCCATAGTATCCCAACGTTGGTCGTCCGCCAGAAGGAATATTATATTAGGCTTAGTGGACTTCGCCGATTTGTTTGAAAATAATCCGGACCCGTAACTCGCTCTTGCCCCTGAAAGCCCAAATGCCGTCGCTGCCAATGTCTTCAAAAAATCACGTCTGCCGAAACTGTCCTTCATTTTTCGCTCCTTCATTTTGCTAATCGTTACTTGGCAATTCCCCCTCGGATATCCCTATTTCGTTCATTACTCTTGTAAGTTCAGCATGCATTTCGCTGACCACCGACGCATAGGCCGGATTGTCATATACGCTGACCAACTCCAGCGGATCCTTTTGCAAATCGAACATATCATACACATCTGCCTTGTTATTATAGTGATAGCAAATCAGCTTATACTTATCGGTGCGAATTCCGTGATGTCTCGGCTTACCGGCCCAGTATGAGTAAAAGAACGACTTTCGCCAGTCGGTCGGCGCCTTACCTTGCAATAACCGACGAAAGCTTCGCCCCTGCATTCCCGCCGGAACTTCAACGCCGGCAAAATCCAGGAAAGTCTCTGCGAAATCAACATTGACAACAAGCTTGTCGCAAACGCTGCCCGGCTTTATCTCTTTCGGATAGCGTACGAGAAAAGGCATCCTGAGTGACTCTTCCAGAATCAAACGCTTATCGTAAAAGCCATGCTCCCCAAGAAACATACCCTGGTCCGATGTATAAACCACAATGGTATTTTGCTTTAAACCTTCACTATCAAGTTCATCCAAAAGCCTGCCAACACTTTCGTCGTTAGCAGTGATACAGCGGATATAATCCTTAACATATTTCTGATAAGCTGCCTGTATCTTTTGCTTATCGTTCATCCCGGTAGTATCCAGCGGCCCTGTTGGCCAGGTGCTTCTTTGCATCCTGCCTGCCAGCTTCAGAATCTTGGCCCAGTGCCGTGACATTTGCTGTGGCGCGCGATTACTGAAATCGTCAAAAAGCGTTGAAGACTCAGCTATTTGTTTGTTCTTGAACATATCTTTATGTCGCTTGGCATATTGCCACAAACCATGTGGAGACTTATGCTGGCACATCATCAGGAACGGCTTATTCTTATCGCGATTTTTCAGCCACTCAAGTGTCAAATCCGTAATAATATCCGTCACGTAGCCTTTATAGCTCGTTTTAACTCCGTTCTTGTCAAAAGTCGGATTATAATATTTGCCCTGTCCGTGACGCCCAACACTACCAAGGACCTCATAGTGGTCAAAGCCGGATGGCGTTGATTTTATATGCCATTTACCGATAACAGCCGTTTGATAGCCGGCGTTGGTCAACTGGCGAACAAAACTCGGATGTCCGGCTTTAAGCGAACCCCCGAGTTTTCTGACCCCGTTAACATGGCTGTATTGGCCGGTGATAATACTTGCTCGGCTGGGTGTGCATATTGAATTATTGCAGAAGCAATTATTAAGCCGCATACCTTCCGCGGCAATTTTGTCAATATTAGGCGTTTTAGCATAGTCTTTTAGCCAGCTGCCATAGCAACTTATAGCATTAGCGGCATGGTCATCTGCCATAATATAAAGAATATTAGGCTTATCACCGCCTTTGCTATTGACCTCAACTTCTCTTTTGGAAGATGGCCTAACACTTGCTTGACCGGCGTTTTGTGCGAAGGCCAGGCCCCCGGCAATTCCAGCACACTGCTTCAAAAATTCTCTGCGGCAAAGCATATCGTTTCTCTAAAATCTATCATTGCGGCCCTCAGCCCGCCAACAAAGCCACCTTAGGCATTTTGCGCCGCCGTTCCAGCTTCCGATGATCGCTGCATTACTACGGCCATATATTCTCCAACTAACGTCTCAGTAAGCTCTTTAACAGAGATGATTTTATTTACCTGATATGTGTTAGCTCCCGCGAAAGCAAACCCGTTTTCAATATCACCTTTTTTTGCATTAGTCAATGCAAGAGCGATACAATATGGCACATTTTCAAAATCACAACTTTTTAGACACTTCCATGGACACTTGAAAGTTTCCTTAACGCCTGATGAAACCCGCTCAAGAAACTCATCTCGTATAGCTCTTCCAGGCAGTCCTACGGGGCTGTCAATTATGACTATATCTTCTTTCTTGCAGTTTAAATACGCATCCTTAAATTCCTGAGATGCGTCACATTCATAAGTTGCTACAAACCTGGTCCCCATCTGCACACCCTGAGCACCTAACTGCATAAACTTATTAATGTCAGCACCAGTGTATATTCCTCCCGCTGCGATCACAGGGACACTTTTAATAAACAGTTCTTCATAGGGTTTTATCGCAGAGATTACTTCCGGCAGTATCTTTTCCAACGCATAGTCAGAATTGCCGATTTCCTCTCTTTTGAAACCGAGGTGCCCGCCGGCTAATGGTCCTTCTACAACCAACGCATCTGGTATATGGTTAAACTGTTTTGCCCACGATCTAAATATAATCTTGGCCGCCTTGGCGGAAGATACGATAGGGACAAATTTAGTAGGCAGTTCTCCTAATTTGTCTAATGGCAATGTCTCAGGAAGCCTTATTGGAAGGCCTGCCCCAAGAAAAAGCAAATTCGCTTCCTCTTCCACTGCACATTGCACAAGCTCGTTGAAATCTGAAAGTGCGACCATTACATTTACACCGATAATCCCGTCTGTCTTGGCTTTCGCCTTTCTTATTTCTTTCCGCAAGGCTCTTTTGTCCGCTTCCTTAGAATTTGTATCCCAGTCCGGCTCAAACTGGCCAATTCCAGCAGTAGCGATAACACCTGTCCCACCGGCATTTGCAACCGCAGAAGCTAAACCTGATAGTGAGATTCCAACCCCCATACCTCCCTGGACAATTGGTATATCAGCTTCCCAATCCCCTATCCGCAGTGCCGGCATCTTCTTAAAACTCATATTTTATTGTTTCCTTTCAGTCAACCTGTATAACTATCAGGGGCTTTGCAAAGAGCTAAGCGCCTGGTTTTATCCACAGTATAAAACAAAACGTTTCTTTTTGGAAGATTAAAATAAGTTGCCCTGCCTGTCATGAGCGAAATGCAGCGCAGCCGAATGGAACAATGTCGAAAGGGTCGATAATAAAATATAATCCCCTCTCCGGCCTCAAGGACTATCCCCCCGGCCCCAAGTATATAAGGCCGTCAGACCGGAGAGTATGTGTAAAAAATTAATCTTTCTTCAATTTATATCCCACATTCTAAAGAGCAAATTCCACAGTTTGGTAGGGTGGGGCTTGCCCCACCAGTTTACTGGTTCACTCTGCTTCAATTATCATACAATGACCGCTGCCTGGAGCAATATGCACCTTGATATTATCTTTTGATGTTTACTCGAATGAAATTTGCTTTTCCAAAATTTATAGGGCTATCGGAGTAAAATGGATAGATTTTAGGCTCGCCGCATCGAGTTCACCTTCAATACAGGAGACGCTGACCTTATATTTGCCTGGCTTAGCGAAGTTTATCCAACCGATAGGAAAACGCTGGTAGTTGTGAGACGAGTTTTGCTGATTCTGAATATGTTCACCGCCTTGGACATCAACGCCCCAGACAATGCGTCCCTTGCCGGCATACGTAAGCCCAACCCTATAGTCACCGGGGGCCAGAACCTCAACCTCCCAGATAGCCTTACCGCCAGGTGTCCATTTATAAACGCGTTTCACATGCTTCCACTCGCCGAATTTTTCCATCCAACCTCGCTTTGCCAGCTTAGCGCCTTTAGCAATTGCAAACTCAGCTAAAATAGTGGTTTCGAACTCAGGATCAATTCCCCACGTAGGGTCGGCTTGAGGTTCGGCTCTTAAATCAACCTCAATAACCGAGACCAGGCTCTCCGGCGGCCGCGCAGGAAGTCCAAATCGAACCCAACCGTCAATCCTTTCAAATGAAATAGCTTCTGATTTATCACCTTTTAAAAGCCTGGCTGAAGCAATTTCAGTCTTCAGTCCTGGCAGATACAAATTACCCGAGGCTGGCCAATCGAAAATCGCCAAAAATATCTTGTTATCTTTGACTGTTATATCGCCCCACGGCAAAACATGCTCCCAGGGAGATGCTTCAGTGCCGTAAACCACCTGAGGATAGCGACCTATCCACTTGCCGGCAGCTCTAAGTGACCTGGCCGCACGCTCAGGCACACTCCCATCACCATGAGGGCCAATGTTAAGCATATAAGTCCCGCCTCGCCCCACACATGCTATCAGACGGCTGAGGATCTCTTTTGGCGTCTTCCAGCATTCATCATACCAGGCATAAGCCCATGAATCGTTGGTAGTATCCACGCTTTCCCACATACCCGGAACATTCTTTTTTGGCACGTTCATGTCACCAAGTGTTCGGTAATCGCCCAATCCACGCCCGGCTCTGCCCGAAACCAAAGCATTGGGCTGATTCTTAAGCACCACATCAACTAACTGCTGAACATATTTTTTAGGCATCTTGCCAGGCGTATCGAACCATACCACCTCAATCGGGCCGTATTCGGTGGTGATCTCTTTCACTTGCGGAAGGCATTTCTTTACAAAGTAATCATCAAAAGTTGCTGGCTTGCCCTGTGCGTCTTTTTTGGGCCCGCGAAAACCACCCGGGAAAGTCCAGTCCTGATTGTGAGAATAATAAAAACCAAAACCGATACCAACTTTTTTGCACGCAGCAGACAGTTCTTTCATCGGGTCCCGATTGAAAGGCGTTGCATCGATGATATTGAACTTATTGCACTTGGAATGATACATCGCAAAGCCGTCATGGTGCTTCGAGCTAATCACGATATATTTCATCCCGGCAACCTTGGCCAGCTGAGCAATTTTCATCGCATCGAATTTGACCGGATTGAAGTCCTTGGCAAGGGCTTTATACTTATCAACTGGAATATTAGCCATCTTGCTGTTCATAATCCATTCCCCTATCCCGTAATAGGTTTGCCCATCCACCTTATTACCCAGATTAGAGAAAAGACCCCAGTGAATAAACATCGCATAGTTGCCCTCGTTAAAAAGCTGTCCACGCACAGCATCCTCAGCTCGCAGCTTAACGATACTTTCACCCCACATCTTATCCATCTGCTGCCCATACCCCAATGGAGGCATACCAACAAATATCGATACAGTTAAAATGACCCCAACCAACTTCCCAAAAGACTTTTTACTCATAATTCCACCTTAATTATTATCTTATAATAAACTGAAATTTTGACCCGCAGGCAGTTGTTCTCCCGTATTAAACGCTTGGCTGCGCAACCATGACTTACAATAGTATCAAAATCCCTACAGCACTACAACCAAAAAACTAAATAGCGTGTATAGTGCTCACGAAAAGAAATTTCCCGCCTGTCGCGGCCAAATCCTTGCAAAACCCGCTTGTCACGGCGTAGCCTCTGGCGAAGCCGGATACTGCCCCGCAAAACTTTTGTTGCCTCGCCAGCACGCGTTGAAGATAGCTTTGCCGAAGTGAGTTTACATTGAGCGTAGTCGAAGTGAGAGAGTTGCCGTACAAGGGCTATTTTACCAAAACATATAGATATATCTCGGAATTTTGTTCTACTCCGTTTATGCGTTCAACTACCCGCAGGCCTCGAACCGAGTTTCTTTCTCAACATCAATTAAAGAACCTAATCGCTATGGGTCATACGTTCCACACGGATAGTACCAGTTACCAACTGTAATTTTTTACCACGTCAGGTTACCAATCAAGCGGTTCAGGTCAGCAAGGTCGATGTCATCATCTGAATCCATATCGCTGCAGCTCCTCCAGTAACCGCTTGTTATCGTCTCACCCGGTAGAATCGTCCACAGACCTGTGCTGCCCGTATCTATCTCGGCAAGGGTAAGGTCACCTACAAGCTGGTTAAGGTCGTCAAGATTAACTATACTATTTGCATCAAGGTCGCTGTTTTATGAAATCCTTGAAAAAATCAAACGCTTGAAGCCAATACCGATTGGATTTGGCTAATGCCAACTATAACTGAAAAACCTGATTTTATGAACGCCAGAGCAATCAGGGTCTGTCAAAAAGCGATGTCTGTAAGTGATAGGAAGCAGAAAAAGCCGTGTATTTACGGGATTTGGAGGAAAACCGGGCATGGAATCGATTTTTCTTGACCTTGCGGTAGTACATTTTGTAAAATTGTAGATGCTTTAAGAAGTTAATTGTGTTTTTTAACCGAGTATTTGGGAAATGTCAGATTTATTAAACCGTTTAAGTTGGAAATTTCAAATGAAAGTGTTTTCGCATAGCAAATGGTTTGTGTTTGCAGCTTTTATAACAGCGATGGTATCAACGCCGTTATCAGGGAAAACATATAATCTCCGGTCACCCGATGAGGACATCAGTGTTGCGATTGACGTAAACGAGGTAATTGCATATTCTGTTTTCTTCAAATCAAAGCCGATACTGACGCCTTCGGAAATTTCAATGACAATCGATAACCAGCGAAAATTAGGGGGAAACCCGAGGCTGTTACAAATTGAAACAGACACAATTAATGGGAAAATACACCCTGTTGTGCAGGTCAAGAGAAAGATTATCGCTGACCACTATAATGAAATTACTTTAAGTTTCAAAGACAATTACGGTCTTATTTTCAGGGCCTATAACGACGGTATGGCTTACAGATTTTTTACAACATTCGATAGTAAAATTAAAGTTTTTAATGAACAGGTTGAATTCAACTTTAACAAAAATGATATGATATATTTTCCGAGAGAGGATGGATTTGTCTCACACAACGAACGTTTTTATGAGCACCGAAAAATTGATAGTATTACGAACAAAGAGATTTGCTCACTTCCTGCGTTAGTGGAAATTCACAAGGGACCGAAAGTTTTAATTACCGAAAGCGATTTGGAAGATTACGCCGGCTTATGGTTGCGAGGCTCAAACAAATCTTCTCTTAATGGTATTTTTGCCAGACGTGTGGTTAAAGAGGAGATGAAAAATGACAGAAATTGCGTGGTAAAAAAGAGGGCTGATTATATCGCGGATGTCGCTGGGAACAGAAAATTTCCCTGGCGAGTGATGATAATAGCAGAGAAAGATGGCGATTTGGTTGAAAGTGACCTGGTCTTCAAGCTTGCAAAAGGCTGCGTGCTCAAAGAAACTGCCTGGATTAAACCCGGCAAAGTCGCGTGGGACTGGTATAATGCAAATAATATTTTCAGCGTGGAATTTCGTGCGGGAATAAACACGCAGACTTATAAGTATTACATTGATTTCGCTTCGAAATACGGCATTGAATATGTCATCCTTGATGAAGGTTGGTATGTCCTCGGCAATGTTCTTGATATTTCACCGGGTATGGACATGAATGAGATATTCCGATACGCCAAAGAAAAGAAGGTAGGAGTTATTCTATGGGTGGTATGGAAAGCACTCGATGATCAGCTTGAAGCGGCAATGGTACAATTCGAGAAGTGGGGGGCAGCAGGAATTAAAGTGGATTTTATGCAAAGAGATGACCAATGGATGGTGAATTTTTATCATCGTATTGCAGAACAAGCTGCGAAACGTCATTTACTGGTTGATTTTCACGGAAGTTATAAACCAACCGGACTTCGAAGAATGTATCCAAATGTGCTTACAAGAGAAGGCCTTAAGGGGCTTGAGAGTAACAAATGGAGTAAAAATATTACACCGGAACACAATTTAATGCTGCCCTTTATCCGTATGGCAACTGGTCCCATGGATTATACCCCAGGTTCAATGGTTAATGCATGCAAAAAAAACTTTCGTTCGATATTTAACCGTCCGATGAGTCAGGGGACACGATGTCATCAACTTGCAATGTATGTTGTTTTTGAAAGCCCGCTTCAAATGATTTCAGACAGCCCATCAGTTTATCTTCGTGAAAAAGAATGTATGGAATTTTTATCTGCGGTTCCTACAGTATGGGATGATACGAAAGTACTTGACGCCAAAATAGCCGATTACATACTAATTGCCCGAAGAAATGCCGACGACTGGTACGTTGGAGCGATGACGGACTGGAGCAGAAGGGAAATGACGGTTGATTTTTCTTTTCTCGGTTCCGGGTTGTACGTCATAGATATTTATCAGGATGGGATCAACGCAGACCGTTATGGAAGCGACTATAAGAAGGTAACCAAAAAAGTCGAGAGAAAAGATAAAATGAATATAATGCTGGCTCCAGGCGGCGGGTGGGCGGCAAAAATAACCAAGGCACGCTAAGACAACAGCGGTTAGATAATAAGTTCGCTAAAAATATTTTCCTTTATTTAAGTTTGTATTGAAAACGAGGTATAAGTTTTAAGAGTAATCCGTTCTTTTACAGCTATAGCTTTTTTTGCTTTGCCGTCCGCAAAACCTTATTATAAATATTTACTTCAGGCATGGGATGCTAATCCAGATTTTGATTTTGTCTTCTCTGTGGGATGTAAGCTGGAATATCGAGTCAAGGCTATGAACAGAGCAGGCCAAAGCCTACCCAGCGACAAAGTCGTTGCAATAGTTTAGTTAAATCTGTTTTATTTTCCTTTGCAAATAGTCGCCAATACCAGCCTTCAATACTTTTATGCGGTATTTGGTCGACACCACAATATGATACCGAGTATAATATACTACGAAGAATAAATCCAAACAATTCCAAAATTGTGTACATCTATATATACATCCCGAGCTGTTTTTCATTCAAAGTAAGACAGATCCCACCGGTCCATCCACTTCAGCGTGAAGCTTTCGTTTTCCAGGAGGATCGGCAGCCAGATGTATCGGCCGTTGATGGCATTTTCGGGTGTCCAGCGGTCACCCATGTAAATAAACGCATTCTTTTTGCCGATCACAGGCAGGATGTAGGTGCTTTGTGAAAAGAAGGTTCTCTCCTTGTTTTCGCCGATACAGGGATTGCCCAGTTCCTTCCAGGGACCCCAGATCGAATCGGCGACGGCCGAGCGGGCGGCGTTGGGAGCCCAGCCGGTGCAGCCGGACATCATCAGAAAATATTTGTCTTGATGTTTGAAGATGGCCGGGGCCTCCATATAGCGGCCTTCAAAGGCACGCGCATACTTGCCGGCCGGAGCCAGGTAGTCCTTGGTCAGCAGGGAAATCTGCAGGGTGCTGTTTTCCTCCGAAGCGTAGATGTGGTAGGCCTTGCCGTCGTCATCGACAAAAAGCGTCATGTCGCGGGACATTTGGCCGCCTTCAAAATCGCGGGCGAAAATATTTAGTTCGGCAGCAGTATATTCTTCCGGGACTTCGCCGCCGGAGAATTGCATATTGGCAATGGCGGGATGCGCCTTTTTTCGATTCTCGGAGATGTTGTGGGGCCATACCCCTTTGTTGGGCCGAAAGCTGCGAAGGAATTTGTACGGGCCGGCTGGCTTGTTGCTGACGGCCACGCCGCATCGAGCGGCCTTGTAGCGCTGGCCTTTGAGTTCGAGATGAAGCCACATGACGAATTTTTCGGTCTTTTGATTGTAGATCACTTTGGGCCGTTCGATGACACATCCCTTTGTGATGTCGTGGTCGGGATCCTCTTTGACGACGGCTAAGGCCACCCCTTCATTTTTCCAGTTGTACAGGTCTTTGGAACTGTAGCAGCGAACGCCTACTTGAGCGGAGTTGCCCAGTCGGCCAGCGACTTTGTGCTCGCCGAACCAGTAATAGGTATCATCATGAATGAGGATGCCGCCGCCGTGAGCATTGATATGTACACCGTCGATGTCTTTCCAGATTTTACCCGGCCGAAAAGAGGTGTAAGAGCCGGCGGTTTCTGCCGCCGTACATGAACACAGGTTGATCACCAGTGTTAAACACCCGATCGCCAACATGATTTGTTTCATCGTCCACCTCATTCTCTAAATGACAATGCTTATCCAATGCTTTTCATCACTGTGATTGTTGCCATCATCAAGGTGCGCCAGCGATTGTGCATGCCAAGTCAATTCACGGAGCTTTTCTGTAACGTAGCCATGTCCATTCTTCTTCAGAGTTTCATTTTTCTCTTCGAGATCTTGAATAAGTGTTCTAATTACGGCGTAAACCGTCGCCCTCTCTATATCTGGAAGTTCCCTCATTTGCAACCCGAGTTCTTCGATTCTATTAAGTGTTCGATCTACATCCATTTCTATTTCCTTAATCGAAAACAGTAGCACCGTTTAGAGGCTTGTGTTTAACACCTTAAATTATACCCATTCCGGTAAAAACCACAAAATTTATTTCATATAATCCGGCTTCGGGGGAGGTGGAGGGAAACGACAACTCTACCGCATTCAGCTACATAAAAGAAGCCAAAGCCAAAGCATTCTGGCGAGGCACTAAACCCGCAATAGAATTGTCGCTGATAACGGCATTGCCGTTTAGTTTTCTTTGTCAGATTGGCTTCGAAGGTATTCTGATCGAAACCTCCATATATAAAAGTCTGGTTCTTCATTTTCGAATTGTTCACTACCGACGATCTCCTTCAGTGTGTGTTCTTCTAGAGTTAATATAGTAATTTCTTTTCCATGGAGAAAAAAAGTACCTCGGCAAACCTCCCCCAGTCTTTATTGTCACTGGAGTTGTATATCCTATCAAAACAGGCATAGCACTCTCAAGATTCCAAGGCAAGAAGAGAAGATAGAAACCAACATCACGGTGAGACGTGTAGGGTTCTATTGGAGCCTTGCGAGAGAAGATCAGCTTTTTTTCTGGGTCAGTAATATAAGTAACGAAGCCAATAACCATATCGGCCGGTTTCTTGTTTCCTACATCGTTATAGTAATTCAGAAGGTAGTCTTTTACAGTTTCACACTGTATCTTTAATACGATTATAGGAGGTATCTTTGGACTTGTACCCAATGCGGACATTAACCACATAGCTATAGTTAAGATCAAAATCCCAACCAAAAGAAGCAATATAATTGTTTTAATCATCTTTTTCTTCATTGGTATAGTAAACGAGAAACATCTCAACTCAAAATTATAAACCTCTTTCCACACCTCGTCAAACCAAAAACAACGCAGACACCCGAAAGAACCGCTATTTATGTGCTTAAAGCACCATAATTTGACACTTTTTGACATTTTTTGCCATTATCTTGCATTTTTTCACCCTTTTTCCGCTGCCTCCCTGCCCTGAGCGAAGCACAGCGAAGTCTAAGGGCTTACCCCTTTTGCGCGGAGTTTCGCCTTTAGTACAAGGCGTAATTTGTCCGCCGCACGGAGGCGTACTATTGTACATCGAGGACGTGCAGTCAGGCAATAACAACGAAGTAA
>Ga0180432_10005180_pt1 | contig 17533 bp, 22 predicted proteins | sample SS_ome_10_FD_132414 | JGI IMG/M metagenome (GOLD analysis project Ga0180432, IMG submission 132414) | Hypersaline lake sediment archaeal communities from the Salton Sea, California, USA - SS_1_MS_2 metaG | ecosystem: Environmental > Aquatic > Non-marine Saline and Alkaline > Hypersaline >...
GGCTGTGATGGCACGGTCCCAAAAAGCCAATCCATCAACACGACATGTTGCCCAACGTGATTCCTGAAATCTTGCAATCTGGTCGATTAGGAATGTGCCGTTTTGTGTGATCGGGTTACTAATTGATGCCGATCCATCCCAATACAAGCTGACATCTCCATCACTCCTGACGACCGCAACGTGATGCCAGGTTCCGGTCGAAGTCGACGCTATAAATGATTCTTGATTCTGGGCGATCCAAAATCTAAATCCACCCTCCCGGATAACAAGACCGTGGATCAAAGATCCAGAGTGACCCACAAAGTATTCGTTTACGCCTAATTGGCCCGGCTTGACCCATAACGATATTGCAAAATCGCTCGCAAATGTCTGCTCTGGTAGTGCGACGTAATCATCAACCCCATCAAAATCCAACGCCCTCACACCACCACTGTCAGTATCCGCAACCCAGTCGGTGGCAGCATCCATATTGGTCAACGTGCCGTTGTTGCCGTTACCGCTGAGATCAGTGAGCGTCGTTGTGCCGTTGCCGGATGTGTCTAGCGATGGACACCACCAGCCTTGGAGGCCGGTGCTGAGATCGACTAACTGAAGACTTCGCCCGCCGTTGTAGAGTTGCGTGACTTCGGCGGCTGTGAGAACTCGGTCGTACAACGCCATATTGTCGAGACGACAATCCGCAGCCTCCGAGCTTGCAAAATTATTCCCAAACAGCAGATCCTCGGTCGTGCTAGAATCACCAATCGACGTGTGCGTTGCGACCAACGCACCGTTTAAATACTGCTTTAGCGTGGTGCCTTCTACCGTCACAACGAGGTGGCACCATGCGTCCACAACAATCGATCCAAAACTGTATTCAACGCTTGAGACAGCAGTGTAAAAGTTGCCATCTGCTGCCACATAGCGAATGTCGGCAAACTTTCGATCTGCAACTGTTTGCCTGCCTACATTGCTTCGCAGGTACACCCACATGCTTACAGACACGTTGGATGGAGATCCGGGATCGGACACTCTTACATAGTCATTGATCCCATCGAAATCCAACGCCCGTACACCGCCATTGTCAGTATCCGCAACCCAATCAGTGGCAGCATCCATGTTGGTCAGCGTGCCGTTGTTGCCGTTGCCGGATAAGTCGGTAAGCGTCGTTGTACCATTGCCTGCCGTGTCGAGTGAGGGGCACCACCAGCCTTGGAGATTGTCGGAGAGTGCCACTATTCACCCTCCGCTGGATACGTCTCAGGATACTCCCGCACCGTCGCAATCTCCGCTTCAATCTCAGCGAGTGACAGAGCGTAGGTGTCCTGATTCTTGAGAGATTGCAGGCGACTCACAGCCACATTGTGAGGTGCCGCCAACGCCTGTTCCGCTGCGATGGCAGTGTCGATGGCCGCTTTTTTGGCCTGCAAATCAATCACCGCTTGCACATCTTCGATTGACGGCAATTCATCAAGCCCTAATTTCTTCCATAATGGACCGACAGGTCTGCCAATGCGTTGAACGATGCCCAACAATGTCGCGATTTCCGCCGATTGTGAATCCGCTATCGCTGCCAACTGTTGCTGCAAATCTTCACGGCTGAAATCAACACCGCCCGAGGCAAGGGAATTTGCCAAAACGATACCGCCCGGCAAGGCTCGAACCATCGATTCAAGTCCGTTCATTTGTTCAGGCGAAACACCAGCAATTGCCAGCTTGTCGTACAATCCCGACCATGTGTAAGCAGTCGTGTCGTAACTCAAAGAGACTGTCTCGCCCAATGCAGTCACGATTTCTGCCGGAGTCTGATCAGCGATGTCAGCGATATGGTGATATGCAAGCATGATTAAACAACCTCATTGTGTTTTTTGTTGTCTCCAAGCCACTCGGAAATCTTATGATTAATCGTGGCTACAATGAACTCTTCGATCTTGTCCAAGTTCACAAGTGAACTGACAACTCGCTCGACCTCTTCAGTGGATACCGCTGGTGATTCAAGCGACTCCAGGAATTCAATAAACTCCTGTCGATAGCCGGGATGATTAATGAGTGTTGACAAGTGAACCTTGCATCGGTCAGACAGCTTTTTCATTTCTTCTTCCTTGTGTGCTTGTCAACAATCTCTTCGCAGACATCCCTTTTGCTTCTACGCTGGAGCAAGCCTGGGTCCTGCTTCACCTGTTCCATGAGGTGGCGAGAAACGATGCTTCTTGACAATCGCGGTGCGTGGTCGCGAGGGTCCTTGTGTGGCTCACTGCGACCTTTGACATCGGCGCTTCCGAACATGTCAACGCGACGCTTCTGGGCCAGCTTCTTCAAGTGACCGCGACCGTTGACAGGATTCACAAACGCATCTCGATCACCCTTCTTCATGGCAATGCCAGGGTGATATGAGTCATCTGGCTTGGGATTATAACCATCCTTGATTGCAGCCTTGGCGATGTTTTCCCTCTGACTGTCAGGGAGGTCTTTGAACTTTGGCTGGCGAGCTACAAAGGCAGTGTCAGTCTGCAATGCTGGTCCACTGCGCAGCACAAGCATGTGAGCCATAGGGATTGTATTTCCCTTTCTCACGATGCGGTGGAATTCTTCCTGGAGATGTTCAGGCCAGCCGGAAACCTCAAGGAGAAGAACCTTCTCACGACTTGTTGGCTTCGACTTGCTCATCGATCATTTCCTCAATCTTTTCAACGGACTCAGTGACAGTGAATTCATTCTTATCTTTCAGGCCAACCTCTGAACCGTGAGTGCCTGTCCCAATAAGACAAGCTCTCACGTACGAGATTGAGTATGGATTCACGAGTAACGGTCTCGTTGACGTTGAGAACTCCAGGGATTGCGTCAACTTGATGACTGGTTTCAAAGTCCTGCTCCTTTGCGTAAGCTTCTAAATTTTGATTCCTGTCTGAACTGAGCCATCTTCATCCCCAGGTTGGCTAGCTCTTTCCTCTGCTTCAGCATGGCGTCTGCCTGCTCTGCCGTAAGCTTGAGTTGATGTTCGTTCGCCTTTCGCTCTTGCTCGCCAACAAACTCAGCCTCTTTCCTGTCTTCGCCACGCACGAACTCTTCGTCCTTGCGAGCCTGAGTTGTTTCGAACTCCGCGTTCTTGCGCTGCTGGTCGAACTGAAACTCAAGCTGCTTGAGTTGCATGTCAGCACCAGCCTGCTGTTGACCACCCTGGATCTCAGCCATGATCTTGGCTGTTTCAGCCTTGGTCTTTTCAGTGTCAGCGACCTCGCCTTCAAGCTGAACCTGAGCCATCTGCTGCTGCATCTGCTGTTGCTCTGGATCAAGCTGAGGATTAGGTGCCCACGGACCCATAGCACTCTTAGGCTTGGGCATCTCGGTCGCTTCGTGGTACGTGTCGATGAATTCCTTGAGAGGTTCAGAATCACCTGTGAGCGATGCGTACGTCTGGTACATCGGTAGAAAGATACCGGCAGCGTTCTGGACATTCTGGGAATCACGAGCACGATTCGGACGGCGAATGTCAGATGCCTCGACGCGAATGTCCATCTCTCGGGCAACCTGCACAGGGTCACCTGAAGAGATGAGTCGATCCCACAAGACAGCGCCCATTGGGCCTAGCAGTTGTTCAAGGCTATCCCCTGTCACTTCAAGTGCTGCAAGGAACGCCTCAAGACGGGACGCTTCTGTGATGAATGCGGCAACGTCGCGAGACATCTTGTCCGGTCGAATGGACGACTTCTCTTCCTTGGCTGAGATGTCTGCGGCACTTCGAGACTGTGTCGTCGTGACAGCAAACTGGAAGTCTGTCAGTCCTGTACGACGTGCCACGGAATCAGACAACCACTCCAGCGCCTTGAGAGGGTCCATGCTCATGTCAGGTCGACGCAAGACCTGAACCACTTCATTGACGTTCTTTACAATTTGGGGGTTGAAGCGAACGTACTCTGTACTTTTAGTTGACTTGAGAGCCTTCTCGAAATCATCGACAGCGTCTGCCGCGATGGCGACCAACGTCTTGCGTGAGTCGTACGCATTCTCAAGGAACGCAGACAAGATGATGTTCATGGCAATCAACTCGCCAATCGCCGGACCAAGAGGCGGGATCGGCCAGCATGATTCCATGTCTGGATAGAAGTCCAGGAATGCTACCGGGAATCTACCGTCGACGTACGACGGGCAGGGCCAGAGCATCGCTTCAAATACGTCGTCGGCTTTCTTCCGAAGCATGGATGCAGGAAGATTGAGAGGGTGATCAACGGAAGGACTAATACACAAGTAAGCCCAATCGCCAACAACTTCCTCAAAACCAAAATGTAAAGCTGAAGGGAAACCAGAATCGCGAGTACCGACACCCATTCTGGAGTAAATCTCGAACCACTCAATGATGTCTCCCGTCTCACCATTAGTCTCCCTGCGTCGGCGTCCACGTTTCCGCTTGTCGCTGATCTTGTGCGTGTTTGACTCAATGGTTCCAGTACCCTTGAGCGTGTCCTTCTTCATCCCGAACTTCTGTTCGACAACCCAGTATGGGTCCAGGTGTCGACGAGCAATCCACTTCGCTGTTCGTAACTGAGGGTCTGTGCAATCAGGGTCAATGAACAGGTTATTGACGCTCCCCCATTCCAGCATGGTCAGCTTGCGAGTGTCTCCTGGGAACTCGAACACCTTAGGCCAGAGAACTCCGCGACCGCGTATCATTGCGTCATGGACAGACCACTGGCAGTGCTGGAACAAACCATTAGGCTGCTCGTTAGAACTGTAGTTGAGGTAGCGTTCCATTAACTTGGATCGCCACTCTCTCTCCAGGTTGCTCAAGCCCTGCTGGTTCATCATCTGCTGGACAAGATTCATACCCATCGGGTCATCCTGCACCATGCTGGCGAATAACTCGGGAGGGTAGTCGTCGATCAGGCTAGGGCTGCACTTCCTGTTTGGATTATTCCACAACAGGTACGGACCAATCACGGCGACAAACTCGAACGCCTTTTGGATCGTCACAGAGAACTTGGGAACGTCAACATCTGGCAGGTACTTCCCTTTGAACTTCGGTTCCCACATGAAACCTGAAGCCTTCTGGTAGAAGTTGTAACAGATGTCACCGATCTCCTGGAAATTCTTCTTGGCGACACGCGCAGCATCAATCTGCTCCATCCAGTAAGACTGGAATCCAGAGACGAGATGCCGGTTTGCTCCAGGTTTCTGAGGCATTACGGTTTAGCCACTGAGGTGATTGAGATGTTCAGTCGAAGCTTGCTGGCTGTCACTGCCGGTCCAAGGATCGTCACATAGTTGCCAGTTGTCAGGTCGCCAACAGGAGCAATCCCCCCGGCTGTCGCTGCCGAAACAACGTAGGTCTCACCGACCGTCAAGGTTGCACCAACATCGATGTCGCCTTCACGCTGAACAAACCCCCACTCACCGTCTTCTCCGGGGGTAAGGGCGATACCGTAAGCAGCAGACTCGTCAACATTGTCAGCCTGAGCTTTGTAGTATTCGTTGTCAGCAGACTTCTGGTAAACAGGTTGACCCTGAGCAATCGTCTCGCCGTATTTCACGAACGAGATCAGATTGGAGTTGACCTCCAAGGTCTGGACGTTTGCTGGTGTCTGCGAGAGATCGGCCATTATTCGTTACTCCATGCTCCAGCGTTGGGCTTGCGAAGAATCGTTCCGTGATCTTCGCACCACGGGTCCTTGATGCAGTGAACATCTTTTTGGCAGGAGCTATGGTTGTCGTAGAAGACCCAACCATTGACTGTCACGCCGTTCACAGAGGTGACTAGCATTGGCATCGGCTTGTTGTTGGAATCAGCGAACGGGTAGAACATGATCATCTCACCGACGCTGGGCATCTTTTTAGGGGCGTAAGGCTTAGACAAGAGTTGCTCCTCCAATTGAAATAGTAGAATTCTCGGGTTTTTGTTTTCGGAATCGCTCGTCGATGAACCGCTGATGCCTCTTCCAGAGATCTACTGAAAGGTTTCCTGAAGCGGGTGGAGCGACGTATGTAGGCTTAGTAGACAACCAGTATTCCAGGCAGTCGCGAAGGTCGTCCTCCTGTCGGGAAGCTGGCTTCTCGTCATTCACATTTCCGATAGAGTCGATCTGGAAATGGTTCTCTGTGAGTTGCTTGGTGAGAAACGGGCATCTCTGAATTGCGATACGCAGTGCTGGCTGACCGTTATTGCGAAGCATGAGGTGCTCGTCCACGATCATCTTTCGAGCACGGAAGTTGTCACTGCCCTCAACCCAGAAGCGGCAGTTGTCGGATGTTGGAATCCGACTATGCTTCATTGCCTTCCAGTAAAGCTGGTCGACACGGACGATTGCACCCATGCTCGTCTGTCGACCTGCGTGACCGTCGATCACTGCCTTGTTGTAGACTCGTCCTGGTGGCGTCTTCTCTTTGACGATCTGCATGAGCTTGTATGCGTCAAGCTTCCTGCCTCGACCAAAGATCTCATCGTACACGATGCACACGGGGTGGTCGTCCGGCCAGAGATCTGGAGGAGGGACTGCGCCAAACAGTACCGCAGGCTTGTATGTACCTGGGTCCAGAATGAACTCATGGCACCAGTTGTTTGGAGCAATGCCGTTATTGTCTCGGAGAATTCGAGAAATCTCATCGTCAAACTCCGGGTTCGCAGGGATCGCGTTGTGTGTCACGTTGCTGAAATACGGATAGATCAGAGCATTACTGATCTCGTATTCACCAGCATCGCGAACAGCCAATGCCTCTGCACTTAAAGACTCGCGGAACTCACGCATGGAGTCTTCGGAGAGTGTCGGGTTGTTAGATGTCTTGAGGATGAACTCGATGACGTGAACGTCTTCCGGCTTACGTTCGCCAAACTCAACCTCTTCCTGCTGCTTACGTGCTTTTGCTGACAGGTCAAACATGGCACGATTGCCAGCGAAAGGCTTCGATGTCCAGAACATCTTGCCACGCTTATCGATCAGGCGGGCACGCCATTCGTCGTAGTGACCTGGAAAAGCAATGCGTTCGTCAATCCAAATCCAGTCAACAGCATCACCCTGCTTCACGTCCGACGTGGAAGCATAGGCGTAGATCGAAGTCCCGTTGTGCAAGTGAACGGCATCAAACTCTCGGGCTGCCGCACGAGACCAGGAGATTTCAGAGATCTCGGATTTTGGAATGAGAGGTGGTGAAGGCTGGCACTCATCACGACGCTCAGATTCCTCCCACTCCCGGAAGGGCCTCCATAAGCCTGTGTCCTCGTCCTTGATGATTTGGTACAGCCCAGGCTCAAAGAGCAGGCGATGAATTGTCTGACCGATGTGGTTCAACTGAAGCCCGATCACCCACATGGTGAGCGGTTTGCCTCGCTGGTATTGCGGTCGAACGTAGTGCTTGTTGCCAGACCAGTCGTAGAATGGCAAGTCTCGGGCAGCACAGGCGAAGCGGATCGAGCCTGCGGTAGATTTACCGGATCGGTTACCACCACGGTACATGACCTCTGTGGCTTGACAGGAGATAAGCTCGACCTGATTGGGAGCGGTGTCAGGGATTCCTGGTATGCTTGGATCGAGAGCGCGAAACAGAGCAAGACCATCCGACTGTCGCTGCCGAAGGACATTCTGAATCAGTTCTCTTTGCTCTCTAGTCGGCATCTTTGCCCCTGCTATCAGTGATGAGCAAGGCGTTGTGAATCTCGTCAGCAACTTCGAAGACTGATTCAGGTGCAACATCCAAGATCAACTTGAGGATGCTTTGTCGGAACTCAGCGTTGTGTCGAACCTCTTCGATTGCCAGACCTCGCACCGTCTCGCGGACCTGGGCATCATCAAGATTCATTCGCTCGTCAACCTGATCACAGGCATCGCGAGCTTTAAGTAAATCAACAAACAGCTTGTCGTACAGTTGCAGGATCTTGGTGCTGTGAGTCTCTGACTCAGGACCAACATTCCTGTAGTTTTCAGCTACGGTTGCTGCATACGCATCGATGCCACCCAGCTTCTCCATAATGGAGTCAGCTAGTTCTCCGGTTGAACGTCCCTGTCGAATGATCTGTGGCATGGAATTGAAATAGCCGTGGGCCGAAACACGACCCACGGCCAAGGTTTGCTGCATAAATGGCGTTATGCTTCAGTTGTTATCGGGCGCTCTTGGCGTTTGACCCAGCCGGTTTCGTGTTGCCAGTTTTGGCAGCACCACCCTTCGGTAGCTTTTGAGCGTCACTCCCTCGTTTGAGGACTTTTCCTTTCATCGGGATCACCTCCCCTCCATTTTTCTAGGGTCAACCACTACCTATCGGATTACAGGCCGATGTAAGGGAAGCGGACTAAGGCACGATACAGTGTTCCTGCTGAGGCAGGAGCAGCATCGATATTCACGCCAAACACACTGTCTGGTTCGTCGGTGCCTGCTACCCAGGCGCGAACCTGACCAGAAGCATCGCAGCAGATGCGAGTGTTAGGATTGGCGATTGCGTTTCCGTCAGACTGGACGTAAGTAGGACCAGTGTGGATCAGCCAGAAGAAATCATCGTCAGCGACTGAACTGGAAAGGTATGGGTCAACCACACCGCAACCATATTCGTCGTCACCGGCGATTGTCTTCACAGCTTTACCAGGACCGTAGGTCGTTCCTGTGTCCCACTCGACAATCAGTCCGGCAGCGAGTGTGCTGCCGGTTTCGTTGCGAACCAGCCGAGCAAAAATCTTCATGCCGCTCAAAAGCTTGGCGACACCAGACTGTGCATCACGGTTGATTCGGTCAGTATCATCGAAGCAACAGACCTTACCCAGAAGCATCTCCTGAGAAACTTTGCCTGAAACCCCGAGTTCAAAAGGGATTTGGTTACTCATTGTTATCAATCCATTGATTAAAGATCAGACAGGTTTCTCAGGACTACGCTGAAACGTAAGGTGCCACCTTCGCGAAGAGCTTGGGCTGGAACCGGAAGTTCGCGTAGTTGCTGACCAAGTAGAGGAAGCTCATGTCAGGCAATGACCACTCTGGCCCGAACACGTCGAACAAGTCCGACTGAGGACTGAAGTATTCCATTGCACCTGGGTTCATGAGGTAACCCTCATCAACAGGACAGTCGTAATCGAAGGCGATCCAGGTGCCTTCGAAGTTCAAGACTTCAGGGAAGCCAAGATCAATCGCTTCCTGAACTGGCTGCATGATCTGATTGCGAGCACTGAAGTATTCCTTCAGGTCGGTGAACATGCGGCGTCCGCACAGGAAGAGTTCAGGTGCGTTGCTGTCAGCGAGGACTGCACCACGGTTAGCCTGAACGTCGATAGTGAAGCGAAGAACTTCTTCACAGTTCGTGCGCCAAGTGTTTCCACTTGTCCATCCAGTAGACGTGTAGTTGACTGGCAAGAATGTGAAGGAGTCGTACTGTTCAGCACCTTGACCATCAGGCCAGTCGTTGGCGAGGTAGGTGTTGTAACGATCAGCAGCAGCCAAGTCGGTTGACCAGCTACCACCGTAATTACCGAGAACAGTGCTGCGATTGCCATAGGTGTCTGAAGGAGTAGCAACACGGTCACCTACGACTGTGTTACCAAGGTCGACACCAGTGAAAGAGTTGATGCCAATGTACCGATTGCTGTTTCCGGTGGCATAACCATCGATGAAGAAATCGGCACCGACCATCTTACGCATGGCCTTGAGTAGCTGGGTGCTCTTGTGGTCATACAGGTTGATGATCCGGTTCTTAGAACCCTGGTTCATCAGCCAGTTCTTATGACCCAAGCGGTCAGTCGCACGGTAACCGCGAAGGTCAACCTGCAACTGGTCCAGAGAATCGTGTTCTTCGAACACGACCTCAGTCGAATCACCTTGTGGAATCACGTCAGGAAGGCGGGTGATGACATTCCAGACACCGGCATAGCTGGCATCAACATTGAAGTCCATCATTCCGTACTCTTCCATCATGGTCAGCCACACGCGACCACGAATCGTGAGGTCAGCAGCGTCCCGCCAGTAATGGGGGGCTTGTGCCCGAACGAGTTCGATTGCCTCATTCGAGCTTGTTGGCAATACATCAGCCATTGCTCACTCCATTGAGTTGTTTAACTAACTGACGTAATCAAGCAGAGTGAGGCGTCCCGGCTTCGTTGCGCGGGCTGGTGCTCTTTCTGTGACGGCTGGCTGTAACGCTCCATTGCGTTGCGCTGCATCTCTAGCTTGAGAAGCAAAGCTCAACCTTCGATTACGGCGAGACACACTGTTCTCGCTTCCCGCTGGCGGGTCAGCGTTTCCTTGACCTGAAGACTGCTGAAAATTTTGTTCGGTAGACTGCGGCTGCGGTGCTGGCTTACTAGCCTGCTTGGAAATTTCCCGCATCTGCTTCCGGACTGGCTCAATAATCCTGAGCGCCGTGTTGTGCAGTTGAAGATCGTCCCAGTCGGGATTCTTCTGTTTCAGTTCCTCAAAAGCGGCACGGTAGGATTCTCCTACCGGAGAAGGAACGAAAGCGTCTTTTGAATCGTTAAGCTTCGGGTTGCCCTTGTCGTCATGCAAGAAGAACTCCTGGATGTTCTCTTCCAGGAAGCTGTCGATCTGATTGTCGACAGACTGCTTCTCGATGGTCTTGGAGATTTTCCCGCTGTTCTGAGAGAGTTCTTCGATTCTCTTTTCGAAGTATTCGTACATCTCCTGCATCTTGCGCGCGTTCGCACGTTGGGCAAACTCGACAGGATTGTTACGGAACTGCTGAATGAACTCTGTTTCTTTCGCGAGCCGGTTGTTCAGTTTTTTGACGGCTGCCAGAACACTAGAGTCCCTAGAAAGATTCTCATTGGCAGGCACGTACTTCGTGCCGTCGTAGACCACCTGACTGGTGCGAAGAGCGTAGTCGGAATAAGAATCAAGCTCGGGAAGATCAAAGTCAATAGGCTCAACACCAAGCTCAAACTTGGATGAAGCTTCAAGCTCAGTAGGCTCAGGTTGTTGTGGTTCCTGCTGCTGGCGCTGTTGCTGTTCCAGGAACTGCTGGAACGCTTCCCGATTATTTCGGTACTCTTGAAGCTGAGGAAGAGACTGTTGATATTCAACTAATTCCTGTTCGGAAGGCATGCGGTCGCGAATGTTCAAAACATTCTGGACGTCCTTCAGGATCTCTTCATTGGAGGCACCACCGACATCGATGCCTTGTGAAGCAAGATAACCAGCTAGGTCTGGAGTGCCACTTCCCTGAGTTGGGGAGTCGGTGCTTTCAGGTGTGCTCGATCCAGACCCTTGTGCTGGCTGTTCCGTGCGAGGTTGAGGCTGAGGTGAAGCAGGTTGCTGAGTACCTGCTTCCTGTCTCATGCTTGGATGCGAGGCGCGGACTCGCGACTTAATACCTTCGTATGGAGTGCTGGGACTGTCAGGCGAATCGCCAGCAGCGCTCCCGTTTGCTCCTTCAAATGTGATCCCGTCCTGGGCCATTGCTCACCATCCAGTGGAATTATGTGGAGAATCAACAGAATTCTCACCAGATGATGTGACGACTCCTTACGTTTGTCAACCCTTTTTCAAATTAAGAGTTCGCTCTATGTTTATGGGTAGTCAATACGAGGTGGCTTGAAGCAGTCAGTTTGAATCCTGATTCATCTCGTCGCTGAGGTCGTCGAAGGCTGCTTTGATCTCAGCGATAGCAGCTTCCCAACCCATCATAGCGGCTTGGAGAATATCGCCAATCTTGTTAGCTCCACCGTACTTACTGTACATGATGTCTCCGTACGATAACTGCTGTTGGATCTCCAGAATCATGCGACACCCAGGTGCGAGTCGGGACGCATGTCGCAACAACTTATCGTAGTGCTTTTCAATCTCCGATTTCGTGGCCTCCTTGAGCTTGTCTTTCATGTCGTCGGGAGTGTTGTTGATGAGTTCTTTGATGATGTCGTCCAACTTGCCTGTGTCTTTGTCGGATACTGCTTCAAGAATGTCTTGAGCTTTTCCACCAATGTTGACAACAGACACGTCGAAGTCTTCAGGGATATCTTCCCCTGTCAGGGCGCTGAGGATTTCAGCGAGCGTTCTCCTTTCCTCGCTGCTCAACTCCTGAACTCCATTGTATTCAATGTTGCCGCTTTCTTTGAAAAACTTCTTGGCTTCAGGAAACGCCCTCACAACTTTCTGCTTTCCTGATTCAGCGATGCACGTTGCTTGCCGTTCGCCGGGGCCAAGGAAAAATGCTTCTGCTTCTTCTACTGATCGAACAGTTCCAGTTACCATCCTCAACTCTCCTTTTCTTAGTTAAAAAAATCGCTCCGCTGCGATGGGTGTTTATCAGAGTGGCTTATGCAGTCTTTGACTCTTTCTCCTCGTCTCGGTACATGTCACGCAGGTGGAGACCACCAAAGTCGTAGGGCCAATTCGGTGGTGGTATGAACCGATGGTTCTCAGGCAGCCCCATCACATACGGTTCTGGTGCCGTACCAGCACCGTACATGTCTTCGTGCATCACATGATGGAGATGCGACAAGAAGAGCTTGACTGTCTTACGTCGTGCCCGAGAGTGAATGTGGTTTGGCGGCAGCATGGGCAAACCATTCCGCTTCGAAACCTCAAGCGTCTGCGGTATCGGAGCACCGTCCTGGAGGTAATCAGCAACGACCAGTGGGTCGAACTTCCCTGAATACCACTTGTAAGCAAACGTCGACTTGGCGACTCTTTCCGCACCGGCCAAGGCTTGCTCTTCGTTTTCGCCACGCAGGTTCTTCGCCCACTCCTCCTTCTTCGCGGCAACGTAGTGCTGACCGTAGAAGTCGTTCTTGTTGTTCTGGACTTTGACGAAGCTCTCGCCAATCTTGTAGCACAAAACTTTCGCGTCTGCGTTCCATGGTCTCTTCTTCCCCTTCTCCCATGCGATGTTCGGAGCAAGTCCGCAGTACGAGTAGAAGTGACCGGCGTGTGGTGCCCGCCTGACATCAAGGTGAGCAAGAATGCCAGCAGATGTCACTGGTCCAATGCCGCAGATGCTCATCATCCAGCGACCAACATTCCAGCGATTGACAAACCGATTCAGCAAATACTTCCAACGGTTCTCCAACGCTGTGAAATTGTTCTTGTTCCAGGCCAAAAGCTCGTGCGGCTCACCTCGCTTCTTCGCCTCACGCTCTTGGGCTGCTGCTGCGATCCGCTTGTCTTGGATCTGATAATACGAGTCGACGAAGTATCTGGCCTGAATGTGAGTCATCGCGTCCGCTGCCTTCTTCATCTCAGCAGACATCACGTAATTCACTTCAAGTGACAACTCTTCCGGTGCGTATTCACTCATGAATCTTCCTTGGCTTAATGTTGGAAATCAACAGTTTTGGCTGTTCAGTTCTGCTCGTTGACAGAACGCTTGTCGTCTGGGTCAGCCCCTTTCTCTACCGCATCATTGAAAGCTTTCGCCTCCCGATTCAGACGCTCGTGTGTTTCCTTGATCTTGGTTCGAGCATACTGGAGAATTGCCATCGCTCTGGCTGTGATCTCCATGGCCTGCATGGCATTACCTCCAGTCATGTGCAATGCCCTCGACTCGTACAGTAAAGCCAAAGCGGCCTCGGCAGGCTTCACTGCCATCACTTCCTGCTCGACGCTTTGAATGATTCTGTCGAGATAGGAAACTCCAGCAGACGCAGCCTGCAAAGAAGCCATGTGGATGTCTCCATCCTTGATCGCCTTTTCTATATCCTTGTCGACCCTGTCGAGAATACCCTTGATGTCATCCGGCGAAAGGCCAGCCTTCTTGGCAATGTCGGCAAAGTTGATCGCGAAGTTATCATCTTTCATTTATTCTTCCTCGTAGTAAAACTGGTCGTCCCATTCCTTGGATTGGTTGGTCTGAAAATCGTCTTCAGACATACTTTCGATCTGAGCTATCGCTTCTTTACATTCCTCAATCGAGTTGATGCAGAGGTTGATCCTGGAACGGAACCTGTCCAGTAGTGCCTCTTTCGCCTCCTCGAACGAAGAGAACAAGTTGCGGTTCGTCTTATGAATCTTCGTCTTCAGTCCTGTCTTGCTGTGGAATGGGACCGCAATCTCCATCGCCTCCTCAAACGTGGAGACAAGGTGAATGAGTGTAAGCGGCACACTGTCGTCTGGTTCGCCAGCAGAAATGTACCACCAGTCTCGTTCCTCATTGATCATGGATTCGCTCTTTTGATTTGGGTTGTCGCTGCCGTGGCTTCTCTCTGATACTGTGACTTTCAGATTTTTTTGGATTACCTCTTGTTGATGAGTATCGTTCTCCCCTGGGTTCACTCCAAGGATGTGGATGTCAACGACTGAGGTTTCACTCTGACTGCCTGGGTGTCGGAGTTTTAGGTTTCACTCTATGCGGTTGAATATCGGGTTTTTTGGTTTCACTCCGTTAAATTGGTCATTCTTTTGATTGGTTGGCTGCTTCACATTCGATGTCTGGAATCTTCATGTGTAACGCAATAGCCTTGAGTTGCTTTTCGTACGAAGACTGGCATCCAAGCATTTCTATCAACTCAAGAATCGCTAAAGAACATACCTCAGAAGCCTTGCCTCTGGGTGAAGAGTTGGCAGACTTTCGCGATGTCTTGTAACCAGAAGCCTTGCAGATACGAGACATCTGGTTTTTCGACATTTCCAATCCGAGGTCAACTTTCACTAAAGAGCAAAGATCTGAAAGTGTCTTCTTTGACTCCTGGTTCCTGAGCCAATTAGAGACTGTGATGCTTTGTTCAAGTGTCAAATTTCTCATGCTGTTTCCTTTATTGATTTACTGGCTGCTTCACGACTCTGATCGACCCACTTCTCAAGGCTAGTGAGGACATTGCCCCAGTACAAACTGTACTCCTTGTGCCTTTTAGGGATGTTTTCGAGCAGGTCAGGGATGACTCCAAGAAGCAGGTCGGCAACTTCCGGGTACTCACTTAGTGGCACGACAATCCGAAACTTAGATGAGGGCCAAGCTGACTTAGTAAACAAAACTGTCCCGTCAGCCTCGTTCCTCTCGAATCCATAATCCCTGAGCATGTCCTCTAACGGGAAAAGAAGCTCCCACTCCCACTCCATGTCAACATAAAAGTCAACATAAAACATTGATCACCTCACTGGCTGTTCCGACTGCTCCTCGGCTATAGGCGAGTTGGCTGAGCCTAACTTTCACGCTGCTCTCCTTTGCTCCCACACCCTCAGTCTTCGCGGAAGACCATTCATTATCGACATATTGACAGATGTGTACGCACGAACGACTTCCATCGCCTCCAGCTTTGAGAGTCCTTCTAGGTCCGGCAAACATCGCTCAACGCAGCCGATCACCTGATCCCATCTACTGGATGTGAGACAATTGGACGGCGACTTCCTTTCTCGCCTCCGTTTCCTCCAGTAGCGACATACCTCGCTAGCAACCCACGTCACTTGATTGTGGCTCGCCTTGATATCCATATCGTCCGCGAGCAACGCTCGAACATCTGCAACCTTGAGTTTGTAGACATAGGCGTGAATGTCGAGTTGACGCAAGGCGTTGGATAGCGTGGATTCAAACTCCTCTGTCATTCGCGGTTTCTTCATGTGCTTCTCTTTCGTCGCTTGTCTGTCAGTTCTGCTGGATTCACTTCGCCGTTTAGGGCGTCATGTTCATTGGTTTCACTTGCATGTCCTGGTCATCCGTGCTTTTAGTTTCACTCGGCAGTTGTGGTCGTCCGAGGCTTTGGCTTCTCTCCTACGGTTTGGTCGTCTCGTTAAATGGATACTAATTCTTCTGCGATGAGCACATTCACTCTTCTGCTTTTCAACATCTTCTCGGGAGACATGTGAGTCACGTTTCTGTCGTACCAGTACGTGTCGTAATCTGGACGGCTGCCCCACCCCCACGTATGACGCTGAACGAGGTAGTAAGCGACCATCCAATCCGACACGACTAGCTTGAAGTTCAGCCTGAATGTGTAGTCGTGCAGGCAAATCCTCATGATTGGTTTGCGGATACCGTTAACAGTGATGAACCCGCTGTCGTAGATTGGTAGTGGTTCGCCTGACTTCTTCCGCTCCTTTTTAGTTGCCATTGAATTCGCTTTCAGTTCTTAGGTGTCGCGTTTTTTGGCTTCTCTTCTTTATGTTGATTGTCCATTCAATTGGATTCACTCTGCATACTTGGTCATCTCGTGCAACGGCTTCACTCACGTGTATTGGTGATCTACTTGTTAGGTTTCTCTCAACGGGGGTGGGTCATCCGGCGCATTGGATTCTCTCTACGTTTCTGAATGTCATGGGACTTGGATTCTCTCGATGAGCCTGGGCATCTGTCGTCTTGGATTCACTAATGTTGAGTGGTCATCCGTCTCCTTGGTTTCTCTCTGCGTCTTTGATTATCGAAGGTGATGGATTAACTTCCGAAGATTGGGTGGCAGCACTTGAACAGCTTGTTCACCCTGGACTGGGTCTCTGAGTCGTAATACCCAGCAAAGTAGCCGAGGTTGCTTTTCGCCAGTTGCTCTGCTGTCATCCCGTCGTCGCGAGGGTTTTCGCTCAGGCAGCCACGCAGGTACTCGACGTAAGCCTCGGAATACTGGTCGGCATCCTCCTGGTCCGTGATCTCCATGGCTGGCGAGAGAGACTCACCGTAAGTCAATGAGTGCTTATTCTCGGGATTGAACTGCGTTGTCATTTCTTCTCCTTAACTGTCTTCCCATCCCATGGACTCAAGAACAGACTTGTTGTCTTCCCACTCCTGGTCGGCTGAAAGAACGAAATCTTCCAACACCACAAGAAACTTGTGCGTGCAACCTTCCCACCACTCAACCTTCTTAACCTTGATCGGTTCAGAACCCCAACTCCAATCGTCTATGTCACTCAAGTAGAAATCAGTGCCGACCGGAGGCAACGCACTCATCTCGACAACTTTGTACATGTCATCACAGAGCACGTCTTCAACAAAACACGTTAGCATCAACCTTACTTCCATTTCTTCTCCTTGGTTTGGCCTTGGCTCCTCGGCTCAGCCTTAGGCGAGGTGGGTCAACCTATTCAGATTAAATCCGCGAACGAATCCCGTTTACCAATCAACCCTGCCGCTGAATACTCATGACAAGAACCGCCTTTTGGAATATGTGGGAATTAAACATAAATTCGCAGGAGGGTCGGTGTCAATGGTTACCAGTGGTTACCGGAGTGAAAATGTGAAAAAATCCGGGCAGGGGAGGTACTATATATCTGGGGGCCGCCGCAGGGGGGCCTACCCCGCCTCTTACAATGGTAAGATATTGGGCTGGAATCAATCAAAACGCTTGCCACTTGACAGCCTATCAAGCGCGCCACAACGTCGAAGATGCGACTTCCAGCAGACTCGCCACTAGTCAGGCACCAAACGCACCGACACGCACTAGGTCGACACGCAAAGAACCGCGCAGCAGAACCGCCGCCGCATCGAGACACGCACAAAGACACGCACACAGCGCCGGCCGCCGCTTTGCCGACTCGCCACGCCCTCAGCAGACCACTAGTGAACTGGTGAGGGTGGGTGACCCATGGGTGAGGCATCATTGACGCATCAACAGCAGATGCCCCCACTAGACCGCCGCTTCCACCACGCCCACCACTTGCCCGACCTCCACCACTCCCCCCCCCCTCACCGCCCACCCCCCCCCCCCACCCCCCCCCC